>Ga0065711_1033575_pt1 | contig 25250 bp, 16 predicted proteins | sample Hoacrofraction12_FD_59098 | JGI IMG/M metagenome (GOLD analysis project Ga0065711, IMG submission 59098) | Hoatzin crop microbial communities from Cojedes, Venezuela - Epithelial fraction 12 v2 (version 2) | ecosystem: Host-associated > Birds > Digestive system > Esophagus > Crop | place...
GACCAGGTTGGACAGGGCTCTGAGCAACCTGATCTAGTTAGTGGTGTCCCTGCTCGCTGCGGGGGCGTTGGACTAGATGACCTCTAGGGGTCCCTTCCAACCCAAAACTTTCTATGATTCTATGATTAGGAGTAATTATTTTAAAATAAAAATCAATTATTCCCACAATAATTTGAGAGTTAATTAATCTTTAAGCTTCTTAGATGTTTTGGTTTTTGTCATGTAAAACATTTATTTCCAACGTGTCTCTATGCCAACCTTCTGTGCCTGTTAATAGGCTGACAAGGGGTCTTAGGTTTTTATTTTTGGTATTCGGGGCTTTATAATCTAATATATAAATTTGGAATTTATATAGGAAACACTGAAGAAACTCTTGCTTTCAGTGACTTAAATAGCAATGAAGTGAAGCTAATGACTAGAGATAGGTCACTGATAAAAAGACACAAAGACACAGGTTGTATAAATAAGTGCATCTCATTTGCTGAGGAGTACAACTGACAGAATAATGGCAAAACTGCCATCATCCGCCCTCCTGCCCCCCGCTACAAATGAGCAAAGGCCAGTTATATATTTTAATTGAAGCATTTGTTAAAGAGTTAAATTAACTAACAGTTTCTGGCTGAAAAGAAGGAAAACACTTCCCCATTTTACTGTCCTCCAAAGGGAACAGGAATAGTAAACTCTGGCAGTCTGAGGGGGAGTAGAAGAGGGTCTTGACCTTTTTTTTTTTATGCATGTATGCATTTGCGACAACATCCTTCTCTTATTCAAATATTGGGAAACACACAAATCAGCTGTTATAGTTGTCAAGATGACAGATAAAAGCAAATTTCCTAGTCATTCAGGAAAAATGAGAGCCACTGGACAGTAAGAACAACCTCCCACATCGCAAGCGCTCAGGGAAAGCCAATTAATATGCATAGGGAAGAGAACTGTCATATTGTTATTTATTTTTTCAATTTTGCTGCAGTATTAGTTCAGTGCATCTTAGGAAAAAAAATAGTCTTTCAAAAACACCGCTGTTTAGAAAAACATGACCCAATGTTTGAGAAAAGAGAGATACCAATTCCAACCTAAGAAGAAATCATAAAAATTCTCACATTTTCAAAAGGAAGTGTCACTCCTCTATTGCTACTGGCAGGCTCATGCACTGCTGTGGATCTTGGGCAATTCATAACCTAATAATGTCCAAATATGTATAGGTGAGGCTTTTGGTGGGTGTTTTTTTTTATTTGGTTGGTTGGTTGGTTTTGGGGGGTATTTTGGTTCGGGTTGTTTTTTTGTTGGGATTTTTTTTTGGCTTTCTTTTTTTCATAACGTATGTATATATATATGATGGTCCCAAGCAATCTGGGTCGAGACCAAGTGTGATATTTAGCATCATTTCCCATACTCAGGTAGCAGTGCTGTCACAGTGGTCTGAAACCTCCCTGCTAGCACTATGGGAAAGGGACTTGTCACAAGCTCCGCCACTTTACCGTGTCTATAGCTACAGCCAGTCCCAGGTTTCCTACACTGCATCTCTGCCTTACATTTCTGTGGGTACCATGCAGACATGCTGTAAAAAAGGGGATTTTCTAATTATTCAGTTCTTTATTAAGTACAGTTTTTCCTCCTCTCTGTTGTACTTCATTTGTGGATTTTCCTGAGTGTTTACATACACTTAGAAGATCTAATGCCTCACTTTGGATGGGTCCAACACCCCTCCTTCTAATATAAAACCTCTGCCTTAGTTCACATTTATTATGTTATTAAGAGACCAGTTATGCTCTTCCCAGTATTTTCCATCTCCTCTGTCACCTTTGCTACCTTTTCCCGTTATTATGAACTGCAAGTCCCTGAAATACAGATAGATCCAATGCTGTTATTTTGTCTATTCAAATGTCAGAAACTCTACGGCTGAAATAATACTTCTCTTCGTTGGTCATCTTTTGCTATATGACTTTCCAGCCATGGATTTGCATTCCTTGTTTCCATGCCCTCTCATGTCTTCTTCTCCCTCCAACTTCTCTGGCTTTTTGTTTGCCTCCCCTTCAACCAAATTTCAGATACAATAAACAACGCAGCAGGACTGGCAGGCTTCATACATCATCCCAAATTGCTTTCAAGCTCAAATTCTCCATCTAAGTCCCATACATGCCAAAATTCAGTGTGTATTAATATATATCATATCTGAATAAAGTAGCAGCTTCCTCTGCAGATAAAACCTATAAGGAACCATAGGAGGTCTGTGGGAAAACTAGTCTGAGTTGAGAAAGTAAAAAGACCCTTTTTTCTTATGTGTAAAAACTATGTCCCTAGCAGGTATAAAAATGGGTTTTCAATTCACATTGGTTTATTTTTTTGTTTGAGATTTTTAGTTTTGTTTATTTGTTTAGAGGTGATCAATCCATATGGTTGAAAAAATCAGTCAGTGATTTACTAAGGTTTGTTTTAATTTCCCCAGCTTTCAGTGCTACGCAATTTACAACAAAATAAGGAAGGAGGACGGAAAATCCTGGACCGAGTGAAAATAATTGGAAGAGGGCACAATTGTGCATCCAATTAATTTTTCCATGAGAACAAATTTATGCAAAATGCTTTCCTAAGTGTAATACAAAAAAGTGATGGATTTAATGTGCTACATTTCTTGAAAGAGATTGTAGTATAAAATAAAAAATATTTTAATTCAACATATTCTATTTTCTGATCATTAGAAAAAGCAAAAAAATCTAAAAATACAAAAAGTAAAATTTAAAAATGGTTTTGATACAGTAGTGCTATCTGTTGATAGGAAAATATTCTGTCCCGTAATTCCTGATTACAAGAAAGGATGCTACTTGTTTAAAGTTTTGGATCATTAGTTTGTTTTTTTTTTTAATATTTCATGTTAGGTGTCTTTGAAACATGTCTGTAATCTTTGAAAAAATTGCAAAAAAAAATGAAATGCATGAGCAGACAAGCAAAATTTGTTCATGATGCCAAAGGACAAACAAGACTATACGATTTATCACACATTCATTAGCAGGTGTATATAATCATCTATAAGTCTACTTCTATTGTGGAAAGACTGAGAAGTCAACTATAGGTACCACACAAAGTCTAACTTTTCTAGAGCGTAAAAAATTCTTTGATCCAGAATAAAGGACAAACTGCAATCTGCAACTCTGAAAGACAGCTGAAGTCATACAGTTAATAGTGCTGAATTCGACTAGTATGTGTAGAGAAAACAACAAAGAAACTGAAAAGGCAGGAAGGAGATTTCCTGGGAATGAGAAGCTGAACAGCAAAGTATGAAAAAAACACCAACACTGAGGAGGCTGAAGTCGTTGACAGGTACTGGCCAACATTTCATAATGCACAAAGGTGTGTAAAACAACTTGCATATAACAGTAGTAAGAATGTGTACACACATGCACATATGTATCTGCATTCACATTCTATGTGGAAATGTAGCAGTTTGAGGTGCTTCTCTCAATTCTACCTCATTACACAAACACACTTTTTTCTTTTAAATGATAAAACTTACATTTCTGTGAAGATGAATCTAGTAAAATACAGTCAACTTTTGCAATTTTTAAAATGGTCTTTTATGGGGATAAATACCACTGCCATTTCTACTTTCTACTGGAATCTCTTTCAACAGATGAAGAGGAGTAACTGTGCATATTACTTGGGTACCTGCTAATTCAGTTACATAAACTAATTACATTTGAAAGCAACATACTCTCTGAAACACTGAAACAAGTTTTTAAGCAAGCATATTTCACAAGGATCTGGATTTAATAGGTATCAGTTGAGCCAAATGAACTTACTGGTAAGTGTAAAATAAACACTAGTGTGAAATAATTAACACTGTAGCTATCTAAATATGGACACTATTTATTCTGAATTTAACAGTAGAGTAATTCTATGCTAATAAAATTAAATACACAGTAACTTGCTTGCTTTAGCTATCATGTTAAATACCTATTAAAATCAGAACATGCCTCACAAAATTAAATGTATTTATACTAAAATGAACCACCAAAGCACCAGAGGAAAACAAAAATGAATCACCATTTTGTCTATGAAGACCACCAAACAACATATGCCTGAAAGGCTTGCATTTCTGCTCTGTTTAGGAATATTTTTAGCTAAAGCTACCACTTTTAGAATAAGGTTAGTTTGAGACTTAGTAAGATTCTTTCCAAGTGCTTCAAATAGTGTATTGGTTTCAAAGGGATGTAATGGAGCTTAATTACCTTAGTTCATAAGACTTTTGTTGAATCAAAATTTTTAATTATTTCAGTGCAATAGTCCTACATCTCAGTTCCCATTTCTAAGTCTGCCATCTTGAAGATTCCAGGATCTTCTAGGCTAACAAGACACTTGTCTCCAATAAGAATTAAATTTAAAAAACTATTTTCCATTCCATTTCAAATGGTTTCACTAATGTCATCGCTAATCCAAAATACAATTTGTCTCATAGAACACTGTTTCTTCTTTAAACCCATAAAAGATAGGTTAATCTCAAAGGTAGTTTGTCACAGAGAATATATGACTATTAAATAATATATTTTTGTAGAAAGTTGTTGTTGTCTTATGTGGTCTAGACACACAACGAAAAACTGGTGAGCATGGGGATTTTTTCTTTCAGTTAAAAAATATAAAATTAAATTGCCTTAGTTTCTGGATCAGCATTCCAGAATCTGGAGATGACCATGTTTCTGAAGGCTGTGGACATCTTACAACAAAATGAAGATGGCAGAACTTCCCAATGTAGCTTAGTGTCAAATACCTCCAACAAACAAAGGCAGATTTTGAACAGCAATGGCCCTGTCAAACATTGTTTATGTTGCAGACTATTCTACATGATACATTTTTAATGGAATCCGTAATACAAAATGTAAAAATATTATAGAACTATACTAATAATCATTTATTATTGTAAATCCCTTTCTATACCTTAACTTCTCAGCTTTGTGTTCCTTGGGACAGAGATTCATGATCTCTGCTCATACAGTAGCTGAAACAACACGGCCCTGAATATCACTGATTCTGGCTGTTCCTGTTTTGCCATATATCACAGTAATTGTGGAATGTCATTGCCTCTGCTTTCCCGCTCTGCTAAGATTTGACCTGATCTTCAAAACCAGCCTTAGCTTTATTCTTCTTTATAACAAAGTTAAGGCAAACCAAAGCAAAACATTCAAACTGCCCGGTAAAGAGAGACATTAAAGACTTCTTTTGCATATAGATTCTGAAACATGTTGAAAGAGCAATAAACATGAAGTTCTATCACTACCAATTATAATCCTGAGCATTTTCATGAATCAGAGGCACTTCAAATTGAAACTGATAATATACTAATGGCAAAGACAGATATTAGTGAACCCAAAGACAAAAATCTTCTGCCAATATCTGTGAGAACTACAGTCCATCTGAATCTTCAAGAGACAAAAAGGACGTTAACCTTTGGTCAACAATCACATGAAGCTCATAAAACTGTCCAGAACACTTTTTTCCTCGTTTCCATTGTCTGCTTCTGTTTTTTTGTTCTTTGATTCATTGCAAAATTCAGAATAAAGTTAAAGGTTATTGAATTCTGAGTTGTTTTAAAAGGAATAATTCTATCTTTTTCCCCAGAGAATGTAAATTAAAACATATTAAGGTTCTTTATATATTTTACAGTATTAAAACCAGTCTGGAAATGGTCCTGGACAGTCTATTCTAGGTGGCCCTGCTTGAGCAGGGGAGTTGGACAAGATGACCTCCAGAAGTCAGTTAGAGGAGCTACTGGAGAGAGTACAGCAGAGGGCTATGAAGATGATTAGGGGACTGGAGCATCTGTCCTATGAGGAAAGGCTGAGGGAGCTGGGCTTCTTCAGCCTGAAGAAGAGAAGGCTGCAAGGGGACCTTATAAATGCTTATAAATACCTTAAAGATGGGTGTGTGAAGAGGATGGGGCCAGACTCTTTTCAGTGGTGCCCAGTGACAAGAGAAGGGGCAACAGGCACAAACTGAAGCATAGGAAGTTCCAGCTGAACATGAGGAAGAACTTCTTCACTCTGAGGGTGACGGAGCACTGGAACAGGCTGCACAGTGAGGTTGTGGTGACCTGCTCTAGGTGACCCTGCTTCGGCAGGAGGGTTAGACTAGATGACCCACAGACTTCCCTTCCAACCACTACCATTCTGTGATTCTGTGAAGTCCCTTCCAGCCTCAACCATTCTGTGATTCTGTTGTTCACATCGTATGACAAAGACAGAAATCATGTCCTGGGTATGTATTGTGTTTGGTAATAGTGAATGGTGCCAGAATTTTCAGAGTTGGCATGGTTTAGTTTCTCAGTTGCTAGTTTGTTTCTGAACTCTGGATTTTTTGTTTTTCCTTCAGTCTAGACATTGGCTTTGAATGTTAGTGACTGCAATCTGGGAAACTAATCTAATTATTGTTAAATCTCAGTACCCAAGGTCGTTAACCCAAATGAAGTAACCAGACTAAGAAAATAGTTTAGCAGTTTTGTTTATATATAGCACATTGCAATGCTTCTTTTCGTAATTTTACTTTGTTGTTATTTGTACTTATAGGTACACAACTATATACAATACTCTGCCTAGAAAAGAATTAGACCTTATTGCTAAAGCAAACAAGTAGTGTCAGCGTTATTGTACAGGAGGGATGTATTTGTACTTTCCATCTGCCTTCACCAAGGCAAGCTTAAGTTTTAATGCAAACTGATTTATGTGGATTCTCACACAAGTTTACAGAGCTGACAGTATTTTAATAAAGATTTTCAGTTTACCTTCACATTGGCCTTATACACTCCCACTTGCTATCAGAGTCCACTTTATTGTTCTACAGTAATTTTCTTAAATAGAATAAAAAAATTCAAAAAGTAGTTGTCAATGATCAACTGTTGAGAATCCACAATCACTTTATTCTTTTCAAAACCAGTTAATCATACTGTCTGTATTTACTCTGCATTTCAGCTTACCGTGAAATCTATTCACTTTGTACACCTGTGTGCAAATATTTTAACCCAAAAGCAGATGTAGGTGTGCTGTTTGTTATTATGCAAATTTTCGATTACTGATTATGATGCACATGAAGAATTTTTTTTTATTATTTCTCTGAAAGGGACCTCTAAAACACATCAGGTTTCTATACCACCCTTTTGGCCAAGTATTTTTCAGAGTAAGATGCACTACACATTTATTCTTACAAAGACTTCACTGAAGTGCTATAAACAATCAAAAAATAAAGCTATCAAAATAATTATGTGCCTCAATACAAAAGGCTTGAATTTGGCCAATGAGTTATGCACAATGAATAATTCAAGCAGCTCTATTCCTATGCACAGTACTGTATAAAATTTAATTTAAGATTTTAAGTATTTGCCTCTTGTGTGATTTTTATATCTCTAATTTAGAACAATTTCCTCTCAGAGAAATTGCAGCAGCACATTTTGACATCTGTTCTTCAAAGAATTACAGGGAGGGTTCTTAAAAAATACACTTTACAGTGTTTTATGTAAACCTGCCCATTTCTATCAGACTCTACAATAACTATTTTAAGTTATGAGGAATTGCTTTTCATTTTATTCATATTCATTAGCAGCGGGCAGATATCAGAAGTATGTGGGTGACTGAAGGGAGCTCCAAAATTGAGAATTAATGTCTACTGTAGAGTGCTGCAGGAAACAGAATTGGAAAAAATAGAAGCATTCCATATATCAAATAACTTTTAGGAGAAGAAACATAGCTTCAGGATATCTTGGAGCTGACCATCCGTTTTGGAAAACATCTTAATTCAGCCTTCAGTACTAAACATGGAAACAAAATAAAATGTTCTTTTTGCTAACAGATGCCAAAAAACCTCCATCGATAATAGTGTTAGCAATTATTAATTCTAATCACTAATACTGGTCATCAGTATTTCATAAAGCACTTTACAAGCAAGATAATTAATGTCTCCTTTTGGCCAATGGATAAACTGAGGTAGAGAAACTACTATAGACAAACAGAAATTAAAATCTATTTCTGTTCATATCCACTAATGGACAGAAAACCAGAGCAGTGAGCCACCCATAAGAACTGTGTATCTACCTCATTAATGCTAGCACTTTAAAAGTTGAAAATCAAAACTCTAAGAGCAAGTATGAAACATTATCCAAAAGAAAATCAACACGTCCATGAATTGCTTCCTAAAGAAGAAAGTGTCTAACAAATCAAACGGGAAAAAAAAAAAATATTAAACTGTTCACTACCCATAAGACGATGTACCTGATGTGAAAGGCCGCAATTTGAAATGTCACTGTATTACCAAGATTTTTTTAGGATCTGTAATGTAATATCAGCCCAAATCAATACATCTGAGAAAAATGTCTTCTGCAAGAAACAAGCATTTACATATGAGCTTTAACTCTAATTATCTGATATTTATGCATGTCAAAAAACATTCACTGGCATTGCTTATTATGTGAACCTTGTATTTATTAAATACAGTAATCACTATTTGTATTTACACAATTACAAACACTGCCAAGTATTCTAAAAAAGAACTCCAAACAGAAAGCCACCTGTGCTAGAAGCCTCTTTGGTTTACTATCTATCCTTCTCAGTAAGTTTATTTCATTTCACAATAGCTGTAACTGAGGATTACATGTCCAGGAGAATAAACTTTTTGTAATTAAAATACAGGTATTTATTTATGAAATTACCTCACTTAGTGGAGAAAACAGGCATCTTTTCCAAAAGAACAGCTATACATTTAAGCATGCCATTGTACTTTACCTGCACAAAGATCATCTTGCAACGACCAAGGGAAAAACTCTCAGCATTGTGAGAAAATTATGCTGTACTGCTGAACTTCTCTGTGAAGTCCAAAACTGTCACAATCTCAGAGAATGCTTTTATTCTACATGAAGTCTGATATCACCGCCATATTTTCTGAATATCTTTGACAGTTAACCTCTGTACACAGATTCAGTGACTTCTTCTGTAAATTCCTGATATAGACTCCTTAATACCAGTATCAGATACCAAAGCTGCTTTTACTCTGGAGAACAACTCAGTCCCATTCACATCCCCAAACTGGAGCATCTTCTGTAGACAATAAACAACTTATGACATAGTAATAATAATGAATGATATGGTAACAAATATTTCAAATCTCATGAAAGTACTACAAGTGAAGAGTAACCAGATTATACCCTAAGCAATCTCTGAACAAGGATATTTTTCCTTAAGGAAAAATGGTTAATTCTCCAGAAATTACAGAGATAGTTTGTAGTAACTGACTTCTTAATATACAAGAAACCATAAAGGCACAAAGACTACAAAACCAGACATCTGCAATATTTTAAAGCAGTCCTGTTTATATACGACAGTTTTTGGAGGAGTATTCAAAGCATGCTTCAGTAGGTATACAGTCCAATTAAGCATATTTATCAAACTCACACTCTACATTATTTCAGTAAGATGACAGAGGGCCACATTCTGCATTCAAGGGCAAGTCCTGGAAAATGTGGAGAACCACAAAAGATTTTCTTCCACCTCCAGAAGGAAAGGATGGGAAAGTATGTAATGTATTAATTTTATGTATTTTTGTTGTTTAAGGAGATGCTCAGTCCTGCAAGACTCAAGCAGAAGTTGCCAGATGGAGAGTAGCAGATGTAAAGTTTTATCATTATACGTACTATCACTTAGCGCTGAACAAGGCTTACATATCTCAAGAACCACATGGCAAGTGGTTCAGCTTGCAATCAGCTGCGTGGAGCAGCTGCAAACCACATAGCACCAGTCAGCTATGACTTCCATTAGCTCCTGAGGTATTCTTTGGATTTGAGCTAAATCATCTAGGTGCAAAACTCCAGCACCATCTTCTTTTTCCTGTGGAGCTAAAACATGGAATACTACATTTTGTGTGTTTGTCTTTCGTATTCATAGTACAATCTCACTCATAGTGTTAAAAGTAATTATACCTTTTGGTTAGGACTTGCATACTAATAAATGTTTTTTCAACATGCACCTGCACAAAATGGATTAAAAAAGCTGGATAATCTCAAAATTCAGAAGATATGTTCTTTTTTCCCCCCCGATTATAATTTTATTATATTCTGGTTACATTCTTTTGCAGCATAGTAAGTACTTATTAAAAATTTATTGATGAAAACAAGAAGGAAAGGGAATTTGGCCATTGGCTAGGCGACATTCTTGTGCAACATATCAGATCATGGTTCAAATATCCTCTTTATCACAGATGCTTTCACAACAAGGATGCAGTTTTTTTAGATACTTCTACGTGTCTTAATCTGTACATTACACTTACAGTTAGAGCATTTCTGTGAAGGGAAGGACAAAAAGGCATTCAGGTAAAGTAAGGAGACCGAACATGCATATTCTATATCCTGGGCCATAACTCCACAATTAGGTTGTGGAGAAGGGAAAAAGGCAGTACACCAATTACATTGCCTTCTCCTGCAACAGTGTTTCCAGGACTCTACTCCCTTATTTCATCAACTTCTATTAATAATATTAATTATTAAAGTACTCATAGTCATTTTTGTCTCAGCAAAAAAAGATTCAATAACTGGACCCAAGTTCAAATTATTTTCATCTGCTCTCTTATTGCTGTATTCTTACATGAAGTGACTTCAAAAATATATTGCCCAGGTCCATTTTAAAACATTTTTGTAATGTAGTGGTAGAAAATTTGGTAAAGTAATTTAACTGTAACTTTATTTCCCTGTATTGCATACTGAATGATCTTCAAACTTGAGAATTTGTTGAAACTAAAGGAAAATATTTTTACATCTTGCCATAAAATTAGGAAAGAAACTAATTTCTGAGCAAGTACTACACTTAAATGGAAGAAATTCCACCTGATCCACATATAGATGAGGAATACTGTCATATATATATGCAGCCACACCAGACTATCCTTGGGGAGCAGGCAAAACGGTCTGAGTTTTATTTCATTTTTGTTAATCAAAATCACCAAAAAGTATTTGAATTGAAGCAGAACTGCACAGTAGAATTCCCTTTTCTTCCTGAAGGACGCAGAAGATGAATATATATTTTCCAATGATAGATGTCTTTTTCCTCTGCTTTGAAAACTATCTTAAAGAATCGTCTTCCTGTGCCTATGTATGTCTTTCTGTGAAATTAAATATTGATCTCACATCTTTTTTTTTTTTTCATCTTCCTTCAGGCTTTGCAGGAAGGCTTTACTCATATAAAAGGAAAATATTTTTCCAAATCAGTCTAAGAGGATCTGATTTTCCTTTTCATAATTTACCGCCTTATATACTTTTATCACATGGGTATTTGGGGCTGTTGGATTTTAAGGCTTCCTTGCCTTCTGATCTGTTCCTTTTTGTGTTGTAGTTCTCCTTCTGAGTATATATCTTATGCTGTAGACGATTGCTCTGGAGATGCAGTATCAGGAAACTACCTGACACAGAAGATTAATGTAGAAGACCGTTTGAACTGTTATTGCATACTAAACAGAGTTCCTTGCCCTCCTTTCACCACTAATTCCAAGGCAAAAAATTCTTTTGCTCATGGGCAATTTTAATCTTCATATAAATGTCTGCTTTTGCTTTCCTTGAAGAGATGTGCCTCAGTAGGTTTTTCTTGGATTCTTATGGTAGCTATGAATGCTTTTCCTTTAATCAATCTTTTCACCATTAATACATTTTCCTCCAGTCACCTATTTCAATTCCACTTAATATTTCTGTTTCTGACCTAATTTGCATGTAACAAACGGCTCCAAGTTAGACAAGAGATAAATAATAATTACAAAAATCTGGAATGGAAAACATTTAGACATGTATCCCACTTTGCCATGGTATTTTATTTATCAACAGAAAGAAGTAAAATCCTGACTATACTGGAATAGAAAATTGTTTACATAAGTTCATTATTAAAATCATGTCAATATCAGAACATCAGCCTGGTGATAAGAACACCTACATTGCTTCACTTCAAAGTGATGGGTCATAAAACATCCCTTTTAATCAACCATTTTCACTCTTAGCCCTCTTGCATGTCTTTGAAACATATTCTTTCAACTCCCATTAAATTTCTTCTCATTTAGACGTATTGATTATTCTCATTGTTTTATTTCTGTTGCTTAGCGTTTGACATTAGAGAGCTCCAAATGAAATTAAAATAATTTTAATGAATGCAGAGATACAATAGGCTTTTCTTAGCTATTTTATTCTGATCTAGATACATCTTCTATCCCTAAAGAGAAGATTTAATCCCCCTTAGTTTGCTTTTATCTTTTAGTTTCTCAAGGTCATACTAAAATAAGTAATATCTGTTCCAAAAAACAGAAAACATGTTTAAATAGTTATATGAAAAATGATACCTACAACCAAAGATGTTTCCAATGACATTTTGGAGATTATTATACTCACTACACTGCAAAAATTACTTTTCATATGGTTAACGATGCTATTTTCTATCCACATCAAGTGAAGATCTGCAATGTTTTATGGGTCCCAAGATCATCCCCTATAAATTTTTTAACAAATAAGTCTGGAATCAGCTGTCTCAGGTGAGACATTAGCCCCTATGCTATTAGGATACCTACCACCCACTCTTTGAAGCTGTTCTGACCTTCAAAACTTGTCCGTAGCCCAGATTTCCCAATGTGAATATCTGACCTAGTTACAAACTCTGCTCCCCATTACCTCTTTGTATTATCACCCCTTAATCTCCAATCTAATTATGACCCAAGTTTACTAGGCTCACATCTTTTCAAATCTCATTTCAGATTGTCCAACACGCAAATTTCTAAGCTTCCCAAAAAACATGCCACTTATCTATCATATGCTTAGTTTTCCTCTATTTTTATACTCTAAATTATGTTCCCCAGTATTTAAGTCATTTTTTTCACTATCTTTTTCTCATATGTCTTCATTTAAATTAACCACAGCACCATTAATCTGTTATCATCCTTATATACCTGTAGTTTACGCTTTTGGCCCTTTAATATTTCAGTGAAGAAAAGTCTCAAATTTTAGCTATAGAAAGCCACATCCGCTTCTAAATTACTAAAAATAGTGACTGAGGTTTTCTTTGTTTGTTTTTTTTCCTTTAAAGAAGGGCAAGCTCTTACATTCCTAGGAACTCAATGCAGCTCATAATTATAGGTATTTTTCCTGATCCAGTCTGATATTTTTAAAAATAACCACTGCATGAGTTTACTAAAATTTATGACTCAGAAAATCTGAAATGTGGTAAGAAATAATTTTAACATTGATAAAAATTGATTAATGTTAGAAAAAAGGGATTGCAAAGCAGCAAAATCCTGCTAACAAAGAATCACAGGTATCAGCACAATTACATTCAACAAAAGAGCCTTGTAAGTGCTAAGATATTAGTATCATTACCACATTACGAGAAAGAAAAAAGCTAAACACATAGAGAATCAGGATCCAGCTAGAAATCTTTGTAATTTATCAGGCTTATTGATATTCTCACTAAAACACCTGCTTGATTCTTGAAAGGAACTGAAGTAGGGGAAAGAGAAGAGAAACCTGGTACATGAGGAATCAAATTCTGGTAAAAATGCACTTGAATACAACAATGCAAACAATGTCAGCAAAAGGGCATACTTGAACTTATGAAAAAAATCTGCACAGAAAGGCTTGGAATTCTGACAGGCTTCCAAAGTACATTTGAAAGAGCAAGTTTGTTTCCTTTGTTTTAATTTTCTCTTCCCACCAGTGACATCCTCCAAGGTGGTGGCAGAGGAATTAAGATATACTGCTATAGATTTGGACAAATAACTTTAAGTCATGCTCTTCACTCATGCAGAAGCCTACTCAGTATATCCAGTTGAAAGTGTCCATTTGCATTAGGGGACCAAATTAGATTTATTTACAGTTGTAGACATATAATTGTGTTTAGTAATGCTAAGAAATGTGGTTTACTTAAGCTAACCAGATGAAGCAACTTTAGTCTTTTTACGATACATCAGTCTGATGTTGACTCAGAAGAAAATCTGATGAGAAATTTGCATGTTAATCTTCACTGCATTCCTGGCCAGCACATGCATGCTTTTGGTTGGCGGCTGGGAGAATACACAGAAGGACTGTGTTGGGACCTGTACTGTCTAAAATCATCATCAGTGGCATAAACAGTGGGATTGAGCATGCCCTCAACAGATTTGCAGGCAACACCAAGCAGAGTGGTGTGGTTGACACAACTGCGGGATGGGATGCCATCCATCTCAAGAAGTGGACCTGTGTGAAGCTCACAAGGTTCAACAATGCCAAGTGCAGGGTCCTGCACCCGGGTTGGGGCAACCCCCAGTACCAATACAGGATAAAGGGATTGAGGGTACCCCTGCTGAGAAGGACATGGGCATACTGGTGGATGAAAAGCTGGACATGATCCAACAACGTGCACTCACAGCCCGGAAAGCCAACCGTATCCTGGGCTGCACCAAAAGCAACGTGGCCAGCAGGTCGAGGGAGGACACTCTGACCCTCTTCTCTTCTCTGGTGAGACCCCACCTGGAGTCCTGTGCTCAGCTCTGGAGCACTCAGCACAGAAAAGACACAGACCTGTTGGAGCAGGTCCAGAGCGGGGCCACAAAAATGATCAGAGGTCTGGACCACCTCTCCTATGACGGCAGGCTGAGAGAGTTCTTCAGCCTGCAGAAGAGAAGGCTCCAGGGAGACCTTATTTCAGCCTTTCAGTATTAAAGGAGGTTTATAAGAAAGATGAGGACAGAATTTTTAGTAAGGCCTGTAGCAACAGGACAAGGGGAAATAGTTTTAAACTAAAAGAGGGTAGATTTAGACCAGGTATAAGGAAAAAATTCTTTACAATGATGGTGGTGAAACACTGGAACAGGGTGTCCAGAGAGGTGGGCATCCGTTTTTACACAAGACCCAATGTTTATCTCTTTTTTTAAGATATTGCTTCATTTACATAGCAGGGTGCTTCACATTTGTCTTGCCATCTTAAATCTTTAAGATGATCTAAAAATAGCACTTCAAGTTTGCTTTTCAGATAAATCACATCTTGCTGACTATTATGAACTTCACTAGTACATATTGCCTAACAGTAATCTTTAAAATTTTTTTTTTCTTTCCAGTTTTAAAGTCTTGGGAGAATTTCAGTTGTGGTACACAAAACCCAAGACTCAAGGATATCAGATTCCCCAGAAATTTACCCAAGTTAAAATTTCCACATATTCAGATTCATTCCATTAGGAATTTTTTGTGTGACACACAGATTTAAAATCACCTAAAAGTTGTGTGTGCTCTACTTTGAGTCCAACTCATCTACACCTAGTTCCAAAATAAACAGCGTTCACAGTTGTTCATGTTTGAACATGTGAAGAGATGGTATCACACCATCACCACTATGAAGATAACATTTCTATGCCAAACTCAGACACTTGTTCAAACAACTTTGTAATTCACCTCTCAGGATATCTTCTCCATTAAAACTTGATCCTTCTGCGAGTGAAGAAAAAGAATGCAAGTACGATCAAGGCAAAGCTACTTAGAAATTCAAACAAATGTTGACAGAGACTTTCTTTTCAAAATATTTTCCCAGCTCTAATATTTACTCATAATGAAGGTTATTACTATTTGCTGTACTTCTTTTTCCCAGTACTCAAACAACAAACTATACAGAGAATCAGAAGTTAGTATGAAGAAAAACACAGCAATGTCACTAATATAGTAACATTGAAGTTGTATTTTGTATATCCCTTCTTGCCCACTACTCTAGAGAATGGGTGTTTATTTTGATTTCTGTAACTACGATACCTGTTTTGGGTTTTTTCCCCCCTATAAACATGTTGACAAAAGAACAGCTGGTTATATTTTGTGCTTTGGGTGATAACATTTTGTGGCAGTTTTGTAATACTTGTAGAATGTCTGAGGAAACTCCACAGGTGTGATTTTTATCATCTTTTTCATGATACCACCTCTGGCTGTTCAATAAAATGACAGAAATCAATAATTTCAGCCTGAAACACTTCAATCTATTCACCACTGATAAATACCTGTACAATATGTCTGCTTCCATCCTGCTACCCCCAAGTCATTCATTACTTAAGCATTCCTGTCTGGCCACTACTCCTTGCTCACAGAATCATCCGGCATATGCTTCTTTTCCTTCCTTTGTCTGATAAGATATATTGTGATTATCTTCACTGTGTTCCTCCAATTTATGGAGACCATTTAGAATAAGAAAAAAAATATATTTAAAACTTTGAAAATCATAACTTATCCTAGTCATGAGCTTACAAAACATCAATATATTCTATGATGCTATTTTTCAAGCTATTCTCAAACACTTCATTGATACAATAACAAATGTTGCCACTATGGTCAGATTTCAGTTGAACAATTACCTCTCACACACACTGCAAGCCAATATTGGTAAGTTGGAGTGAGTATGACTACAAGCAAGTCAAATCTAGCTGAATAGCTCTTCTTTTCCAGATGGAGGTGTCCATTTAGGCGAACTTCAAGCCTGACAGAATCCTATCAGCCTTTCAATTGTTATCTCTGATGTTATTATGTTGTGGGGGTAAAGAAAGCTTCATAAGGCAAGGTGAGGGGGGAAGAGGAGAAAAGAAGGGGAAGCATTTTATTTCATAATTTTTTTAAAATCTCTAAAATTATAAATTTGATTACACTACTAACAGTGCAAACCCTTTAAAGAATCATGAAGAAAGATAAAAATACTTTTTCCGCCTAAGGTATTTTTTCAAGGTCTCATGGTTTAGAATGAGGATGCAAATATTGAAGAGTATAGAAAAGACTATTTCAGGTGGAAGGAACCTGCAGCAATCATCCAGTCCAACTGCCCGACCAATTCAGGGCTGAACAAAACTTAAAACATATTGTTAAGGGCATTGTCCAAATGCTTCTTAAACACCAACAGGCTTGGGGCACCAACCACGTCTCAAGGAAGCCTGTTCCAGTGTTTAACCACCCTCTCGGTTAAGAAACACTTCCTAATATCCAGTCTAAACCTTCCCTGGCACAGCTTTGAATCATTCCCACATGTCCTATCAGTAAATAGCAGGGAGAAGAGATCAGCACCTCCCTCTCCACTCGTCCTCCTCAGGAAGCTGTAGAGAGCAATGAGGTCTCCCCTCAGCCTCCTTTTCTCCAACCTATACAAGCCCGAAGACCTTAGCTTCTCCTCACAGGACATGCCTTCCAGCCAATTCACCAGCTTTACTGCCCTCCTCTGAATGCATTCAAGGACCTTCACCTCCTTCTTAAATTGTGGGGCCCAGAACTACACACAGTATTCAAGACAAGGCCACATCAAGGCCCAAATTCTGATCCTACGAGGTCATCAAGAAACAAATGTATCAAAAACAACAGAATTTCCAGCAGATAAAAAAATAGCAAGATCAGTGTTATAGTTTCCATGCAAGGGGGAACGTGGTAATTCCCTAAACTGGTCACTCTTTTAGTAGAGCACGTAACAACAACAACCTTACAACTGCTCTTGCATGCCGTGGTAGCAGTCACACAGAAGTTTTCCAAAATCAGAAACCAGAGTTTAAGGTCTAAAAGAGATAGTTTAAAATTCTACCTTAAGAGCACAGTTGCTGGCTTTCAACCTGTACTGCTTTCCCCTGGTCAACAATTAGCAGAGCTGTTCTTTCCATTGAGACCTGCTCTCTCTGGGGCACACAATCTCTGTGTGATCTGCTACTGTTGTTAGCCAAAGAGAAACTGCAATATGCTTAAATATAGGCCAGCCAGGAAAAGCCTGGGAAAGGAAGACGACACACCTACACTACTCCCGTGAGGGACTTTGGTGCCTCCTTACTAGACAGGCAGTAATTAGATTCAGACAGATCCATAATTAAATGCTGCTTGATTTGGTTCAATGAATTTTTTCATTTGATATTATTTGACCCTCAACACAATATATTGTTTACATCTCATCAAAAAGAAAAGCAAAGAATTTCAGTTTTAACCCCATGGGGGTTTCCACTGGGGGAGGGGAAAACCAGGAAAATTCTACTGATCATTCTTTTAATGTCATTATACTATAATGTATAAAGATTTAAGGTTAAAAGCACATTAAAGAATGTCGGTGCCTTGTGATGAGTTATGAATATAAAGTTTCACATGAAATACTACTTCATGGTTCACCAGACCGTGCTGACATTTCTCATGGTATCAAACTTGAATAGACAAATCCAGATTGTGCTGGAGAATAGAATAAGGACCCAGTTCAGTTCTCATCTCTGAATTTTATCAAAGCTTTATATTGGTTGATATGCTTTTAAATCCAAGATTTTGAAATCATATAATTATGCCAGAATGCCATATTTGGTAAAGCAAAAGTCCACTCATGAAGAAATATCCTGAGAATGTGAACCATTATGTTTCAAAAAAATAATTTCTAAACTTTGATCTTTATTTTTAGATCAGTTATCACCTTTATTTTAAGCAGTTATCACTGATAGTACTACTGCACAGTGAGGAAAGACTTTTTTAAAAAAAAGATATATTAAGCATAGCATCATCTAAAAACTGAGGAAAAGGCTGAAAAGAACTTCAGTTAAAAAGAAGCCTTATGAAGTACTGAAAGCAGAGAAAATCCTCTTTCTATAATAATAACATATATAGTACCTATAATTAAATAAAATTCTCTAGCCTCCTTTATATTATGATAGTTATTGATTTGCTTTCTTCCTTTCTTTGAAATGATATGTCTGAAATACAGCATGCTTTCCCTGAAGATATTCACTACCGATTATTTCCAATACTAAAAAACCTGTTAATCTATTGAGCTATTTCATGAACCACCTCTATTAAAATAAAAACCTTTTCTTGCTATGTTGGAAGAGATTCTTATGGGAAAAAAGCACTTTTTATCTTAGCTGTATTAGAATATACCTTCCATTTACCCGTCTTAATACATTAAAAAGAAGTCACCTACTCTTCTGTGCAAAACTCATCTGTGCAGTATTGTAAATATTATTCCATTAGAGACCTGAATACATCTGAGAACTCCATTCTCCAGACCTCTGGGCTAGTAACTCTATACACTGTGCCTAGATGCCTTACAGCAAAAGTATAAGGTGCCGTAGTTATATATTTTCCAATTGAAATAAACACTTTGTGCTGCGCTTAAATGTTGGAGCTATACTTTTGTGTTCATCATATTTAAATTCAAAGTGCTTGCAAAGATCTTGATGGGTCAAGAAATCGTAAGATCTACAGAGTTTGCACATACAATGTCTTGGCAGACAGAATTCATAATAATAAGAACAATACTCTTTTCAGATTCTGCTTTTGATCAGGAAAAAATACAGGGCAACACAAACTTATTAAATATATGATCCCCAGCATGCACACTAACAAAATAAACAGTATGAGAGGCATAACTACACAAACAATATTCTCATCAGTGCTGTAAGCCAAGTGATCATTTACTTACCACAAAGAGTATTTTACACATTTAGCAGGCATACCACTCTTGTCAAATTCACACAGGTAACATTTCTTCAGCATCAAGGAGTTATGAATCTAAGGAAAATATTAAAAAGTGTTTCATCCAAACACAATTCTACTTCCTATGGACATGGTAATGAGATCTCTGAAAGAAACCACCATCAATAAGGGATACAAAAACTCTGCTGCTCAGGGCCCTGAGACAGGAGATGAGAAACTCAGCTAAGAGTGAAAAGGATTAACAAGGTAAACCTCCCACACAAGAAACCTTATTACTGAGTGGGGACTGCACACCTTGCAGAGCTGCTACTTCTGCAAGTTATGCTTCCTTTGAAGGTTGTAGGGGCTCTTTTGCTTCTGATTTTTACATGGATAGAGCACAAAGTTTCTGATATCAAAATGGCTTTAGAAGTGCTGTAGAAATCATATATTAATCTTCATGTTGATAAATATTTGGGAAGAAGAAACACTAGCCTTTCTAAAGGATGATTGTCTTGCAAATTAAGACTAACAGTCAGGAATTTATTCTTGGAAAATTAGATCCAGATAGCTGATCATTTAATGAGGCATAGGCAGGCAACAAAGAAAGCATTAAAAGGAGTTGTAGCTTTGCTTTTTGACGAAGTGTGGAATAACGACACCAGAAGTAGATACACTTCTTTTAAAATTAGGATACCCTAGATCTTGAATATATGCAATTCCCTAATTTTGTGCTTTCAAGTACAAGCTGCCCAAAGGGAACAGATGTTTTCCTAGTTCTGTTCCCATTCAGCAAAATTCTATCATGTGAACCATGCGGTGAGGCCAACGAATCTACATTTTTTTCCCAAATGTCTGCTCCTGTTTAATCGACTAATGTTATTAAGACCAACACAAAAAAATTGCTCCTTTTATACAGTTTCCTATGGCTTAGTTCTTACACATTTATTTTGACGAAGTGCATCATACAATCCTTTCCTACTCCACAAGACAATATTTCTACAAGCTTGAAAGGAAAAAAACTAAGTAATGACAATACTTTGGGGTCCAGTAAAGTAAATGGCTAACATTAAATCTCGTATTAGCCCTGAGCAGCAGTACTGCCTGCAGTATGGTTACTCATCTCATGTTTTCCCATTAACATCTACCATATGCCTATGAACATCTATTTAAAATGAAACTGCAATTATTTTACCTAATTAACTTATACATTAAATCAAAGGCCGACTCTGCAAAGTAAGTTAAACCATACCAATTACGGATTGTGATGTATATTTTCATTCTTACAATTGTCAATGGAGTTTCTCTCTGACTATGATTAATGCAAACTGATTAACTTCCTTTTTATAGTTTTAATCTTCCTAAAATATGTAAATATATTCTAGTATTAGCAGAAGGTCTTGAAATTACAGCTGAGGAAATTAATTTTTCCTTTATTTACTGAATGCAATCGCCATTAGCTCAAAGTCATCAATTAGCTTTATAAACCCCCAAACTCTGTGTACGTGATGACAAAAAAATACCTCATTCTCTACCACTCCTCTATTTTTCAGGCTTACCTTGCTGAACAATACTCAACCACATAGTCTTTTCATGATATGCAGTTTGAATATTTGCCCAGATGCCTAAACAAATCGGTTATAAAACCTAGGAACACAGTCTATATTTACAGTCTTATTGCAAATGGCTGATGTCCCTTTGCCGTCCCTAAATTCACATAGTGTCAACTAGCTACTCATTAATGAGCTATTTTAGTGCAAAATACATTTAGATATGTACAATGATTAATAACAAGGGGTATGAAGCAAACACTATAACTTTATCATTTACTTCCTTGCTCATTTGCATTTGACCATACCACACTGGGTCTGTCCTTTTTATGCCCTCTGAGATTATTGCTTCAAATCTCACAGTTTTAAACAAAGCGACTATTTTAAAGAAGCAGTTCTGTTACAATTTCATTCATCTCCAGCAACATCACCAGTATAGTTGTCTTCCATTTACCTGCTTGCCTGTCATGTCTGGTGCTCTTTTTCTCCATCATCCTATCAGTTCATCAGTTAGATAAGGGAAAGGACGCAACTTAAGCATTCACGTAGGAGAAACTGTCTTGCAAGAGAGAAAAGCTGTATTCAGGCTCCTGCAAGCTCAGTATCAAGTTTCAGTTTTCCTTCCATTAATGAGTTGGCAAAATCTTGGACTTCATTTAAGAGAGAGAATAGTGGAGGACTTCCATGTATTCAGCCTCCATCTGTCTGTACCAATTACTTTGCACTCAATACCAAATATGCACCATTTTAGTGCAAAAAATTAGTATGTAAACACAGATGAGGATTTTGTTTTACTACGATGCCTCTATGTATATGCTGTAAAAGTACAATGTGTAAATAGTAAGCACTTGCCGTGGACTGCTACAACTAGAGCTAATCCACAAATCAAAAGCTACTCTCCCAGGCCTAAACTGCACCAATGCTGTAACTACTATATTACTTTTATAATCTTTTACAGTTCAAGATGAAACTAAAATTAAAGATGGCTACAAAAAAAAGTATTACTGCATGGCATTTTCTGACTTACTTACATAGAAATATCACGTGAAACAGTCTAATTTTGGCAGTGTTCAACAGATCCAAAGCAGCATTTCCAGATTCATGTGCCAAATCATGTTTCTGTGGGAAACCCTTCTCCATTCCTTTTACTAGCTTGCTTGTTTAGCTCCTGGCAGCTCACCTGGTGGGCTGAATGCCTGGATGACCTGGAATAGTAGGCATGAGCTCCTAGGCAGGCTGCCAGGTGAACAGCTTCAAACCACAACACCATTTTTACGCAAACAGTTTCAAAATACTTGGGTGTCTCAAAGAAAATACATTTGAAACTGAAGTCTTCCACAAAACACAACTTCTGTTCTCCAGTCAGCTCTACCTAATACCAATTTTTTTTCTTTAATAAAGACTGGTTAAACATTTCAAAATTAGTTTGTTCCCTCTCCTATTCAATGCACTTTAAGTTCAAGGAGCTATCACAACAAACTCCCACTTGCAGCACTGTCCTTGGAAAGGACAGCATATTTGTCTTTGATTATGAACCAATATTTATTTCACTTCAATGTGACATGAGTTTTAGGAAATATGAGTAAGATATTGACTAAATGGCAGGTTTCTCCAGAGGCTTTGCAACGCATACTAAACATATGACAATTCAGAAGGTAGTGTCACTCTTTTTTGCAGGTGTAGCTGAGATTGCTACAGCAAATACTAGGCTAGGTTTGCCCCTTAGAACAATGCAAATTAGAAGCAACTACACTGAAAAGAACAGAGTTAGCCAAAAGAAACATACATTTTAAGAAAAAGAGCATCTGGCTGACAAGATTAAAAATGTAGTGTTTTAAAGAAAACAGGATATGTGCAGATATTTGACAGCTAAAAGCCTTGAATCACTTCTCACTTAAAGTAAGTTTCCATAAAAAATTTCATACAATTCCTTTTTGTTTTTTGTCAGATTAAGTTAGAACATAATGACCCAAAGAGATATGCAGATGTGACCAATAAGATGATCAATGTTCAGCAGCATTGAAGAATTTGAACAATTGTGTCCAGGCAAACCAGCAAATAACTCATATCTACCAGTGTTAAGTGTTCTGCAAAAAAAAATGAGCATAAGTGTATTATCTTTTCTGTTAGCACAGAACTGAGCCTACAAGTAGGAAATTCCTAAACATTTGCCTGAAGGGAAGTCCAAGAAGAAACTCTAAATTGCATAGCTGCTATACAAGCACTAGAGTGCGTAGTCAACTTTCCTCTCTTTAAAACTAAGCTAAGCGCATCGCTCAACAGGGCAAATATCATGGCTTCTATCACTTTCCTTCAAAAGAATTTGAAACTATCTATTATTAGACTTTTAAGCCTTTTAAAATACCTAAGTAGCTCTCACAGTGCTGGAATTAGAGCCAGATTTTCAAAGGACTTTAACTCTTATTTTAGCGCCTACATAAACCGGCAGATTATCAAGTAAGCTCATCTTGTTGTCACTAAGCATCTTAAGAGTAGGAGGGAGACAGAGCATGGATGTCTTGAGCACTTTTTTGAAGTTTGACTCTAATTTTCTCTCTCTAAAGAACTTTCTGATTCCATTTCCAGGTGCCATGTAATTAAATCTTTGGGGTCTTAAAAATCTCACCCTTAAGAAACAGAGTATCAACAATTCCACTCTTACAGTAAATGCAACAGAGCTCATGTTAAGCTAACTTTATCCCTATCTGATTACATTACAGTAGCTAACTTAGGTCTGTATGTTATGAACTTGCCTACAGCGTACTTTTTCCACTCCAAGGTGAGCTGAAATCTTGCCTTCCAGGCTTGGGCTTTGATAGGAATCCCTGTTTGGGCCATTCATTACAGCCATCTACTACATTGTAGTACAAATACATTAGGCCAAGATCTTCTGCCGCTCAGAAGGGCCTTTTATGCTTTCCCAGCATTTTCACACAACACAAGTGATCTGTTTTGACAGGATCCTCCACCCATAACCACAGAGAGAGAGAAAAAAAAAATCAGAAAATGTTAAAATGTGAAAAATGCCAATGTGTCACCTTGAGTGGAAATTCTGACCAACAGCAATGGCAAACAATTTATGGTATGGCACGTGGAAAAGGTGTTCTACACACAAAAAAAAAAGGCAGCAAAATGTAAGGTATAGCAATGTGACAAAAAGACATATCACCGACTGCTCACTGAAAATATTTGGCCTTGCACAGTAAGCTGTTAAAACTGGAGGAGGGCCGAGAAAGCTGGAACAGGGAATTATGTGATGCAGATTGCTGAAGAATGGACATTAAAATAAGAAACTAAAATGCCATAATTTGTTCAAACTTCTTTCACTTACTATCTCCCTATATGGTATATTTCTGTGCTTTATAAAGGCTGCCTACATGACTTCTATGGCCAATTTTGAGTCTTTGAATTTGGGATTTCTCCACAAACGTGGCATATTGCCAGTTGTGGACATGCTCTGCAGCGAAAGGTTGCACAGAGAGGGCATTTCTTTGTGGCCAATTCAATTCACAAGGTATGTGCTAGAGGACTTTTCTCAGGTCATGATACGTCTTGCTGATTTACGACAACTGACAGCTTCCACAAGCAGAAGTGTAGGAATTGTTTTCTAGCTTTCTAAAGTAAACTGTTCCTGATCAGTGTTTTTCATTAAATATTTAGTCAGTGGATGGCTACCATTTATTTAAAGGGACTCAGGGTAGGGTGAAGTTGAAAGACATTATTGGTGAAGAACAGTCATACTTTGTTTTTCTTTTCAGCAATTTAATTCAAACTGTTCTAAACCCTGTTTCTATAGTAAAGGTTATAACTATAAAGATATACACTTTGATCATACTTTCGGCAAAATATGCTTTGTCAAGTAGCCTGGAGATTACACCTGTTCACATTTTAAAATCATATGCAACTATTGATCAACTCATTACAGAAATAATCAGATAAAGCTACCTATATAGACAAACAGAACTATGTTAGCATAACAGCACAGTAGTATTTTAGTACTTTATGAAATGAAAAGTGCATAAATACAAACATAGCAACCCTGAATCCATTACTATTGTTCTGAAGTTTTAACACTAAATATATTCCAAATAATATTGATCACAGAATCACAGAATGGTAGGGGTTGGAAGGGACCTCTGTGGGTCACCTACAGCAGGCTGCACAGGACCTTGTCCAGGTGGGTCTTAAATATCTCCAGAGAAGGAGACTCCACAACCTCCCTGGGCAGCCTGTTCCAGGGCTCCGTCACCCTCAGAGGGAAGAAGTTCTTCCTCATGTTCAGACGGAAC
>Ga0065711_1004042_pt1 | contig 25245 bp, 14 predicted proteins | sample Hoacrofraction12_FD_59098 | JGI IMG/M metagenome (GOLD analysis project Ga0065711, IMG submission 59098) | Hoatzin crop microbial communities from Cojedes, Venezuela - Epithelial fraction 12 v2 (version 2) | ecosystem: Host-associated > Birds > Digestive system > Esophagus > Crop | place...
TTTTTTTTTTTTTGGGGGGGGTGATGGTGGGGGTGGTGGTTCATTATTAATCTCAGAATTCCCAGAAATTTGGGAATTATAGAAAGATGGCCTTTATGCTGATTTCTTTGTATCTGCATTGTACAGCTTTTCGGAAGTACTGAGCCATACCAGCAGAGCTCTCATTTCTATCAGTGATCTCTGTCAAATTTTCCTTCTGGATTAGATCAGAATTTGGATTACTTGTTTGCCACCAAATACTATTTCACATTGGTAGCATACAGGGAGAGAAAAGAAAAAAAATGGATGTAGAAGGGATTTCTGACTTGTTTTCAAAGTTGTGTATTTTAACAACTTCTTACTCCAACTTGCTACTTAAAAATCTCTGAAATTCAGAGCACGCATCCTCATTGCCTAAAGGTCTAAAATATTTTTTGAAACATTAAAAAAAACAGTATGTTTATGCAAACTGTTACTCATTGGCTGTAATTCTATCTCCTTATACCCATTATTCAATAAATGTATGTTAAAACAACTCCTTTATGACCTCCTCAACATTTCTAGAGGAGAATACAAAACTTTTTAAGCTAAGGTGTGCCGGCTTAGCTTAATCTTGCAAATAATCTTTGCTGTGTACAAGAGGTTCTACAGCATCTTTCTCTCGATCTTAAAAGAGTTATCAAAGATAAAAGGCAGGATTAAAGTTATGAGAGCAGTATTGCAGTTTTAAGACACACACTATTGATGAATACAGAGAGAAAGATGACCTTTGTAAGTGCCACATGAAAGGTTTCCAGTCCAGCCAATAATAAACCAAAGTGTTCTTTCAGTGAAGAGGTGGTTTTGAATCACACTGTCCACTACATAGAAATGATATAAAAGCTATAGGCAAAAGGTTGATTTTTAAGAAATGTGTACGATTCTCTCTTCATACCACAGGAAGTGATCAGAATTTATTTTAGCCACCATGCTAAAACATTAATAAACTAACCACATCAAATACACTATTCAGGAAAGGGACTTTGAAACAAAACTAAACAGAAAAATTCAGACAGGAATATATTGGAAAAGAGTTTACAGTATTTTCACTTGGCTCCAAGTCAAAGTAATCTGTGAGTGATAAATCATTCATATAAGTGTATAATTCTTTCATATGCAAGTTCATACTTCCTCTGATATTACATTTGTTTGCTGTTTTACTTGTTTTACGCTTACCTGCTTATTCTGACTGTTAAACGGTTTTACCCTTCAAGCTTAGCATAACTGTTTGTACGCAATCGGAAACAGTATAAGTATGTGCATCCTGATGGCACTGCCTATGCTAATATCAACCAGTTCACACTTGTACAAGAGGGATGCTAACTGATTTTAGGCTTTCAAAATGCAGGGCAGAGGTGTGATCCCCTGACATGTCACAGGTGCCCTGCCAGCACAAACCCCAGCACAGGGATAAATCAAGCACAGGAAGTATTCAGAAATAGGTTACATACAGCTCTCCGACAACACTGTCCATTTCTCACCAAGAGAATCACCTATCGTGTATTTTCTTACAGCTGTCCTTGGAAGGTTATGTGAAGAGGGGGACAGGAGCACAGGAGGTTTGCAAAGCAAACATGGACACAGAGAAGCAATTTAAACTACAGCAACATTTTTGCCCACTGTGGCAGGCACCAATGGCTCTACCTTGCAGCCCAGAAGATGTAAGCCCACCAGTATACCGAGGTTAGTAGCTGCTTCTTGGGAGTCTCAAAAACTCTGGGGAGTGGCTCTGTCATCTCCTTGGTGGCACTGCAGGTTTTGTGTATCACCAAGCACCTTCAGCAAAAACTGCACTACTACCTCCTGGTCTGAAGAAAACCGATCAGTTACAAAAATGTCACTCTATGGTTAATAGGTACAAGTGACCTCTGCAGCTGCTTTTTCTTTTCACCCTATGTACAGAACTATCATTACGGTAGGACGAATATTCTGGTCTCCTGGGACTCACAGAAGATCATAACTACACCTCTTGTGGAAACTATATGGGTTCTCGCTTCGTTAGTGTCCTCTAAAGTAAAAGTTGTTTTGACAGAAAGTATCCATTTGCAATTAATAGATTGAAAGCAACCGGAGGAAGTGCCAATTACAAGAAAATGTAACAGGGCACTTCACTAAAAAGATGTATTTTCAAGTCAGTCTGACCATGTTCTGAACTCACTTGAAGGGTGCAGTGTTGCAGAGAAAGGATTTTGTATCATCACAGCAAAGGCTGATTGCATTTATGCCAATTTTGTATATACATTCACCGATAAACAGCTCCACTTGTTTTTAAAGTTGTGTTTACTTATGGCTCTGTGGAACTAGCACAACATTCCCCAACTATATTTTAAGTTACTTTTGTTGGTTTTATTTCAGGAATTTTCTTTCATGGTGCATCTTTTGTCTCCACAGAAACAGCACTAATTGCTTGTGTAGTCCTAGTACTTCCTAGAGAGACTAAAGGGAGCTGTTATCTGCCATGCCATGTTTCTGTGCCTCTGCTGGGGGTACTGGACATGGTGTGCTACAGGCCAAATCTCTTTCTAAATTAAGCTCATAATCTCTCTGTTTTAGGTAGCATTGTTTAGTAAATATTAACATGAATAACTCATCTGCAGTGATCATGTATGGCTTCTTCTGCTGTACTCTCTACTGTTTGTAAATAAATTCTGAAAGGCCGTCTAAACAGTTTCTAGTCTGGAGCTGTGCAAGTGTTGAGGAAAACACTTCAAAATGTGCTTTAAGAGAATCTACACCCTTTATTCTTAGCCCAAATACACGGGGTGGGTGTGTGTTTGTGTGATACACTGCATTCCCAAACATTTACTACGAGCCTTAATCATACAATCTTTTGAATAACACTTACAGAAGTTGATCCTTTGAAGCTAACCCAAGTAGTTCCTGGATGGATAAAGCTTGTCTATCCAAGAATAACGTGGATTTTAAAAGATGTTGAAGTCATATGTATGAATTGCTTCCTGATTTTCAGTTAAAAGACAACTTCTCAAGTTGTTTGAGGAACTCTCCAAAGAAATAGGCCAAATCTGTACACATAATGTAATAAATGCTACTGTGATTAATTCAGAAACACCAGACATCATCTTGTGAACTCATGAGTTTTCACAAAAGAAAAAAACATCGCAATCAAAAAATAATTTTGCATAACATATAACTGCAACCTGAAGTCTCAAATACTTTTCTTTAAACATTGTTTTATGTCACTGTCACCAACACCACATACGAAGACATGGCTTACACTCGCAGTTTCTAACTTAATGTGAATTATTCTTACATCTGTGAGTAGTCATACTGATTTCTGTATTAAGTCAAATCATAAGCAAAAGTCTCTTTAAGATCAAACCACAACTCTGAATGTAGCACTACCAATCTAGCTTTATGGCCCATGATAAACTGCTTCCTCCAGGACAATATTTGCCATTTGTAGATCAACCACTACAGATTAAAATAACCTTTTTGATAGTATTTCACCAAAGCTCTAACCTATGTAGACTGTATCTTTCTTTACACATAAAGCATGCTCCTGCTTAATCTATCCAAATTCACAGGGAGGGATTGAAAATTTTACTTCTCTTTTACTTCTTTTTTTAGTCTGCAGTAAACGAAACACAGATGTCTCCAAATGCATGAGGCTAATGATGGGAAATCACAGTTTTCCTATTTGGAGAAATCTAAATATAAGTAGAGGCATTCTTTTTCGAAAGTGCTCGTGGATTTACAGCTTTGAAATCCTGTACTTTGACTTGGGTTTCCCTCTCTCCCACCCTGCACTCTGACAAATCACTCTTGCCTCTTCTGCCTGATCATCCCAGTTGGCTGCAATGACACCTACTGGATGTCGAACCGATGAGCTGCAGACCCCGCTGCTGCCGAGCTCAGCTCACATCACTGCCAAAGTAACGTTCGATACCACAGTCCTCTCTCAGGCAGAGCTCCCGCCCACTGCAACTCTCTCGCTGACTATTTGGATCTCAGTTATCCCTGTGAAGCAATTTCCTGCCTCTTCTAGGCTCATTTCTCAGCTCCCAGGTAACAAATTTTCAACCTGATTACAGCTGGGCTAGTTTAGTCCAGGCTCTTTTAAAGCAGTTGCATAATCTGAGCCGCTCTGCTGCAGCTGTTGTTGTACAAAAGTTATTTATAAACTGTAGACAAAATCCTGAGGTATTTACAAAAACTACTATGCAAAACAGAAAGATATACTGCATCACGCCATGGTTATTGTTTTCACTAGGACCTTTCTGTTTGTTCAGTTCACACTGTGAGAAACCCACAGCTGCATTTTGGATTTGACTGGGAAAGAATTTAAAACTTTAAAGTTCTGATCGCAGATTTAACACTGCTAAATTAAGGTCATCATTAATTTAATTCAAAAATACTGCATCTTCTTAAAATGGAAACTGACTACATGACTAGTAACACAAGGATTTTTTTAAATAGGTTTGGCGGAAAGGCTTGCATTACCGTTGTGTAGAATCAATCACCTTTGCTTGCCTATTTGGTATCATACAATCAGAAAAAAAAGGAAATAGAAAGTTTCCAGAATACAGTATCTGCAAGACTATTAGCCAACCTTCTCCTCTGTTGCGAGCAGACACAGCCAAATTAAGTGGAATGAAGTTGGCAATGGGATGAAGATTAATTTAATCTTTGCTTAGATCACATTTGTTTTTATAGAGATTGCACTAGGGAAAAGGTGGGGCTCAGCATGGTATCACGGAGGACCAGTGGAGGCCCAATGGGATTCCAGGCTCCAGGATGGAATTTTTTTGAATTACCTGAGGTCACTACGTTTGGAAGGACTCTCAAGCCATATGTGGTGGTCAGGGACTCCTTGGCTGAGGAATCCTTAGAAGAAAACACTGACATGAACCTGAGCCTCTCTTGTGAATTCTTTCTTTCAATGGTGAAATAAATGAACATGGATCCAAATTAGAAATACATTACCTAAGTTTATTAAGAGCTTCATCGTCCAGTAAAAGACAGAGAATCTTGGATGAACTTCTCTGCAACTCTAGTTCTAGCAATCAGCAGAGGAAATAAAAACATAACACACTAATGAAACACTAAGTTAGAATCACCCACCCACCAGCTCACTAAAATACTCCTTTTTAAAGTTCTTAGAAAAAGAAACAGAAAAAAAGAAATGTACCCTGGTTGGAAAAGGTATGGTCTGATCATGAATACAAACTGAAGCCTGCCTAGAATCAACTGAGACTCTTAACACCTAAAAGAAGAGGAATTCAGCAGTGGGAATGATATTTATAAATAATAGATATTTATTATAGGCCACCTGAGCATGATGTCTTCTGACAGCTAAGAATAACAGAAAAAAATTTTCTCAGCCAAGAAAAGAAGCTAGAACTATAACCATTTACAGTCTGTGAAATAAAACCATACAGAAAACTGTCAACTGATATTTTCAAAAAGGTTAAGACACAAATAAATACAGAGATATATACACTACACACACCCTTATTGGTAGCATGTTACAGAGGTATTTCAACTATCTCCACGTCACACCAAGCATGATAAAACAATGACATCAAGGAACCTGTCTATCACACGCTATATACACTCTGCTTGGGGAGAACAAACTCTGGACTCAACACTACCTATGATCTTTAATGTTGAATTAATTTTTTTCAAAACCATCTGCCATTCAGGATACTTGACAATATTTGCTGAGTTCCTCTCACATCATTTATCAAAGAGCTCCTCAACATCTAAACTCCAGAAAGGTAGCCCCAGCCTGTGGCTTGACCTGAAAACTCAAAAGAACAGTGCAAAATAAACAAACGACGACCAGACAGAGAGAAGGTCTGCATGAGAGGAAGACTAGTTTTCTAACTGAAATCCTCGACATTTTAATCGAATCCTATGTGTGATAAATTAGCAACGTCAAGCTGACACCTCTGTAAAAAGCTCTTTGAAAAACATTAGAGACACATAAACAAGTAATGATGAATCAACACTTTTTGTCTGCTCTGAAATCAACACAGAACAACTAAAAAACTCAAGTGCTTATAGTGAGAGAATGAGAAGCTCCAGGCTGCTCCAGCCTCCTCCTTCCTCTGCATTTCTGGAAATTTTACTTGCAAAGCAGTGATTTGGACTGGTCACCTGCAAAGAGCCACCCCATGGACAGTACCTGAACAGCCCCAGCAGTATGCCAAGTTGCAGCACAATACAGTGGTGGGTTACCGCTGTGCTCCTGCTCAGCGGCCGTTTTTCAAAGCAGTAGACAATATTTGGCCTTATCTTTAGCCTTTCAAACACTAAAGGACAAATATTGTTTTCTGCTCTCTCAACTACCCCATCAAGAACTGCCAATTTGTTTACAGCATTTGCACCAACCATGTCCTGTGAGTGAGCTAGTCTGAGACCTCTCTTCAGCTTCACAAATAGCCTGAACCTAAACCTAGTTTAAAAGACCAAAGGTGAACTGAGCTCCCTACTTACCTCCTTTTGATCTAAGGCTTTCAGTCCCTGGCTCATAACTAGTCCCCTGGCTGCAAACCTCTTGCTGGTCAGAAAAGAGGAAGGAAGCTGTTTGAATTGCCAGTGCCGGCCCTAAGAGACAGGACCCTCCTGGAAGCGGGAGGAAACAGCTTGATTTCTCACTGGATACAAAACTCCTTGTCTCTTTCAAGAAAATCTTCTTTCTATCTTTTTTTGCCTCAGTCAATCCCCTTAGAGCTGGCCAGTCCTTAATATGGTGCTAAATATATATATGTTGTACCAAGAGGCCTGGAGGCATTGGGCAGTAAAAGTAGTACTCAAGCAGCTGAAATTGTCTCCATAAATACACTAGAAGCCAAGCAAGGGGATCCATTGCAAATAATATTTACTATAAACTCAGCAGAGCTGACACAAGTCAAGTGAAAACAGAAAATGAGATATGGTCACAATAGTCTCTAAGTTTCGTTTCTACGAATACATCAATTCAGAAAAGTCTCAAGAGGCTTCTCAAACAAATGCAGACTACAATTGATTCCCATTTTTGGTGAACAATAGCAAGACTCAATACCATAGTTTCAGCCCAAGAACAACTGATGGCAGTTGAAAAATATTTGAGAACGCTTTATCATGTCTCTACCATTTCACAGATATGGAAACTAAAACTCAAAGGCATCAAAGTTAGGCACAGAGAAATTAATCTGTAATTAAAGAAAGCGAAATTTATATGCACTAACGAAAGTCTGCAAAACAGGGTTTAAAAAAGTTTTGAGTGCTATGCAGGCTGCCCGGGCCTTCATTTTACCCAAGTCACTACAGTGTGAACATAAAATAAAGAATTTCTGAGTCCCAGCACCCTTATTTCTTTCACAAAGGGAAGCTGCTCCTTATTATAATTTATATTGATTTGATTTGTATTCTTGTAGAGGAACAGCACAGTGGCAGGAAAGCAAATGGTATAATTTTTCACAGAAGAAACTAACAAAGTTACAGAAAGCCAATGTTCTGTTCCATTGAAGCCTCCATATGCCTGTCTAACCCAGCCACATTTCTGAGGTTAAATGATGCAAAGATAAAAAGCTGACTTTGTGAAACAAAGGTAAATAGCAACCCAGATGCTCTCATTCATATTCTGAAGTTATTGCCATCAGCTCTGTGACCAACACATTTCACAGCTTGTGAATTTGCAACAATCATAAATTAAGGCAGTAAGAGAAGACCAAGTATAGTCCTATAAACCTTTGACAGGGTTTGCTTTATTTGTATTCCAGTTGGGGACCCTACCAGTGCTCTAGAGTTTATGAAGTATTGGAATCCAGTAGAATCCAGTCCTCAAATCATTCATTTTCTGTTTCTGATGGCCTGGATTGTAACTATGTACTTGCACTGCTTCACAAGTTCACATACAATGTAAAGAACTATGATTTATTCTTTGCCCTTCTTCCAAGCAGAACTAGGACCATCAGGTGCAAAAAACTGTGCAAACTTAACATAAAACAAGATTGTGTCTCCAAGGAAGTGGAATAACCTTTCCTTTTCAGAGGCTTTGTTTAGCCCTCTTGGTTATCACATAAGAGCAAAGTAATAAAAAATGAATCTGGGAAAAAAGTGTGTAAGGTCACTGAATTTGGTTCTGAAGGCATAGCCAACTATATATAACACATAAGTGTTAAATTAATAAACAGATTCCTTCCTAAAGGAGCTTGTCCTTCTAGGTGAGATGTACCGACGAGATGTGGGAAGTAGAACCTTGTAATGTTGCTCCATAAACATTATTCCCTATTGTGTAGTAAGTAATATGCAACACCCTTGACTTTCTAGAATCCAGAATTTACACTTATCCTATGTTCACTTCACAGAAGTTTTTTTCTAGGAAAGGTTATATTTAATGATGTTAAACTGCATTGAAAATATTTGTGACATCTGTCAAATTCATTTTAAAAAAATTCATTAGGGTCAGTGTAACTGCAATAAATACAAAATTAATAGCAAGGGGTTTCTTTTAAGGTTACATTAAAACAACATTTGGGATCTGTCTGAATCTGACAAAATCCAGGGAACTAGCTACAGCCACAATTTGTCCATAATTTCTTTCTGCTTAAATGAGAAAGGCGCTAAACAATCCATATTTTTTATTCACAGTACTCCACGTGCTGGAGTAGAGGAAGAGGTCTCAGAATTAAACTCGGGAGAATAAAACCCGGGGAGGCTGTGGAGTCTGTCTGTCTGGAGATATTCAAGACCCGCCTGGACAAGGTCCTGTGCAGCCTGCTCTAAGTGACCCTGCTTCGGCAGGGGGGTTGGACTAGATGACCCACAGAGGTCCCTTCCAACCCCTACCATTCTGTGATTCTCTGATCCTCAGTTCAGGCAGTTCAGCTTCGTTTGGCTTATGGCTCTCCTTGGGCAAGTTACTAACTATTTTGATCCCTTTTCGTAAATTCTGGAAAACTACATTTAATTCTTCCTGCAGCTGCCGTGAGGCAGAGTTGTCATCCATTAATTGTATAAAATGCTCTAAGCTTTCTGCATGGAAGGTGATACACCATGGCAAAATGCTATAGTTCTCTGTACCGCTAGCAGTGCCTACTGGAGCATGCTGAAACAAAGTTTTAAATTTAAGTCTCACTTTCCTGAGTCCACTCCTTGTTTCCTTTTCTGCATTCCCTATTTTCCCCTCACGGCACTACGTCTTAGAAACACACCTTCTCTTGGTTCAGAGAAAAGGACACCACAAAATTTGGACCTCTGCACTGCAACAATCCAGGTCACTGGAAAACGACATTTTCCCTTCAGTGAATTTCTGTATGCTCTGTTCAAAATATAAAAAGCCAGAGCCAAATTACATCACATGAAATCTGGGATAGTTTTGAAATTTGCCAAATCAATTACTTAACCTAAAAAAGCTCTAATGCACAGTTTTAATTCGGAATGTATGTGCCAAGTACTGCTCACAGCTCAATATTCTGAAAACAACATGCCAGTGACTTCAAGGATATATGACTGAATCCTGTATCTCTTAGCTAAATTGAAAACAGACAGGTAAAATCCTTTTTTCCGAATCTCCATCTGAGTCTTTCCCCGGTTATACACAAGAAGCCATTCTCACAAGGCTTTTAAGTACATCTTAAAACTGCATTTTTGTTACTTAGATCTGAGTGACAAGAAAGATGAATCATGTCTCAGAATTTATTCAGCATTGCTAATTAAACTCATTCCTTGAGGCCTGGGAAGCACTAAACCACTGGAGTGTAACAGTGAAAATTAGTGATTTGAATAGAAGAATCAGGAACTTTGGAAAAGAAAACATTACCCATCGGTGGAGCTCACAAAATAGCCCCTTACAGAAACCAAATAAGATTAATGAAGGTGAAGTCAAGAATAACAACAGCTTTTAGAAGTCCTCACGTCTTATTTTCAAAAGAGAACAACATAAAATACACCCTTTGCCACTAAAAACCTTTACCATGCACATACACATTTAAAACAAAAATATGGAAGCAAGTTTTATAGACCTCAACTTACTATATTGTACAGTAAAAAAAAATTCTTCACCAAAAATTTACAAACATTTAAAAATGAAATTAGCCTTCAAGTATTTCCAAGTATTTGGGTCCAAATTCTGTCCCCTCAAATTTTGTCATACTTACTTAAAGCTATTAATGTAGATGTTTCAGTGCTACCAGTAATGTTTACATTCAGTGGAAGAACTATCTGTCCTTCCCAAGTTCCTGCTGAAGAGCCTGGAGACCGGCAAATACAGAACACAGCCCTTGAGGGCTCTGCTCTTCCACTTTGCAACAAATGAAGCACAGATATGACAATAAAAATAGCACCACCTTTCAGCATAATGTGGAGGCATGAGTGGCTATTGCATCTGGAAATCCGTGCTAAAGACAGCAAAGAGGAAGCCTTCAAAATCAGAAATCATAGCTGAAATGTTGGATTTAATTCAAGGGTTATTCTCCTGTTAGGAATATCTCAGGGACCGCAAGATGCTGCTAGTCAGCTGGGTCAGGTGTATCTCACCTGCACACAAGACCAGGACTTCTGGTAATGGCAGCTAAGCTTAGACCTCAGCGGGACCAAGAACTGCACAGCAATAGTTGCCACGGAAGCCTCTTGCAGATTGCCATGACCCCCAGCCTGCTGTGTGCCATTCAGAATCTGGCACTTGCCTCTGGTACTTGTGGCCTCACTTTTCAGGGCAAAGACCTTCTAGGGCAACACCAGAATTCTAAAATAGCCAGCTCCTCCTGTAAGTTGGCCGTGGGAGACTGTGATAACTTAGTGCAGTGCCATGCTGTGACCCCTGGTGTCACTCTCAAATCATGCTGGAACATTCGCGCAAATGTAAATCCCACTGATGTCAGAAGGCAGCTATGAGGAAACCTCAGTCGTCACTGGTGAGTATGGAGTTGAACCACTATAACTGTAAAAGTGGGGTTAGAGATGCCCTCTTCTTCACTAAAGAATTAATATATAAATGCGTACATAAATGGCTGTAGCACAGACACATCTAATATAAACGACATTCCAGGATTTTACAACTTGCCTGTAAACATCTGCTTCAACGAAGATGGGATATAAAACCCCAGTCTGCTATTGTGTTCCTTTAAAAAAAGAGGGGAAAAGAACTACATGATTTTTTAGAGTAACAAACAGACATCCTAGGTGCTTTCATCCAGTTGGCTACATTATTCTGGTTTTTATAATGCGATATTGGGGCTACAGTGTGTTCTGACACAGCCCATCTAGCAAGTACTTGCAGCTTGCCTAACATTTCCAAGAGTAGACACGCAACAGCAAACATGGTGCCCACAACCTACCCTCAGAGCGAAATGCAACTTTGCCAACAGCAGGGCCAATCAACTATTGGCCAAGGGTTGTAGCCAGTTATAGGTGACACTCTCTTGGACAAACCCATCTAATTTGTGATTCATCCAATGTCTGATAAATATTATGCTCCTTCTTACAGGAGTTTTTCGGATCTGGAGTCCTCAGCAACAGCAGAGCCTCCCTCCAGCTGCCAGCTGTTCTGCATACACAGGCATCTAGTCTTTTCACTATACATATATGAATCTATACAGTCAGAAGCCTATTACTACAACCCATCTCTAAGAACAAAAAAAAAGCCTGTTTTGTTTTATAAAAAGGGTTTCCAGCTTACCAACAGGGCTCAGCTTCTAGACATAAAACCACACGGATATATGAAACCACAATACAAAACCCATCACCTTCATGACAAGAATATTGTAGCAATAAAAGTGCATCAGCTCTTGAAATCCTGCACTGTTTGGTGATCTGCTCCAGTGAGGTTCTGCAGAGATCCATTACCTCTAGAGGCTATGGTCTGGACCAAGCAGCAACACAGAGAAACATGATCTCTGTCAGCCTTCACATGACACTTACAAAACGAACACACAGCGCAACGTAACTGACTACTCTTGTTCAAAACCATCAGATGACCGAATGTGCACAGCTGTATAATTACTCTTTAAGCAGATAGTTTTCTTGGTGATTTGGAAAAGTGGGAGAACCCCACTCCATCAATACACACTAGGCAACTGACACAAAATCCAGCCAAATGCTAACAGGAATTAAAACAATAAAACTAGCTATTTCCATTAAAGCTCTCTTTGAGTGCAGAATTCTTAGTTGGTAAGAACATCACTACTTCTGGTGTTTATATTCAACGTTATTCCCCAAAGCAACATTCAAAGCTATTCCCCACTGCAAATTACCTCTGACCAGTGGTTTTCCAGTGAAAAATGTTCACTTTTGAGAATGCTAGGTTAATATAATGAATATGAGATTTGAAACGAAAACATCAATTGGAACTAAACTTCTGAAACTGTCCAGTAGCATTGCTCAGCATCTAGTCTTACTAGAAACAATACCAAGCTCAGTAGCAGCAACAACTAAGCAAAGTTTTCCTTGAAGATGAACGGTCAAAGCTACACATAATTGTTCTAGTATTGCTTATCTCTCAGTAGAGTGAGAAATTTCTGTTTGCTCGCTTTGTCACTTGGCATTTGTTGTACATTGGACAACTGACTGAAGAGGTATCTGTACATTTATGCTCACTAAAGATACCAGACCTTTAATTTAGAGGCCAACTTGGGCTTCTTTTTAAATATGGGGCTTTAATGTTCAAACGCCAGATCTGAACTTCATATTAAGGAACACAGTTATAAAACCTGCCACATGGCAAAAGTGCCAGTGCTGCTTCTTCCCATATTTCTGCACTGCGTCCTGTCCCATCATATTTTTTCAGATGAAAAATTTTTTTATAATATCTTAACTTTCAGTATTGCATACAATAATCCACAAACAAATCTGCTTAAATCAGAGGACCATAAATTCACAAATAGTGTGAGACATGGTTTTAGGAATGTGTGTCAGACTGTGTCAGTATTATAATATGCAGCACTAATAACTAACCTGCACATTTTCTGTGGCATGCTCAACATTAGTCAACCTGCCCTTTCATTGAGCTGAAGGTAAGGTAGACATTTTTAGGTGGACAATTAACAAAAGTAAAATGAGTTGACCCTAGCATCAATTTCTCTTCATCAACTATGTTTCTCTGACTGGAACCCATGCAGACATCTACACTAAACGACAAGAGGAATCTTATCCTCAATATATGAACATGAAGCGTTTCTTTCTCTGGGATCCAAGTTCGTACTTCTATTAACTGAGATTCATTGCATAGCCTTATTAAAGTTCCGCTAGAAGGCTACTATAGTCCTTAATTGTATTAATTTTAGGATATGCTTTTTAGAAGTGTTTTAGAAAAGTGGAGCCACTTTCTCTGTTTTGAGGTTTTTGGGAGCTTTGTTGTTTGGAATTCTTCACAGGTGATTGAAGAAGTGAAATACTGTAAAATCCAGCAGAGCTGTAAAACATTACAGGGTTGTAAGTTCTGATCAGTTCCCACTCTTCCAAACATGCAGCAGGAAGGAGTACTGAGAAGGGATTACGGAGAGGTTAGTTAAAGAATTAACAGTATATAAAACACCGTCTGATTAGAGGTATCGCGTTCAAATAGTTACCTAAACCTGCTGCTTTTTCAGTAAGTTTAGACCTTGCTGTGATAACATGGCAGTAGACAAAAGCTTGCACTCAGCTGTAAATGTGAAAGCACAAACTTTTTTGACAGTGTCAAATTCATGCGGTTTCCTGAAGATATTTATCAGACAGGAAGGACAATAGGATAGAGTAAACTTAAAAACAACAAAAGAATAACATGTAAGGTAGTAACTATGCCTAAGTTATGGAAATAAAATACAGCTCTTAAAGAACTGAGATTTATCACAAAAGTTGACTCTACATGGTAATTATACATTATTTATTTGAAATACATAGCTCATATAATTATACACCGTAACTAAAAAAAAAAATTACAAAAACTAGCAGTGCATTTAAATGGTTAAGAAACTTCTGAACTGCTCTTTTTCCTAAGAAAAGATGTTCTTAGGTTGCAGCTACCCTGAAAAAATAGCTTTAAAGCATTTGAGTACCTTTAAAGAAAGTATTTCTAGCTCAGCAGTACATTAGTATGTCCTTGAGGACAGAGCAAGACAAATACATATCACATATCACTGTGCTCTTAGAATTAACAGCAAGGGAGAACAACAATGATAGTGTAACTCCTAAGAAAGAGGGATTCTTCAGAAATGGAAAGGTGCACTGTTTGAGAGATGCTCTGCTCTCTTGTGAGACTTCTATACAATAGTAGCATGCTGCACTGCTGGTACCTTAGAGAGGGATATATCCTTCAAAGCTTTCCTTTGAGACAACTTTTGGGACCTTTTCTCACAAAGAGGGTCAGAGCCACAGACAAAAGATTAGATGTATGAAAAGATTTCTTGAAGAGGAGAGACAGTTGTGAAGAGGACCATACAGCTTAAATTATGGAGTAAGAGGGTATTCAGCAGATGCATATTAAAGAAAGAAAGATACAGGGAAAACAGGCACTCTGTATTCAGTCCGTATTCTAACTGACTTTTAAGGAAACTAAAATGTAACAGCACATAATTAACTAGTGGAACCTCTGGCTTTACTAAGCTTGGAAAAGGAATTCAAAACATTGTAAAGACATGCTTCCCATTCATTTTAGAACAGATATTTCTTAATACTTCTCACATAACACCTTCCACTCTTTAATAAAATTATAATTGAAAGCACTATAAAAGCTACAGATCTCTTACCATTATGATTTGGTAATCAAAGACAGAGTATAAAAACATTCTGTGTTTTATTAGAGAAGGAAATTATGTTTACATTTCATGGCATGTCAAACAGTGGCTGAGAAGGGACGAGGAAGAATCTTTCCACTCCTTTTCCCCTGCCTTCCCTGGACAACTTGTTCTGACAGCCTGTTCTGGAGTTCCATCCATCATCCTCCAAATCACCCTCCAACAGCCAAGATCTGATGCAGCATACCAAACTGCATGACACGTTACGACACACTCCTACATGACCACGCTAAGGCACTTGCAAACTTGCATGCACTTACAGAACTCATTAATAAAGTTTTCTTTAGAGACATCCTCTTCAAATTTAAGATTCCACACGCTGCTTACAGTGTAGATGGTCACCAGAATGGAATTTAACTATCTTAGCCATTTGAAAAATATTGCCATATCTCGGACATTTAACAAGGTTTCTCCAGATTTTATATGGGTCAAAGGGAGGGAAAATGCTTCTAAGATACTTTTAAGATAATGCTTCCATTCCACTTGGAAAGGAAATTGCCTTTTTGACACCTAAAGCCACCAAGTTCTTGATCTGCTTTTCTTCAGGTAGAGAACCCATTAAGTGATGAACAACTTCTGAAAGAGGGTTATGCACTCTTTACGCTTTAAGCACATAGCCTCAGATTCTTCCAGCTACTTTGAATGTTTTTGACATGTGAATCAGCCACGGGCCCTTGACTGCAAGAACTACAGAGTACAGTACTGAGAGGTAAAGGCAAAGCATGCTGAACTCATGTGACTCAGTTTGTGGATGTGGGGGCATTACTCTGGCACTTGACGGAGTTGTTAGAGAATTCTGTGGTATTTTTCAGGATGCTTTGAAGAGCACATGGAACAAAAGCCCGCAAATTTCAGGTAAGTATCATTCTCCTGAGATTCATTTAAAAAAAAAAAAATCAGAACTTCCCATCTTGCCTGCTCTAACAGCAACATTTTCTCTAAGGTCATCACCAGATGAAAAGAAAGTTTTGTTTACCTTTCAGTCTACTCAGACAAGATAGATTTTGTTTTGGGAAGATGTTTGGTTTGTAATGTAAAGTGCTCATTGAAAGATGTTTATGTTTTCTCTGTATGTAAGGTTTTCCAGAGTCTGTGGTGGTGTCATAACATGTATTTCATAGCATACTCATACAAGAGTAGGCTGTTTACATTACTACGCAAGACCCTGTAACTACAATAAAAGCTGCAAAAAAAGCAATGCTAGCCATAGTGCAGCAAGGCTTGCGTTCTGATAATGCTAACTCGGCATTAAACACTTACTCTGTGTGTAACTTGGAAAAAGGCTCTTCCCCAAAATTACAACTAAACTTCATTCTTTTCACGCTTTTTTGCCACAAGAGAGAAAAGAAAAGGTTGATAGGAATAAAGACATGTTTAGATAGCATGTATTCTTTGACTAAAAGTCTAACTTCTCAGTTACAAAGGAAGCACGGAACACTCTTTAACTTTGTATTTTCATCACTGATTCAAAAAGTTAGAAAAAGATAATTCCTAAATAAACTGAAAAAAGCGAATTTCCTAAAACACAGTGCAGGAATGATATTTTTATCAAAATGAAGTCTATAGCAAAAGGAGTAAAATTCTCCTCTTAAAAACTCAAGCATCAAGTTCTTTCTCAGAAGTTCAGACTAACTTCCCCATACATTCTTCTACTTATAAGACTGATACTTAATAAACCGTATTAATTTGTTTATGTCCAGAGACCTAGAAATGCCAAGCTCATTTGCTTTGTGTATACACATTTACTAGAACAGAAATCCAGGCTCCATTTACCAGAACAGAAATCACTTTTTCTTATTACAGTGCAGCATGCTGGTTGTTGTATTGGTTGCCATTACTACATGAGAAATAAAGTAATTTCTTATATTATTCCTGCCCAAACTCATTGTATTGTAGTTCTACAATACCTGAAGCATGAATATACAATATTGCTTTTAAGTATCTACATTGGTTGAAGAGCTTGGTGATTTCTGGAGGAAATGTGGCAATAGAAAGACCAGAAGGATAACAAAAAAATCTGTAATTAAAATGACATTTTGTAGAGCATGTGACAGAAATCACACAAAAATCATTCCACAGAAATGCTAAAAAACTCTGAGATATAACTAAGTCACTTAGATGCAGTTTTAGTTTAAATGTGGACTTGCATATGATATAGGTGATCATCTATCTATGCACCCCCCCCCGAAAATCTGTAGATAAGGTACAGAAATGATAACTATCATTGGATAAAACCCACTACAGATTAATGAAAAAATCTGAACAAATCATGAACTGCCCAAGAAAGGGTACACAGTTCTGACAGTTCCCTTAGTACAGATGGTGGGAGTAAAACATATCCACATGATAATCACATCCTTACCAAAATTGAAAACGTATGTGAAAGTCATGGTGGTCTTGCAAAAATATAAACTCATAAACGATTTCTTGATTTGGTGTCATCATTCATTTCTTCCATTTGAAAAATCAGTTTTAGTAGGACGTACAAAGATTGATGGCTTTTTCATAAAAGGACATTTTATGAAATAGTGAAATGTAGCATATTTCTACCTGATAAATGCAGAGACCTGTAAACTTTGAACCCACGCTGGCCTTTGTTGCTCATGACCCTGTTTAAGTGATTTATTTTCTTTTAACAACTGCAGTCTGCAGGAGGTAGAATATACTGTGTATATCTTTAATCCTGTTGAAAATTGAACAGTTTAAACAGAACGGCTGACATTAGAAGACCTATTACTGAAAAGCCATATTATCTTCATTTCAGTATCCCTTTTAGGAGCAATATTTATTGTTGGAGTAAATATGCAATCTATAAAAACTGTCTGGTAGGCTGCTGCAGAGCAATGGAGGAGTTGGCATCCTTGGCCCCGCATCAGGGTATCTGGTGGACTGCATCGAAGCTGGATACTCTGGAAACCTAGCATGTGTCAAGGTATAAAATCAGGAAATTTGCCTGTGGTCTGCAAGAACATCTTGAGGGAACTGAACACTCCCTACCCTTATGAAACATTTGGATGTCAAAGATTTAGCAAATTCCAAGGAAATAATACTCTGCTAGTATTTTTCTGCCAGGCTCTCAATACAATGGCAGCTTTATCTTTCACTCAAACGAATTCAGTTTCTTCCTTGCCCTCCCTTCACTGCTTTTTATTTATATTTTGTTAATGTGCAACAAAGTCAAAGTGCACCACAATCATACTTGCTACTCCTTGGTATGATTGTGACCATGGAAGTTAAGCAGATCAGTCCTCTTACATGTGCGCTGAGAAATCATCTCAAATCCAAAAACATTTTCCATACAGAGAGTCCAACTCTGTTTCACAACAGTGGGGACTCATGTTAGGTAGTTTCCCCAGTAGCATGCCACGCTACTGCTCTAATAGTCTTCATTAAATGACTGGCCTATAAAATCTTAGCAGGCTTTAATATGTGTCTCTGCACTATCACATAGTGCCCAAAGTTCCATCTTATAAAATGAAATTGAGATGACCAGTGAAATGAATTATGCTTTTTTAGTTCTGTTTTGAAGTTGCTCATTCATGAAACAAGTTTCTTGGGCTAAGCAAATTCCATATTTGTGAAACATCTCATGAATATACGGTGCTGTAGTAAAAATAATAAATGTTTAAAGCTCCTCTATTTTTCTTTACTCTTCATTATTAGAGATAAATCTTATGAAGCAGATAAAAGTATTCCAATTAATTCCTCCTGAACGGAGACAGTATGTACTATTCTTTTCAATACAAGAGAAACTGGCTTTGACCAGAGTGGCAACAACAGGCAAACTGATTTTATAGTTTTGATTTATTGAATATTAGGAAATAGACTTTTTTAATAACAACTCCATTTAAGTATTCATTAAAATGGAATTAGTACAAGCAGGGCCAGATTCTGATATCCATATTCTTGTCAGACAGCATTTTATTACAGAAAAGTCTCACTGACATCAGTGGGATTATTTGTAAAAGACCATTCAGCATGAGCGAGAACACAGAGCTAGGTCCTAACAGGGTACAGAGAACGACAGAGGTTTTAGGTACTCCTCCCTGGCCCTGAAAGCGCCCCACACACCCTTCAGCAATGGCTGGAGCAGCATGTAATGGTGTGCCTGAGGCATCTCATCTACCCTGCTGTGCATCAACTCCTGGATCTCACCAACACAAATACATGCCTCACATATACTGCCCCCAGTATATGGGACGTGAAATATGTATGTTCATCCTCACAAAGGAAATAATTCCCAAAGGCTGATTATTTAGATATTTATCTTCATAGTTCTTTCAGTCTGAGCAAGTCTGACCTGAAGAATGCATAGCACATGTTGCCATAAAAGCACCAGAAAGATGAATTTTGATTTACAAGAAAAATCACTCAGAAGGAGAACAATAGGGGGCTATAGAAATGGATCTCATTGAAGGATCAAGGCTGCATACTTTATTTCTCTATATTACACAGAAGAAGACAAGACCATGTGGCAGTTTTGCTTCGTACAGTCCTGATTTAAACATATATATAAACATTCCAGTAAACTCTAGTGATGGCGCAGGGTAAAGAGAATTGGCTTAGTTATAAATACTGTTGATAGTTAGAAAAAGCATATTGATTTTTCCATACATAACCCAAAATGTCTCTCAAGCTCTGAGTTCTAGCACCTGTACTATCTTTCTTTATTCAGTAATCTCTATAACGAGCATGGGAGGAGGCTGAGGAATTTGACCTTTATACATAAAGCAATGATGTATGAGCAAATGGTGAATATCCTAATTCATCTTTCATTCAAAATTATTTGGCAACTGATAATAATCAGTTTGGAAAATAATCTTTGGCATATACGCTGTACTTTTACATTTTCATTTCACACACAGATCATATGTGAAATATACTTCTATTCCGTGATTGGGTGAACATAGTTATAATCCAGCCTTGATAGCAAATACTTCACAGTCTATTCAGTCTACATAGGGCACTTCTTCCTCTAAAAGGAAGGCTGCTGTTTCTGCAGAATTCCTTAGCAGAAAACTCATTTGCCAACAGAAAAACAAATATAGTCAAAGCCATTTTTGTTTAATACTTCTTTAAAAGCTAAAAAAAGTCAATTTTTATTTCTAAGCATAATTAGTAAACAGACTACTTATTATTGTTTAACTTTTGTTTAAAAACTAGCCAACACTAAAGGTTTCTGTTGTATAGTTCTCAAAGGTCAGACTTGAAAGCTTAAACTTCAGGTTCTATTGAGATAAAGGCACTGTGCTTTGCAAAGTTATGCTATTATCCCTGGTTATAATCTTCACTGACTTCAGAAATAATTGCTTTCCTTAAAGAAAGAGGAAGTCTGATTCTAATTTGCTATCTAGATCTACATTCTTATATTCTTTTTATAGATTTTTGAACAAGTTATCACTGGAATCTTCCTTCACTCAAACATAAGTGAAAGTTTTATCTTACTTCAGATATCACAAAAATAATTTATGACTAAGGAAACAAAACCTTTTGTCTCACAATATATTTCTTTGCGACAGCTGTGGTATTTCACTGAAAGCACAAAAGCTGTGATGGTCTGGACTGCAATCAACCATTTTTAATAGGAAATTTTTACAGACTTTTAATAAGATCTCCTAACATAATTTATGGGGAGAGGTTTTGAAGTGAAGAGGCATTGTTTGGCAAAGTGTTCTTCCTCTAATCTCAGGAAATTTAAATAATCGAGTGTTCATTTCCTCTAAACTTAGGATTTCACCTAAAAAAAAAGGTTAAGAAAAACACCTGCTATACTAGCAGCAAAGTATGTGTATCAAGAGCCCAAACAAAATATATTTCTAAAGGCTTTCCAAAGGCAAAATGCTCCATGCTCCCATGCTCAGTATCCGATATTATTGATAATAATGCAATATTGAATTTTTCTTCTTAAACTCAGAACGTTTCGTAAATATTTTGAATGAAGATAGCATGCTGGTCAAGACAATTGCAGGTATTGTTTTGCAACAGATATAGTCGGGGGAATTGAAATAAGTGGGCCAATGTGGAGAATTTACAGCTTATAAGAAAACCAGATAAGCGCCCAAAAGTGACTATACTTACTGAAGTCATCCAGAATTCCTCCGACTACAGAACTTGGCTGGAAGAATAAGGACAACAGGCTTCCCCCTGAGATCTCTGATATGTCTTGCAAGAAGAGGCTCAAAGGGTATTTTAGCACTTTCCCTCCAGTCCCAGCCAGCACAAGGGAAAAAACAGAAACATAAGTAGGAAGCACATTTCTCTACATTGATAAAGCTAATCAAAGCTCCTGAATAGGAAACCGATCTAGCTTGGCTGATTGGGATTTTGGATGAAGTTCTGAACTATCTTTTACCCTTTCTGTGTAGCTCTGAGTAAAATTCTGCCTTAAAGTAATAGCTGACCCGTGTTCCCCCACTCTAGGTTGGTTAGAACATCTCTGCCAAATGATGGCATTTGGAGAGAGGAAGGAAAAGTGAGCGGCAAAACCTTACACGGAAGGACTCACGAACGGCTCAGGCACAGTCAGTCACAGTGCCCGGGATTCGTCCAGCTCACTGTGTGCCACAGACCTCAAGAGGGCACTCAGCACAAAACGTACCGCATTGCACGAGTGACAGGGGTCTACCATTGGCATTGGCACGGCTCACAGAAGGCAGTTATCCTTATCCAGTTTTCCAGAGAGCCAACTCAGCCTTTATCTCGTCACTACAGATACAGAACTGTAAAAAAAAAAAAAACACAACAGAAAAAGAAACTCTGAAGAGGTAAAATTATGCCATTGAAGACTCTGTACTTTTTTTCTTTATTTAAGAATATGTGTTTCATCAACACTTTTAACAAAAGATGATCAGTTTCTAGAGTCAACCCTAAACCCTTTATTTTCAAAAGCTGTCTGTTGGTTTCAAAGAGCTACTGCCTCCATAAAAACTGCTTTTGAAGATGTGTCACCTGAAGAACTTTATTTTCTTCAGTTGCTACAGTCAAAGCATGTAGGACAGAATATCACTTCATTAGACTCCATCTCTCTCTTTCTCCCTCTGGTTTGCCTACAGAAATCAACCAAAACAGTTTACAGTGGGTGCCAGTCAAAATTAATCTCTTCCCTTCAGCAATCAAGACTCGCTTGGATGTTTCTTTCTCCATGTGTGTGCATACACACACCCGCCCCCGTACACAGACACAGACACACCAGCCCATTCTGGAATCGCAGTGGCCTCCTTTGGGCTCCTGCTCTGGCCAGCCCTCCGGCACGGCTCCCAGCCCACCCGGCAGCCCTGCCTGCTCCCCAGCCCTGCTGCACCGGCCCTGGCAGGCTCCGCAGGGACCTCTGGCTCCCTCGGCCGAGCTTTAACCCCATCCGCGCCCCCTTTCTGAACCAGCTTCCCAAACTGCAGATGGGACTATGAACAGTTGCCTCGTTTCCACAGAGATGTCATTATTGCAATAAAACTGAAACCCATTCTTCCACTACATCCTCTTCACATTGGTAGTTTCACAGAACACATACTGCCCCCTTTATACTCGGAGTGGACTTCCTGATGCACAAGTTCAAATCCCAGCTACCATCTATCATCTTAATTCTTCTGGGACAAATAAAGTATCATGCAACATACCATATGTGGATATTCTAGCCGAGCTCTTTAGAGTCGTGTCCTGTCTACGCAGTGTGATCAACAACTATTTTGGTTTTGTGTATTTAGAATAATGCATGACAAACCTCCACCTGGGTTCACTACCTAAACAAAAAATAGACACTGAGGTTGGGAGTCAATTCCCTATGTAACCTGGGCCATTTATCTTCCCTGGGGGATCTGAGACATCTGCAGAGGAATCTCAGACACAGCACAGGATCTATAGCAGACTCAGGGCAGCCTGAGCCACGTAAAATATCCCAGAACGCAAACTGGCACCAGGCATGCACTTCAGCACCTGAAACGTCTCCTAAATACCTGTGCAAATTGCATGTATGATGTATCCCTATTCCCCCAGTGTTCTGGAGGCCAAGTTACCTTTATTCTCACAGGACTGTATCAAGCAGTACTGGATGAAAGTCATCTGCACTTTCAAAATCCTTAAAAAATCAGATCCCTTTCCAGATTAGGCGCACAAAAGAGAGACCTATCTCTATGCCTATCTACAACTTCCAGAATGATGACTTCTGAAATACAAAATGACTATCAATCAGACAGTATTAAAATATTCTTTTTAAAAACACTTCTAGTAAAGACACCTGATCAGTTAAAGTAGGGGTATTATTTTAAAAATACTACCCAAACTAGTATAAATTAACTAGCCAGGATTTGGATTATAGAAAAATTAAGAGTTGAAGTATTATTCAAAAGTAATACAAGCATGTAGATGATCAAAACTTAATTTGAGTCATGAACTTTACTAAAGGCAGTGTAGACCTTTTTCAGGTTCATTGTGCTCAGTGCTGTGGAAGCTCAGAAGCAGGTGCCATCCCTGCTCTGGTTATTAGACTCAATAACTAAGTCTAGTCATTATTTGGTCAGGTTTCTAGGTGAAAACAAAGCAAAAATTGAGGTTTGTGTACAGAAGTCCTACTAACTTAAGGAATTTAGGTGAGTTTAAAAGATGCTTTTATCTCTGTGAATTACAAAGGGTATAATGATAATAAGGTGATGTGACTAATAATTATTAAATCTTTACTGATAAAAGGTTGAAACTGCTAGTACTTTCAATATCTTCTTCATATTTTATGTAAAACCTGTATAGAAACATTTCCCAAAATGTTCAGTGATCTGAAACAAAACCAGGTTATGGACAGAACCACGCTATGTGTGTCAGTTGTGATACGAATGTGTAAAACTCAAGAGTACAGAGCCAAGAGACGCAAAGCCTGTCCTGCAAGCTCACAGCATCCCCCCAAACCTCAGACTGTGACTTCTATTCCTGCAAATTGCCCAGTAATTCCACAGCAGAATTAAGTTTCTTCAGCTTTTGCAGAAGGGATGGAACTCCCACTCCCCAGCCAGTGAAGCTGAGTTCATCAAGATTTGTTTTACTGAGGAATGAAAAATTTTCATAGGGAATTTCCAGGACAACAAAAACAGCACCTGCTATTTTTTAAGCACAGCAGCTGTCTGGAGTGGCAATCTTTAGTCTATACATCCCCTGAGTCCATTATCAATTGCTAGTTTTTCCTAGTTACCTTCCAATATATTGGCAAACTTCTTTGAAAACTCCAAGGCTGCCATCAATATTCAACGAGTCTCCAAAGTTTGTGTGCACTATTTCTAAATACTAACCACTGAGCATACCAAATATCACTGTTACGGCTCCTTTTTATTTGTGTTTCCATATTTATTGCTAAAATCTCATTTGTAAAATTAGGGGCTAAATCAGTGTTTCACTGACAGCAGGGCAATGGCTCTTTTCGCTAAACAGTCTCAACACCAGGAAAGCCCTCAGTGGTATGAGCAATAAATCAATATAGTTTTTTTTTCATATTGCAGATTATTTATCTGGACTCCTGAAGCACAAAACACTATTTCTGGTCCCCATTAATGGTATCTCATTTAGTTATTTTACATTGGGGACAGGACTATGAAACACCATACCATCACATGCTCTAATGTAAACAGCACAAAACGCAGCACCTAGTACCAGCCTCAAATTTCTCATTAGCAATCACCTCAGCTCTCTTCCCCCGGCACTTCAAAACTCCATTACTGGTTGTCAGACTGTGTTTCTCCAAAGAAATATTTATCTTGAATTGCTCAATGACTTTTAGGGTAATAAAAAGTTCTTAATTACTTTCTAGCCAGTACTGTTACATAGCAATAACAGGCCATCCACGAAGCCGCCTCCTAAAACCCTCCAGCTCTTACTAAATAACTCTTTAGAAAATATTTAACCCAAATAGTTGCAAACCCAAGTGTTTTCTAAATTTCTGTATCTTGTGAACACTTAGCATAAGCATGTGGAAATAGAAGTTTGCTTGTGGTTTTCTTTCCTCTCCACCTTTCATTTTAGCCTTTCTAATACGGGCAAAGTCAAGCTATGTCCCTGTCCCTCTGCCAGAGGTGTTGAATATGAAATTTCTTACTCTTCAGCTGAAAAAACGTGCAAGGCATGGGTGAAACCAAGTCATTGTTTGTTACTTTTAGCTGGAGCAGGAGCCCAGGTGATGCCAAGACAAACGCAGCGGCAGGCTACCAGCACCTGGTCTGGAACTTTCTGCCACCAGGTTTCACTCCCAACATCCCTAAACTGTCAATTATGTAAACTCTGACAGGAAAAAGGACTAGGTAAGAACTTACACTTTTGGGGGCGGGGGGAGGAACTACTTCTCCTTTAGGCGGAGAGGGAAAAAACTTTCCACACGGCAACAGCGCTGGGACAGGGGCGCAGGCGGGAACGCCTGGCCGGAGCGGGCCGGCCGCTCCCGCCTCCCTGGCACGGGCCAGCGCCGAGGCACCCCGGCAGACCCGGAGGGGCAGCCTGGGTCCGGCCGCGGCGGGGGCACCGCTGCCCGGCAGCCCAG
>Ga0065711_1004899_pt1 | contig 25242 bp, 17 predicted proteins | sample Hoacrofraction12_FD_59098 | JGI IMG/M metagenome (GOLD analysis project Ga0065711, IMG submission 59098) | Hoatzin crop microbial communities from Cojedes, Venezuela - Epithelial fraction 12 v2 (version 2) | ecosystem: Host-associated > Birds > Digestive system > Esophagus > Crop | place...
TTTTCTTCAGTATAAGTTGTTAAAGCATTCTTCGCAAGTTCATAGCCTTGGTCGGCAGCTTTGCGATACCAATAGAGAGCTTGAGAATCGCTTTTCTCAACGCCTTCGCCTTTCGCATAACATAAGCCTAATTTATATTGCGCACTTGCATACCCTTGCTCTGCGGCTTTGCTGTACCAATAAATAGCTTGTTTATAGTCTTTAGTTACGCCATCACCAGTGGAATAGCAGACTCCCAAACAATTTTGTGCGCTAGCCAACCCTTGCTCAGCTGCTTTCCGAAACCAATAAACAGTTTGCGCGTTGTCTACAGCTACGCCCTCTCCAAAGGAATAGCAGGCACCTAACCTGAATTGTGCATCGGCATTACCCAGCTCCGCTGATTTCCGCCACCAATAAACAGCCTGTTCATAATCTTGTGCAACCCCATTGCCATTGTAATAGCATTTGCCTAATAAATATTGTGCAAATGCAATGTCACTCTTAGCTGCTTTACTAGCCCAATAGACTGCTTGTGAATAATCTTGAATCACTCCAATACCATCGTAATAACAGGCACTCAAAGACGCTTGAGAATAAGCAGAACCTTGTTCTGCTGCTTTGCGATACCAATAAACCGCCTGCTTGTCGTCTTGAGTTTCACCTTCACCGAATAAATATGAGTTACCCAATCTATATTGTGCCTCAGCATGACCTTGTTCTGCAGCTTTTCGGAACCAATAGACTGCTTGCGAATGGTCTTGCGTAACACCTTCACCGAATAAATATGAGTAGCCCAGTTTATATTGCATTTCAGCATATCCTTGTTCCGCAGCTTTCCTGAACCAATAAACTGCCTGCGAATGGTCTTGCTCAACACCTTGTCCTTTTTTATAGCATACTCCCAAAAGACCTTGTGCATAGACATTACCTTGTTTAGCAGCTTTGCGATACCAAGATACCGCCTGTGAATAGTTTTGTGAAACCCCTTTGCCCTTGTAATAACAACTGCCCAAATTAAATTGCGCATTAGCATTGCCTTGCTCGGCTGCTTTGCGCCACCAAAAAGCGGCTTTCTCATTGTCTTGCTCAACGCCATTACCATAGAAATAGCTCTTGCCCAGATTAAATTGTGCTTCCGCATCCCCACGTTCTGCGGCATCACGATACTGCGAAACAATACTGCTCTCAGCATATTTATTTGTCGTTTGGGCAGTAGAGAGATTTAAAAGCATGGCAAAGGCAGCCACTAATACTAAAGAGAAAAGTCTTTTGCTCATTTTGTCAAGGTTTGTTGTGTTTAACGGAAGTGGGTTATGTCGCAAAGTTACCAATAAGTTACGACAATTCAAAACAATAGGCGAAAATTATTGTTTAGCTTTTATTTTGCAAAGAACGCTGCGTTGTTTTCAATGGTGCGGAAGCGCTGCTGAAGAATTTCCAGTCGCTTCATAAGATTATCGTAGCTCAATGATGAGCCATAAATGAAATGCTGCTGCATATTTGAGTAGTCATTCCGAAGTGCATCTTCTATCTGCTTTGGCGACAGGAAAGATATTGTGGAAGGATGGTTGGTCTTGTAGTCGAATCCCTTCCATGCCATAAACTTACTTCTATGTTCCACTATCTCGGCATATAGCTTCTGATTGTTCATAGCTTCAATGGCGAACGGCTGATCCATCATCTTTTCAAGGTCATACATGTGCCTGGTGAGTCTTTCGAGCCGGCTGCATCCACCGATGCGATTAAACTCCTCATGAAGTAGGAACGCCTTTTCAAGAAACGTTCTGCCCGGCAATACAGTTTGCACGCTGATAGCGTCATCCGCAAAGGGTTCGTCGCTAAAGGCTTCCGCTATCATGGAACGCATCATAATGGCTTCAAACGGTTCGCGCATGGAACGACAGCTTATCTCAAGCTTGACTTTCTCGGCGATGTACGGATTTGGGTCAAGAACGGATTCGTATTCAACATACAACACCACCGGATCTATATCTGATTCTTTCGTTTCAGGAACAACCATCTTGAAATGTCCCTCCAGTCCGAAGTCTATAAGTTTGTTGGTTAGAGCTTCAGAAAGGATTTCATCGATGAACTTCTTGGAGGTCTTTCTGAGTTTGTCGCGCTGATTCTTGCTCAGTTCTTTGCCGAATCCGAAGAAACTCCTGTCTATTGCAAGGTCAATGTCCTCAGAAAATCTGTTGATGAGATTCCAACCCTTACTGAGACTTGTGCCTCCCTTGAAAACCAGACTCTCGCTGACAGGAAGCGAAAACAGGGCTTCCAAAATTATGCTTACCCACCAGTCTTTCTCTACGGCGTTTTCATTGATTCCATGGGTAGATGCCAATGTCGTCAATATAGATTTGCGCTCGTCCGGGTCAAGGTCGAGCCATCTCATTTTCTTTTCCATGTTTTATATTGCTATAGCATTTAATCTTTTTCTTATCCACCCGGGCGCTATCATATAGTCATGACGAAGGGCTTCACGGTCGTCTTCTTTATCCAGCACCTTAAGTATGTATTCTACCACGTCATCACTCACACCTTTTTCGCCAAGCTCCTTCATTGCTGATGCCACAAGGGAGAACAATGCGCTCTTGTAGGCAAACATCCTTGGCGTAGCGCGTTTGAAAGTGAGGGTCTGGTTGCCGATTTTTATCTTTCTGGGCGTACCGTCAGTAATATAAACGGCATTCATTGGCACTTGGGTGGAAAGACCGAGTTTGTTGAGCGCGGTCATGCCTGATGGTATCACGTGCGCCTGTTCCTTTTCTGATATTGCTTGGGCTATTTCGAAGAGCGTAGGCATCACCATTCCATATTTGGTCCTTTTGGGATATAGATATAAACCTTGCGTGAGTCTTACAAGCATGCCTTCGGCCTCCAACCTGGAAAGCACTCTCGAAACAAGAGCATCGTTCTGCAGGTCGGCGAAATCACTATTGACATACATACGGTTTTCTCCGTTCTGTATGATGCGTTCCTTGATTATCTGAGACAAACTTTTTTCTGCCATGTTTTCTCTTTTTGTGAATTTGTGTCCAAAATTAGGCTCTTTTTTTAGAAAGACCAAAAGAAATCACAAAAAATCGCCATTTTGTCTGAAAAAATAACATTATTTCAGACAAATGTCGTGTGTTAATATGTCAAAACCGGTGTTTTTCTTGTTTGATGGGGAGGAATCTTTAAAATCTGCGGGATCTGCGGGGGATGGAAGAGAAGTTGACTTATCGCATTATTGTTCAACTTCTTCGAAGTAGCATTGCGAGGGCGTTCTCGTTTACCCCACATTCTCCTCGCTTCGCTGCGGGGAATGCGGGGTTTTGTGAGGCTTCTTCGAAGCAGTTAATCCTCTTCGAGGAAAAAGATCCTTAAAAATCNGCGACCATAGGATGACGTTAAAGGTGGGATTTTTAAAATCTGCGGGATCTGCGTGAGATAATTTATCTGCGTGTGTGGGATGTGCGGGGGATGGAAGAGGGGTGGGGGAGAAAAAAGACGGCAACCGAGAGATTCTCGATTGCCGTTGTAAGAGTCGGGGTGAGAGGACTCGAACTTCCGACCTCCACGTCCCGAACGTGGCGCGCTAACCAACTGTGCTACACCCCGATTCTTTTTTGACGCCGCAAAGGTACAAAATAGTTTTGAGAGTTGAGAGTTGAGAGTGGGGATATTTTTTGATTTTCACACTTTTTAAGAATTCTTTTTGTGCGAGGTCCAACTCCTAACTCCTAGCTCCTAACTCCTAACTAAAAAGTTAGTGCCAGGTGTAGGTGACGGTGCCGATGCCTTCGGTGGTGGTGTTTTTGGGCACGCTGAACGAGGACTTGAGCGCTGCCTGTTCGCACGCTTTACGCATCTCGGGATGCGCGGCGATGTCGCCCGTAGAGTTGATGGCGCGCGCTTGCGTCACCTTGCCGCGTGGGTTGACGTGAACCTGCACCACCACGCGACCAGCCCACTTGCTGTTGGGGTTGGGGCGCGCCCAGTTTTCGAGTGTGTATCCCACCAGACCGCCGAGACCGGGCTTGCCCGAGAGGACGCCGGTTGACGAATTGCCGTTGGGCGAACCTTGTTTGCCGGAGCCGCTGCCGTTACCATTGGCAAAGGCGTTTTTCACGCGGTTGTTGGTGGCGTTGTTGGTCTTGGCTGCCTGTTCTTTGGTCTTGTCGCTTTTGGCGGGCGTGGTTTTGGTGTCGTTGGTGCGTTTGTTCTTGTCTTTGTCCTGTGGCTTTTGCTCGGTTTTGGTGCCCTCCTTTTTCTTTTTGGGCTCCTCCGGCTTTTTCTCCACCTTCATCGGCGATTCCTTTTCTTGCGTCACCTTGGGCTTGGGCTCCGGTTTGGGCTCGGGGCGACCGGCATCTTCGAGGTCGTCGGCTTCGAGCTGCGGCTCTTCGTCGGCAGTCTCTTCGTCGTTTGCCGCCGGCGCCGCTGCGAGGTCATCCTCGGGCATGGGTTCGGGAAAATCGCCGAGCATAACAAATTCCTCGCCGGCAAAGAGGATGCTGTCTTGCTTGAGCTCGACGGCGCCTTCGGGCGGGAATTGGTAGCGCAAACCGCAGGTGAGCAGCACGCCGATGGTTCCCGCTGTGATGAGCAGCGTGAGCAGTAGCGCCCACAGGCGATTTTTGCTGTTATCTTTGTTGTCGGTTTGTGGCATAATTAGATAGCTGATGTTTCTGCCGGCGCAGTGGCGGCTTCGGTCTCAGGTTCGGGGGCGGCGTAGGTGGGCGCCGACGCGGGTTTGGTGGCGAGCACGATTTTCACGCCGTTTTTCGAGCCTTTGTCGAGGATGTCAACGATTTTGCCGTAAGGCACTTCTTCGTCGGCATAGACAGCGACGAATTCGTCGGCGTTAGCGTTGTGCAGCGCCTGCATAAAGCCGTCCAGTTGGTCATCTGCGAGGGGCGCGCCTTCGCTTTGGGTGTTCTGGTCGGTGTTTTGCACCACCATCATATTCATGTCTTTGTCCACGTAGATGCGCGTGCTCGGCTTGACGGAGGTCTGCTGGCTGCTTTGCGGCAGGTTGACTTCCAACGCTGACGGCAGCACGAAGGTTGACGTCACCATAAAGAAGATGAGCAGCAGGAAGATGACGTCGGTCATCGACGCCATGCTGAACATGGACAGTGTTTGATGTTGTCGTTTAAGAGCCATAGTGCAGCCTCCTTATTTTGCGGGTTCGTTGAGCAGGTCCATGAATTCCATGGTTTGCCCTTCCAGTTTGTTCATCACCTTGTTGACGCGCGAGGTCAGGTAGTTGTAGGCAAACAGCGCGATGATGCCGACGATAAGACCGGCAACGGTGGTGACGAGGGCTTCGTAGATGCCGCTGGCAAGGATTTCAACGTTGCTGTTGGCGCCGGCGCTGGCGAGTTGGAAGAAGGCTTGCACCATACCGGTGACGGTACCCAAGAAACCAATCATAGGCGCTCCGGCAGCGGTGGTGGCGAGCCAGGCGAAACCTTTTTCGAGCTTAGTCACTTCCATGTTGCCCACGTTTTCGATCGCCACGAGCACGTCGCCTGCGGGGCGGCCGATGCGGCTGACGCCTTTCTCAATCATGCGCGAGTAGGGGGTGTTGGTCTCTTTGCACACCTGCATGGCTTGGTTGACGTCGCCATTATGGATGAGGTTTTTGATTTTCTCCATAAACGTTGCGTTTTCTTGTCGTGCCACTTTGTTGATGGCGAAGCAACGCTCGAAGAAGATGTAGATGCTGACGATGGCGAGCAGCGCCAACGGTATCATGAGCCAGCCGCCCTTCATGGTGAGGTCCCACACTGAGAGTTCTTTAACTGCGGGTGCAGCAGCGGCAGCCAGCGATTGGGCGCCGGATTCAACAGTCTGCGCGACGGTGTCGGCAGCTTGTTGCACTTGGAGCAAAATCATGTCTAACATATTTGTCTATCTTTTTTTGAGTTGTTATTTCAAGCAGTTTTTATAAGCCTTGATGGTCTCTTGCAAGCCCAAATAGAGGGCATCGCTGATGAGCGCGTGTCCGATGCTCACTTCTTCCAGGTAGGGCACTTGCTCGTGGAAGAAGCGCAGGTTTTCCAGGCTGAGGTCGTGACCGGCGTTAATGCCCAGCCCGACGCTGTGGGCGGCTTCGGCAGCAGCGACAAACGGCGCGACGGCAGCCTGCGGGTCCACGGCGAAATCGGCAGCGAAGGGTCCGGTGTAGAGCTCCACGCGGTCGGCGCCGGTGCGTGCCGCCATGCGGATGTTGTCGGTGTCGGTGCCAACAAAGATGCTGGTGCGGATACCCTTCTCCTTGAGTTGGTCCACGATGGCGGTCAGGAAGTCAAGGTTTTCAGCCACTTCCCAGCCGTGGTCGCTGGTGAGCACGTCTCTGCCGTCGGGCACGAGGGTGACCTGCGTGGGTTTTACCATAGAGACCAGTTTTAAGAAATCCTCGTCGGGGTAGCCTTCGATGTTAAACTCTGTGCGTAACACCGGCTTGAGCATCAGCACGTCGCTGCGGCGGATGTGCCGCTCGTCGGGACGTGGGTGTACGGTGATGCCGTTGGCGCCAAAGCGTTCGCAGTCAATGGCTGCCTTCAGGACATTAGGCACATTACCGCCACGCGCGTTACGCAACGTAGCGATTTTGTTGATATTAACGCTGAGATTGGTCATTGAGGTTTCTCGTTATCTTTCTTCAATCTGCAAAGATACAAATTTAGTTAGGAGTTAGGAGTTAGGAGTTAGAAGTTTTTTCTCTCTCGCGTGGATTTTATTGTTTTTTAACTTTTTCCGCCCGCCTCCAATCCCCGCATGAAAAATATTCCGCGAGTTCCGCGAGTTCCGCGCGAAAAAAATTATCGTTGGTCGGTGCCCCAGAGCAGCTTTTGGCGCAGGGTGTGCGCGAAGTTGGCGCTTTCGCGATAGATGATGCGCGCGGAGAAGGGTGCTTTGGCGATGCGTACCTCGGTGCCGGAGGGGCAGAGGAGCGTCTCACCATCGATGCTGGCCTGGTAATAGGGCGAGCGGCTGCTGGTGACGACGCGGATTTTAGCGCTTTCCGGCACGACCAACGGCCTCATATTCAGCGAGTGAGGCGCCAATGGCGAGAGGGTGAGGCAGGGCGAGGCGGGATGCACGATAGGTCCGCCCGCACTCATGTTGTAAGCCGTGGAGCCCGTTGGGGTGCAGATGACGAGTCCGTCGCCGCGGTAGGTGGTGAGTTCGGTGTCGTCAACGAAGGTTTCCATGTCGATGGTGGAGGGGCTTTCGTGGCGGAGGATGGCAATCTCGTTGAGCGCGAAGGGATGCTCGATGGTGGCTCCGTCAACGCTCACGCTGAGCATGGTGCGCTGCTCGATGCGGCATTTGCCGGCGAGGAGCTCGGCGAAAGTGTCTTCGGCGCTCGCGAGGTTGGTGGCGGTGAGGTAGCCGAGGTGACCGGTGTTGATGCCGAGCACGGGCAGTTGGCGTTCTGCGACCCACATGATGGTAGAGAGCAGGGTGCCATCGCCGCCGAAAGACAACGCGCAATTTTCCTCACGCAGATCATCTTGCGCAGAACTCGCGGAATTTTTGTTTTCTTTTACGTCGATGCCGCAGAGGTCTTTTGTGGTGAAGCGTTGGGCGTTAAGCGTGGGCTCGGGCGCGCATGCGTCGAGAAATTGCGCGAACTCGCTCTCGATGTGGATGTTCATGCCTTGTGCGCACAGGCGTGTGAGCAGCTTTTTGATGTCGGCTGCGCTATGCTTTTGTTCGTTGTTGCCAAAGACGAGAAGGTTCATCTTATTTAGTTTTGAGAGTTGAGAGTTGAGAGTTGAGATTTTTCTCTGCGTGCGGTCTGCGTCGGTCTGCGTGAGAAAAACTATAGGGGGAGGTGGAGGGAGAGGTCGTCGGTGCGCGCGGGGTTGTTGGAGTTGACGTTGTTGAGGTCGTAGGCAACGCTCTTGATGGTGGGCGCGAGCATGGGGTAGAGGGTCTCTTTGTAGAAGTCAACGAGGGCATCGGCGTTCGTGGGCATAATTTCTGCGGCAATTTCTTCGACGCCTTGGTCAAATTCAGCGAGGATGTCTTCGGGATGATGTTCGGGCTCGTTACCACAGACAAAGGCTTCTAACGCTTTGCTGAGCGGGCCGCTGAGGTGTCGCTTAATCAGCAGGGCGAGCTCCTGTTTGCTGTCGGGCAGGTTCACTTTGCCGCCGCCGAATGCCATGTACGCCTTGATTTGCGGGAGTTTGGGCTCGGCGCGTTTCCACAGGCGTGTGGCGACGCGGTCAATCAGCGTGGGCAGCGCTTGTTGCAGGCGTTCGCGCCCCTGTTGCTGCAGGTCGTCAATGCCGGTGAGCTGCCCGAGGTAACGGGTGTGCACGTCGAGCGCTTGTTGGTTGGCGTTGATGTCAACGATGCGCAGGTAGAAGGGGAAGGTGGTGGCAGAACCGGTGGCAATTTCGGTGAGCGGGTGGTCGGTGTCCTGCAGGAGCGTGGCGGCATCGGTGACGTGAAGGTGACCGGTAAAAATGGTCCGCAGTCCGGCATTTGCCCATTGCTCGGCGATGGCGCGGTAATCCTTGACCACATAGTTCGGCAGGAAACGCTCTTCGCGGTCGAAGTGGGGCACGAGGTGGTGGTGCATCAGAGCAACGACGCACTTGCCGTCGGCTTTTGCCTTGGTGATTTGCTCGGTGACCCACGCGCGCGTTTCGGCTTTAACTGCGCCACCGGTGTGGTACAGGTTTTTCGCGTCACCACGGCTGCGCAGTTGGTTCTTCTCGTCGGTGTTGCTGTCGATGCCAATAAAGACGATGTTTTCGGCAGGCTCGTTGACGAAGCTCAGCGAGGCGGGTTCCAATTCACCGCCGTAGCCAAAGTCGTGGTAGATCTCGGCAAACTCCGCCCGCGTGATGGTGGCGGTGGCAACGGCTTTCTTTCCGGAGAAATCTTGCGAGTAAGGGTTGTTGATGTCGTGATTGCCCGGGATGACGAGCGAGGGGACGCCCTGCGCGCGCAGCTTCTGCAGGCGGTTGCTGATATACAAATGGCTGTCGCGCTCGCCGTTGAAGGTGAGGTCGCCGGTGATAACCAGCAAATTGGCTTGCAGGCTGATGACGGTGTCGCAGATGGCATCGAGAATCGCGGGCGAGCACTCGGTGAGTTTGGAGTCTCGCCGCGCGACCGACCTGAAAGCGTCACCTTGCAGCGAAGGCGCGAGCAAGTGGAGGTCGCTGATGACGACAACGCGCAGCGCGCCCGCGGGGGGCGCTATGGCGGTGGCTGTGATGAGCGCACAAAGCAGGGATGATATCTTTCGCATATTACCTAGGTTAGGAGTTAGGGTTCATAGGATTGGGTAGGATTATTTTGTTCACTCTTGATTGCCAGGTTGGATTAGGTAGGATAAATTACTACCGCCTGGTGGGTGGAGCGCCAGTGACCGAATCCTGGGGTAACACCAGCCTCCCCCATCATTCTGGTCCTCGAAGAGGCCCAACTTTGTCTTATTAAAAGTTCAACTTCTTCGAAGTAGCATCGCTAGTGCATCTCTATTACCCCACATTCTCCTCGCTCGCAAGCTCGCTGCGGGGAATGCGGGGTTTTGTGAGGCTTCTTCGAAGCAGTTTAACTCCTTCGGAGTATTTTTTCTGCAAGTTCTGCGTAGGTCTGCGTGAGATTGATCGGCGTGAGAAAAAAAATTAGTCGGGGCGGGAAATACGGATGGGGACGTTGAATTGCAGGGTGGCGCTGTCCATCGCGACGTTCAGCGTGACGGGGCAGCCTTCGATGAGCGGATAATTCGTGCGTCCTCGATGCCCGGCGGGGAACCCGTAGCAGATGGGGATGTCGGCGTCGTTGACGATTTCCGCGATGAGGTCATACATGTCCTTGTAGCCATTGCCCGGGCTGTACCCGTTGAAGATGCCGACGATCAAGCCCTTGATTTGCTTGAAGACCCCGCGCAGCTTGAGTTGATAGAGCATGCGGTCGATGTGCTGGAAGTCCTCGTTGGTGTCTTCGATAAAGAGGATGATGTCCTTGCCCTTGATGAAATCGCGGTCGAGGAAGTCGTAAGGCGAGGCGGCGATGTCGGTGAAGACGCTGAGGTTGCCACCAACGAGCATGCCGCGCGCGGTGCCGGGTTTGTTGTGCGGGTCACCGCCGATGTTGTAAAGCGGCATTTTGCCGGCGAGGAGGTAACGCAGGGCGTGGCATGTGCTGTCGTCGCGCGCGATGGGGTCGCACATGTTGCCGTGGATGCTCATCACGCCCGCGCGCACCTGTGCGCTGAGCAGGGCGGTGACATCGCTGTAGCCGATGATCCACTTCGGGTTGTCGCGAAACACCTTCGGCGAGACGAGGCTCAGCACCTGCGAGCATCCGTAGCCGCCGCGGGTGCACATAATGGCTTTGATGGCAGTGTCTTGCAGCGCCCACAGCAGGTCGTCGCGCCGCTGTTCGGGTGTGCCGCTATAGCCGTGCCAATTTTTGCCGACGGACTTACCCATTTCGACCACATACCCCCATTTTTGCAGCTCGTCTCTGCCGCGTTCGGCAATGGAGTAGGCGTGAGAGCCTGCGGGCGAGATGATAGCGATTTTGTCGCCGGGTTTCAGGGGTTGCGGCATGCGTGCGCGTTGCGCGTAACTTGTGTTGCCGCAAAGCAAGCTTGTCAGCAGCACAATCAGAGCTAAAATCTTTTTCATGCTGCAAAGATAGCATTATCTCACGCAGATACTGCGGATTTTAAAGGATTTTAACCTCGCACGGATGCATTGCCTCGCGCAGAACTCGCAGAACTTGCAGAAAAAATTCCTAACTCCTAACTCCTAATTCCTAACTTTAAAACTATTTGACTTGGAGGGATTTGCCGGCGGAGTGGGCGGCGAGCTGCGGCGCGTACTGGCATTGGATGGTGGCGATGCCGGAGGTGAACGTGCCGGGCGCGGTTACCCACACATCATAATAGATGACGTGCGTGCCCTTTCTTAGGTCGCTGAAGAAGATGTTGCTCTTGCTGTCCTTCGTCTCCAGGTAGTACCCGACGCCTTCGGCATAATGGTAGCCGGAGAGCTGGTTGACGGGCTCGAAGCAAGACGCGCGTTCATCGGTCAGCGTGACGAAATCCATGTCCTTGACGCACTTGATGACGTTGCGCACCTGCACCTTATCGCCTACCTTGAACGTGGTGGCGGGATGCAGCGTGCCGTCGGCGGCATAGACGTAATACTCCTTACTGATCGACAGTTCCTCGATTGCCACTTCCTTGATTTCGGTCATCTGTTGGTGGAATTGGCTATAGATGGCGCCCCACGCGGGCGACGGTCCCTGTCGGTTGATGCTGACGGTGCCTGTGGCGGTGGCGGGCAACGACGTGCGGAAGTAGCCGGTGTATTGCGCCAGCTTGTCGATATGGATTTTCTTGCCGGCGATGGAAATCTCGGGCATGGGGTTGCGGCTCAGCCAGTTGCTGCCGGTGCAAAGCAGCGAATAGACGGCGTTTGCGGCAAGGCTGCGGCTACCCCAGTCGTTGCTCTGCTTCATCAGCAGCATCCACTTGCGCACTTGGTCGATCTCGTCGGTGCGATTATCCACCTCGTAGAGGGCTTGCAGGATGGTGCAGGTGTATGCCACCTTGTCGTATTCCCACCATCCGCCGCCGGTCTGCAGGTTGTCCCAATACATGCCCATGACGGGTTTGGTGATGGCAAACTGGCGCAGGCTCTCGGTGATGTCGCGCGCGGTGGCAGCCTCGCCTCGGCGTTGCAGCGTCAGCGCGTAGTACGCCTTCTCCTTGAGCGTCAGCCCGTCGCCCCAATGCTCCTTCATCTCGGCGACGATGCGGCTGAGGTACTTCGCCGTTGTGCCCGTGGCTTTGTGTTCCGCCCAGAGGGTGCGCACGTAGGCGAAGCTGGTGTAGCGCAGGTAGGGGTTCTTTTCGAAGCGCAGCGCCTGGTCGATCAACCGCGTCATTTCCTTGTCGTAATAGGCGATGGCGCGGTCCATCATTTTGCTCAAGCGGCTGTCGTCGGGCAGGTAGCCCAGGTGTTTTACCTCGCCGATGAGCTCGAGCACGGTGCCCGTCACCCACACGCTGCTGCGGCAGTTGTCGTAGCGGTACCAGGTGAAGCCGCCGTCGCTGAGCTGCAGTTTCTGCAGCCCTTCGATGATTTTCTCGTAGGTCTTGCCGGAAATTTGCTCGTCGAACAGCTCGTCAAGTTTCGACATCCGCAGCGTCTGCCGCTCTGCCTCGTTAATCCACGGCGATGCCAGCAGCGTGCCGATTTTCAGGTCGGCGTTTTTCTGCAGGTTGCTCACCAGCGTCGAGTCCTCGGGATGCGCTTTCCAGTAAGCCACCGCTTCGCCGATGAGGGGGTCGCTCTTTGCCACGCCGCGCGCCACCTGCAGGGCGAAGAAGCTGTGCGCCAGGCTCGTGGCGATGTCGTAATTGTCGTCGAAGATGGTGGGGAGCGCCGTCACGCAGTACCACGTCGGGTTGTCGCAGTATTCCAGCGTCACGCGCGCGTCGTCGGTGAAATGAGGCAGCTCTTGCTCAAAATGCTCCGTGGCAGCCTCGATATAGAATGGTTGCGTCTCAATCACGGGCGAAATCGTGGTTAGCACAGGCAGCATCACCTGTTCGCCGTCGCCAAAGTTGCCTGTCACCGCTTTGATGCGGAAGCCTGCCATCGCCACTGTATCGGGCACGGTCCAATCGACGCTCACCGTGCTGCTGCCTTTGCCCCCTAGTTGCTCGGTGAAAGGCTGCGACAGCCACACCTTGCCCGTGCGTGGGTCGAAAATCTCCACCACGGCGGTGGCGGTGATGGGTTGCTCGCCCGCGTTCTGCACCACCGCGCTGAGTCGCGCCTTGTCGCCTTGCCGCACGAAGCGCGGCAGCGACGTCCGCACCATCAGTGGCTTTTGCGTCATCGTCTCTTCCAGCGCCAAACCGCTGTAAAGGTCTTTATCGTAGCCCAAGGCTTGCACAATCCAGGTGGTGTTGAAGTTGGGCACTTCAAATTCCACCGAGATGTTGCCCTGCGCGTCGCTCGTGAGCATCGGCTCCCAAAGCGCCGTCTTTACGTCGGATATACGCATCTGCACTTGGTCTAACGCTTCCATGGCTGCCGGTGCGTCATCGTCTGCATCTTCAGCCCCTGCGGCCGCCGGCACTGCCATCTTGGCGGATGCTACCATATCGTTCACACCCATCATTTCAGCCTCTTCGCTTACATCGGCTGCCATCGCCACAGAGCGCTGCATCATCAGCCTCGGATGGTGCATCACGTGCATGCGGTAGCTGAAGAAATCCTGGCCATAGAGGTTCAGGTAGGGCAGGGTATATTCGGTCTCGTCCAGCCTCTTGCCGTACCAGGAGGCGTAGGCGCTCGTCGTCCCGCCGATGCCTTGCGGGTCGATGTTTACGCCCGCATAATTCAGTCGCCGCGCCGTAATCGTCGCGTTCCAGCGGTTCGGCGAAATTTGGTCGATGGCTTTGTCGTACATCTCCAGCAGCATCGCCCCCGGGCGCGGCTTTCCGTGTTGATTTACCAGCGTGAACGTCCACCGCTCGTTCGTTCCCGGCACCATCTTGTCGCGGAACGATGTCACGCGCACGCGCATCGCTTCGCCCAGCACGCGGCTTCTCACTGTCACCAGCTCGTTGTAAAGCCGTCCGTCGCGGTAGCACACGAACTCCACTTTCGCCGCCGCGCTGCAATCCTTCGGCAGCGGCACATCCACCACGTGTTTGCCGGCGTTATAGTGCAGCCAGCCCTGGCTGATGACCTTACCTTCGGGCAGGTACGCTATATAATAAATGTGCGTCTCGGGCGCGGTGGTGAACACTGTGATGTGTCCCTCGTTGCGCTCATCCGTAGTGATGCCGTGATAACCCTTCGGCAGCCACATCGCCAAGTCGCTCCGCGCCGATGTCTTGTCCGATTCGCGCCAGAGCGTCAGCGAAGTTTCTGCCGTTACGTCTTCTTCGCCCTCTTGCGCATCCAAAATCTTGCAATGTAGCATGTATTTGCCCGAAGGCAGGTCACGCAGGTCAATCACAGGGTCGCTCGAGTTGAAATTCCCTGTCTTCACCACTTTATAGTTAGGAGTTGAACTCAACTCTCCACTCTCCACTCTCCTAACTTCATAAACGATGTATGTGTTCGGGTGCTCTTCATCGGTGGTGTTGTAGGTAATCGGCACCCGCAGCACCGAATCGTTGTGGTGCGTGATGTCATCTCTCAGCGTGATGCCACGGCGCGCGCCAACAATCAATCGCATCGTCGCCGTTTGCGTCTCGCCCGCGTCGCTCGTCACCTTTGCCGTTGTCGAATAGCTGTTGCGGCACCAGCGCGGCAGCTTCCCGTCAGCGTTCGCAAAAAGTTTCTCGTCCCACACAATGGTGAAGTGTCCCTCATTGTCGGTGTGCGCCACCGTGTCGGCGATAATTTCACCGCCCGTGTTGGCAACCCACCACCACCAGCTCCACTCGTTCTTCTGCAGTTGCAGCTCAACATCTTGGTTTTGCAGCGGCATCCCGCTGTATGTCTCCACCTTGCCCGTGATCTTCACCGGCTGGTTGCGTGTGAACTGCCGCTTCGGCTGGTCGAAGGTCACCACAAACGTAGGCGTTTTATATTCGCTCACGTCAACCGACTCCCAACCAATCTGGTCTTTGCCGTCCTTCAACCGCAGATGCCACGAGCCGTTCAGGCGGTCGGTCGGAATCACGAACGAGCCCTGCACGCGCCCGTATTCATCCGTAGTGCAGCTCGCCGTATCCACCTCCTTGTAGTTCGCATCCAAAAGAATCATCTTCAGCGGCCTGTTTGCCACCGGCAAGCGGTCATTGCCTTTCAAGTTATAGGCCACCGCCGCCCACTGCAACGTCTCGCCCGGACGATAAACGCCCAAGTCACAATAGATTTCCGACGCCACGTCTTTTTGGTGCGCCCTGTTCTCGTAGCGGTAATACGAAAACATCGGGCTGTAACGGTCGTTGCCGCGTGTCGCGCGAAACTCCGCACGCCGTATGTCCGTCGGCACCGCCATCATTCCCTCCTTGTTTGTAACGCCCTCATGTTGTTTGCCTTTAAGCGTCACGCCTTCTTGTGGCGCGCCGCTCGTGATATCCACCGCAAAAATCTTACCCGCCGAAGAAGAATTTTTCTGCGAGTTCTGCGAGTTCTGCGCGAGGCCACCATCAGGCGACGTTACTGTAAAGCATGCCAGATCCGTCACGCGCAGCAGGTCGCTTCGGTTGACGTAGGTGTCGCGTTGCGTCTTGCCCTCCGCATCCCTAAACGTCGGCACCAGCACATAGCATCCGTAAGGCAGGTTCAGCGCCATTTGCTCCTCACCATTAACCGTAAACGGCACAGTACCATCCGTAGGCAAGGAAGAACTCCTAACTCCTAACTCCTCACTCCTAACTAAAGAAAGTTTGCTTACCTCCAGCCGGTAATGCTGTTCCAGGTATGCCAGGTCTTTGTCGCTCAGCGCATAAACCTCAACCTCGAAACTATTCACGTTTCGCGCCTCATAACTAACCTTCAAATTATTCTGCGAGTTCTGCGAGTTCTGCGCGAGGATTGAAGGGTAGGTGATGCGCAGCTCTTGGCGCTCCAACGAGGTTATCAGGTTGCGAATGCACGGCGTCAATACCCCGTTAGGATACTGTTTTACGAACGCATTGTATGTCGCATACGCCGCTTTTTCGTCTTTGAACTCCAGCATCTCAAGCAGCATGCCGCTATGTTCATTCCCCTTGTGCGCCTCGTATGCGCTCTTTAAAATCTCCTGCGTGGAAGAATTATTCCGTGAGTTCTGCGCGAGATAAGCAATCGCAAAGATTTTCGCCGTCTCATTGCCAGCTACGCCCGCACGCCAAGCATTCGCAATCTCCTCCTTAAAGCCCTCGTCGTCAGTCAACTCATAGCACTTCATGTACATAAACTCCCGCATCGTTGGCACATACAACGCCCCCAACTTGTCGCAAAGAATTATCCGCGGCAACGATGTCACCACCACCTTGCTCAGCGCACTCGGGTCGCTCAACGCTTCGCGCAGCAACTCATTCATCTTGCCGTGCATCTGCGCCTCGTCCCATTCGCTGTAATCCTGCGGCAGCGGCTCATCCTTCGGGTTGTTTCGGTCCGACGGCACATAGCGGTCGCAATAGTCGTCCAGCACCTTCGCCTGCAAGTAGCGCAACACGCTGCCGTACACCACGCTTTTCGCGTTCTGCGTCTCAGCTTGCAGCCGTTCCATGATGTCCGCCATCGCGTCCTGTGAAATCCCACTTTGCGCCAACGTGTAGCGAATCAGCGCATCCACACGCGCCTCCGCGTCAGTCGTGCCTTCCAGGTCCGCCAACGCCTGTTTCGAGACGTCTTGCGGATAGTTAAAATCTATCTTTCCCTGTTCGGTTTTCCCTTTGCCGAACATACTAAAATTAATGAATCCCATAAAAATCAAGCTAATAATGAATATCTTAATGTTTTTCCGTGCCATAGGTCGCTTCGTTTCAATTTAACTTTGGCAAATATAGTAATTAGTTAGGAATTAGGAGTTAGGAGTTAGGAGTTTTCTTTCTCTCTCGCGGATTTTATTGTTTTTTAACTTTTTCCGCCCACCCCCAATCCCCGCCTAAAAAAAAGTAACAATATATCTGTTGGCCACCCCTCGGTACTATAAAATTAGGAGCAACTACTATATTTTCAAGTGGTTGCCCTTATTTTAGTACAACTAAATCAATAAAGTTGTGTAATGCAATCGCCTGTTTCTTTGTTATACAAATTAAGTACACCATTAGAATCTATGTCTAATTCATACCACTTATCCCTTATTTTTACATCAGTCGTGCCATAACCAATTGGAATATGATAATCATCAAACCATCTTGGAGATAAATATTCCCCATCATTGGGACTATAAAAATTCATTTTTCCATTGTATTCCATTACAAAATACGCTGAAAGCTCTTCTATAGAATCGAACGTCTCTTCACCGTCAGGATTTAATAAAGGATAAAAATTCCAACCGCCAAAGCTGCCTTTTTCATAGTCAAGTAAAACTGCCCCTTCTTCTGTATCAAAAATTAGTGGTTTATGACTATGTTCTCTTGGGCGTGGCTGTCCATAATACTCCTTAACTTCTTCTTCTGTCATGCCACTTCCCCATTTGGCATCTGTGGAATAGCCAAAAGCATTTTCTCTCAACATTCGTTTCCCTTTCAATGTACCAATTACCTCATTTACAACACCTCTTGTTGTTCTCTTTCTTGTATTATTAAGAACGTTGGCAATTGCTCGTCTGAGTTCACTTTCTGTGAGTCTTACTTTTCGTCTCATATATCAATGTTTTTTTTGTTGTTAAGTCGTTATATGATATAAATAGTTGCCCCCCGAAAAATGAACGTTTCATCGAAAAAAAACATCCAAAAAAAAACTTGCATAATTCAAATATTTTACTTACCTTAGCTTCAGATTTAGGAACAGCCGAAACATTCCATCGGCAAGTTCACCTACGGGGACGTGAAGCATGTGGCATAAGGATTTAATTGCGTATCATACTTTCAAACAGGTCTTTTGATATGCAACCAAGTTTATACATCCATTCATATTGACGATATAAACCTTCTAATACAGGGGTCTCGTTATCTTGAACTTCATTGGTAACGTCATAACATTTTCCGAATCTGCTATTAAATGGTGATGTTGGCGTAACATTTGCAATATCGTTACATAAATCAACCGTATCCTCTTTTGTTTGAAACGCCATCATATCAAACTTACATTCTGATACATGAACAATAGGTTTCGTTGGTCTATTTGTTTCTTTTTCCTCAGGTTTATCTTCTTTGCCTCGTATAATAAAACTATAAAACACTTTATTCGGCAGTAATTTGCTTGATATTGAAGATATTTTCCTCTTTTGCTTCTTATTTAAATTCTTTGATTTTGGATAATGCTTTATCCATGTGCTTAGATATGTTGAGTGATTTGATATTCGTATGACTAACAATGTATCACCAAATCGTTTTTCTGCATAATAAGAATCCTTGTCCTCATCATAACTTGTTGCCGAAAAACCCTTGTTTATCAAAGAACCCATTGCATCGGCTCTCAATTGTTTTGAAGAAAAAATTTGTTCCATACTATATGATAATAAATGTAATGTGATGCCGTTAATTAAAAGGCAACTCTAATATATAAATAGCATGATAGATATTATTAAATACCAACTTATTAAGTTGGATGGGAGTAAAGACGTAATCCAATCAGTTCAAGAATATGCTTCTCATTACAATATGATTCTAAATGAGAGCAACTCATACATTGCTTTAAGTGATAAGGCGAATATTGTAGGAATACTTCAAATAGTGTTAGAGGACATACCTAAAGATTGTCAAATCCTTTCGATGGAAGAATGTGGTGAAATTAAATTGAATGATACATTACAAATACACATACAAAAGATTGCTATTGATAATTTGTCTGATTTTAAACGATTAGCAACAATTTTTACAAATGTGCAACTTCATTTTGAAAGGTTGTATTATCATAAATATAAAAAAGCCATAATGTGGTATAAAAAAAATGGTACTGTTGAACTTTATCCACTTTTTGACTTAGAAGAAATGAAACTGTCTCCATATCAAACTCCTACTAAGTTTGGCTATTATTTTGCTGATTTATTCAAAGAAAACGGAATACTTTATAGGCAAATTTGTTTGTGCAATTACAACAATAATGAAGGTGGACTTATTGATAAAAACGGCAGCATTAACGATGTAAAAGCACAAACTATTATTGACAACATCAAAGAGCAAGATAATTTATATGGAAGTCTAACCGATTATTCAATATGCCCACAAATCGAAGATGATGATACCTCATTCAAAGATAAGGATGGGAAATATACATTACATTATAATGAAAAAGATAGTGGAACGTTGTTGATTTACAGAGAAGCAACCGCAGAAGAAATGTCGTGGTATGAACAAGAAATGTTGAAAGAAAAAATGAGAAAACTTACCACTTGATTTTTGTTCTCTGAGTGCCAAGTGGCCAACAAGTATATCGTTACCAAAAAAAGTAACAATCTTTAAAAATCCCCGTGGTCTGCGTGAGAAAATCAAATTTTGTATTGCGGTATCAACATTTATTTGTACCTTTGTGTCGTCAGTTCCCTAAAAAGCTGAACATAACAATAAATATCTGACAAGACAAGATAATAGAGAAAGATATGAGAAGTGAGTGGCAACAAGTATGTCGTCACCTAAATATTTAATTCACCTTATGAAACAAAAGATAAGTTTATTAACCATGCTGACGCTGCTGGTGGTGGTGACGGCTCAGGCACGCCCTGTTGGTGTGCAGCAAGCGCTATCCAAGGCACAGCAATTTATGCGTGGTCAGGTGGCGGCAGGCTGCCTGCGTGCGCCCGCTACCGGTGCCACATTACAACTGGCTCATGCCGAGCCATCGGTGGCGGTGGCTGATGCGGCAGACTATTATGTGTTCACGTCTGATGGCGGCTTTGCCATCGTGGCGGGCGATGACCGTGCCGCTGCCATCCTGGCTTATGGTGATGCCGCCTTTGATATAAATGACGCTCCTGACGGCTGGCAATTTTTTGCCGAGCTCTATAAGGAACAAATGGAGTTTTTGCTATCGCACCCCGATACGCAGGTTGGCCCTGCTACCGCCCCGCGTGTAAAATCGGCGGTTCCGCCTTTCTTGTCAACCGCTTGGAACCAGGGCGCACCCTACAACAACCAGTGCCCCTTGATAGACGATGTGCGTTGTGTGACCGGATGTGGCGCCACGTCACTGTCGATGGTGCTCCATTATTGGCGTTGGCCGCAGGGCGAATTTTCGGGTGTGGACGCTTATAGCTGGCGCCAAGGCGACAACGTTTATACAGCCGATGCGCTGCCCGCTATCACCTTTGACTGGGATAACATGCTAAACAGCTATAACCGCAGCTACACCGAGGAGCAGGCGGATGCCGTAGCATGGCTGATGCGTTATGTGGGTCAGGCTGAGGAAATGAGCTATGGCACCGGCAGCAGTGGCACGGGCTCCCGCAATATCATGAGAGCCTTGCGCACCATGGACTATGATACCGTTGCCTTTGAAGTTCACAAAACGCCATTTTGGGGCTCAGGTGGTTACACCGACGATGAGTGGGCAGAGCTGCTGCTTGTCGAACTGGAGAGCGGTCGCCCACTGGAGTATTGTGCCTACACCGCAGACTGGTCGGGTCACGCCTTCAATGTTGACGGCTATGACGGCGATGGAGGCTGGCACGTCAACTTTGGCTGGGGTGGCAGTGGCAATGGCTACTACCGGTTAAATGCGTACAGCTACAGCGGCAGCACATTCAACAACAATCAGGTAGCTTTCACCGGCGTGCAGCCACCGGTCGGGGCATTTGGACCCGAATTGCGCCCATCTGCCGGTCGCGTCTCGCTCAGCAGTTTGGTCGATGAGACGGCGACGGCAACGTTTACACTCAGGGCTGCCGACATCACCGGTGATGTGACGGTGACTTTGAACGATGACACCGGATTGTACACGGTAAGCCCCACGCAAATCAGCGTGGAGCAGGCGCAGCAGGGCGCAACGGTCACGGTAACCTTCACACCCCAAACATTTGGCGAGTTTGATGCCGGTATCAAGCTTTCGACCGCAGACCTCGACGACGTGGTGGTAAACCTCTATGGCACAGGGTATATCGAGAAACATGACCCCGTGCTGCTCGATGCCACCGACGTTAACGTGGCGCAAGGGTCGTTTGTTGCCAACTGGAACGACAGCACGCCTGCCCAAAATGTGGTGAGCTACACGCTCGAAGTTGCGCCGCAGCCGTTTAATGAACTGATGTTAGCCGAGACCTTCAATCGCGACACTACAGGTGTCAGCACATCCGACCGCGCATCGCAACTCGACGACATCACCGCCACGCCGGGCTGGACCGGCAGCAAGGTTTATGGTGGCAATGGCTATTTGCGTCTGGGTAGTGCCAGTGCCAAGGGCTGGCTGCAAACTCCGTCGATTGACGTCAGCAGTGGCAAGGGCTTGGTCAGCGTGTTGTTGCAGGCAGCTGCCGTCACCAGCGATGGCGGTGCGCGTCTCACCGTTGCCTGTGGCGATGCCGACACCGTGTTGACCCTGACCGCCGAACAAGCAGACTATGCCCTGCTGTTCTCCTGTCCTGCCGCTGACGATAGCGTACAGTTGCGTTTCACCAACAGCATTAAGGGCAAGCGTGCGAAGCTCTATGGCATTGAGGTCTATGCAGGTGATGCTACACCCATCGACAGTGCCACCGTGCTGTTTTTTGATAGCATCACCAGCCACAGCCATCAGCTCACAGGCTTAGACGCCGGTGACTACTGGTTGCGTGTGCAGACTCATTTTGTCGATGGCACCACCTCGCAGTGGAGCAATCGGGTGCTGGTTTCTTTAGATTGGTTGCTAGGCGATGTGAACCGCGACGGCGAGGTAACCATCGCCGATGTCAACATGTTGGTTGACATCATCTTGAGCGCCGAGGTCGATGCCGATGTGCTTGAAATTGCCGATGTGAACGGCGACGGCGAGGTGTCCATCGCCGACGTAAATGCCGTGATTAACATCATCTTAGGTAATTAGCTGCCCACACGCTTAGATTATTGATCAAGCAACCCCAATCAAGTAGGAGGTAAACACGAATCATAGGTGCTTATCTCCTACTTCTATTTACAGACAAACGAAGTCCGGATTAGACTATTATGCCAATCGTATATAACATAACGCGATAACGATTTATAATAAAAACCGTTACGTTTGTAATACTAAAAAGGAAGCATATTTGCATACCATTTGCGTTAAACGCAATAAAAAAGATTACAAAAACGATATTTTTTCTACAAACACAATTTCTTTGAAGATTTTATTGTATCTTTGTGACAAATCAATAATGATAGAACAATGACAAAGGACATAAACCGTATCAAAGTCGTATTAGCAGAGAAAAAGAGAACCAACAAATGGCTCTCTGAGCAAATAGGCAAAGATGTGGCAACTATATCCAAATGGTGTACGAACACGTCACATCCCTCTCTTGAAACACTGGCATCAATAGCCAATGTACTACATGTTGATGTTCGCGAGCTCATTGTTCCAACAGACAACCAAAAAGTTATATTGTCAATTAAGTCATTGCCAGGCTAATAAATATTCGAAATTGATAGTATAAATTGCTGATTTGAAACAATTATGCAGAACGAAGTTATCCTTCCAAGTTGGCTAGATAATCTTATTTATGATAAGATGGGGGCACGGTATTGTCGCACAAATGGCGACTTAACTGCTATAGATTGGGATAAGGAACAAGTTTTAAATTATCTAGGTACATATTTCCCTCGTAGCTATACGGAATCTATATGCATATTTAGGGACTTTTTCAATAGCAAAACCGCATTTTCTTCAAATGAAGAAATTTCCGTTCTTGATTTCGGTAGTGGAACAGGAGGAGAAATAATTGGACTATTGACTGCACTGACAGAAAATCGTCCCATCTTAAAAAAAGTGACGATTAAAGCCTTGGATGGTAATCACCATGCCCTAAGGGCTTATGAAAAGGTACTCGCTGAGTTTTCAAAACGAACTAATTTAGAAATTCTTAATAAAATCTCCCCCGTTAAGATTGATGACATATATGATTTAGATATCCTTAAAAATATCATAAAACAAGATTATGATATTATTATATCGTTTAAAGCTGTATGCGAATTTGTAACGAAACAACAATTCGAGGAAAGAAATGCGTACCAATATCTCGGAGGATTTTTAAATAACAAGCTAAAAGAGAATGGTATTATGCTTTTAGTTGATGTTTCATCATACAACAATATATCACAGCAATGGTTACCTGTTATGATGGACAAAGGTCTTAAAGCTGCCGGATGTAATGTCGCTGACAGGAACGAAGGATATAATATCCCGTTTTTTGTTTCACACTCTCGACGTACTCACGACATAAGTAAAGTAGCGTGGCGATTGATAAAGAAAGATGTTAATAAAAAACTTATAAAATAGAAGAATATGGCCAAAAAAGATTGGATGATTACAGAATCCGAATTGGATGACGACCAATATAAGGTTCTTTTTGCCACAAATGATAAATCATGTGTGGTCTCAGGTTGTGCAGGAAGTGGAAAATCGGTGCTAGCACTGATAAAAGCTCAACGTATTCAGAGAGAAAAAGGTGATAATTACCAAATAATTGTTTTCACAAAGGCTCTCTGTCGCTATATGAATGCTGGAAGAAAAACACTCGGTTTAGATAATGACTTCTATTATCATTGGGATTGGGTTCATAGAAGAAATTGTCCATCGGCTGATTATACTATTGTTGATGAAATCCAGGATTTCACAAAAGATGAAATCCAACAGTTCATCAATTCAACTAATAAAAACTTTTTCTTTTTTGGAGACACAGCACAATCCATATATGATGGATTAAAAAAAACCATGCCTGTTCATGCCATTAATCGTTTATTTGATTATCAACATGAACCTAAAAATTTCCCTCTCTACAGAAATTATCGACTTCCTGTACCAGTTGCTAAAGCAGCTCAGTATGTTGGAATTGACTTGGATGCTTTTGATGAAACAGTCTATCAAAACAAAGAAAATGCTATACCCCGTATTATTAAATATGATACATATCAAGAACAATTAGAGGCTATAACTAGAATAATTAAAAAACAAAATTTGTCGGATGTTGCGATAATGTTCCCGCATAATGAGGACATACGGTATGCATTGACTTATTTTGATAACTTTGGGCTTAATTATGAAGTAAAATACGAGGATAAAAACAATTGGCGCTATAGTGTAGATAATTTGAATTTTTCAACTAGCAATCCCAAAATTCTAACTTATCATAGTGGCAAAGGATTACAGTTTGAAACTGTATTTATGCCAAAACTTTCACCATTATCCCAAGATCTTGACAGAAGGCGCTCCGAACAAAAAGCGTTGTACGTTGCGATGACTCGCACATATCGAAACCTTTATATGATGTATTCTGGTGTATTGCCGCTCCCAGTTAGCACTATACCAACAAATCTTTATAAAACTACAGAAGAAGATCAAGTTGAAGATATTTAAAAGTTAATAAAATGAAAAGATATTATATTCCAACATCCAGTCTGAATTTTAATAATATACTCTCCAGTGAGAGCATATCTCCATATGCATTTTATGAACGTCGCACATTTGGATATCACAGATGGACTAAGACTCAGGAAAATCCGAATGATAATGCAACAGTCTTATACCCTGTTTTAAGGAACTTTAGCAGACCTGTATCAGACCTGGAAGACCATCCAATGGTAATAGAGGTGTGGTTACCAGACGAAGAGGTTGGCGCTATGCCTGCACACGGTGAATTACGCTTGTGCGATCACACTATTTATTTGACACCATTTTCGAGTAAATTTATTTTCTTTAAACAAGCGGATAAAGATATTGCACTTTCTCTCTCCGCTTCGAGTATAGAAACTAAGTATGCCGATTTATATTCACGTTCTCGCATTATTGTCGCTCAGCCATTTGATCAAGAGTATGAAAGTTTGGGGAGCCAGCTACCTGACATTCCTCTAAATAATAATGCTATTACTTTTGATACGGCAATAAATAAAATGAAGGGACTTCTCTTCGGTTTCTATATCGGTCATTTACTATCTACTGATGATGCCAGTATCAGGAAAATAAACAAATATCGTAAAGTTAGAGATATTTTTGCCGCTATATTATCTAGCATTGATAGAGAACCCACTCCACTTCAAAGGGAAACTTTGCGAGAGATTTTTTCATCTATATCGCCTCTTTACCATGATTTCATGGATGAAGTTAAGGACAGAAATATTGTTTTACGCCTTATAAACATTATTCGCAAGAGACTTTATTCTAGTCCTTTAGATAACAATCTTGAAGAGCTCCTCAATGGACTGAAGAAGAAAGATTATAATGATATAGATCGCACAAATCCAAGTATGGAATGGATTAACGATAAAATATCTTCAGTTAATAAAGAAATGCGCCAAAAAGCAACCGTGCTAAGCGTGGAAAACCCACAGATCATTGTAGGTCAATGTAAACTCATAGATGTTAAAGATTCAACCTATGTGAATGGAGTTGACAAACAGCTTTTCATCTCATGGGTTAATGATATATTTACCAGCAGTAACTATAATGGCAAAATTAGCACATTCAATGCGGATTTGTCTGATGAAATAAC
>Ga0065711_1033576_pt1 | contig 25239 bp, 12 predicted proteins | sample Hoacrofraction12_FD_59098 | JGI IMG/M metagenome (GOLD analysis project Ga0065711, IMG submission 59098) | Hoatzin crop microbial communities from Cojedes, Venezuela - Epithelial fraction 12 v2 (version 2) | ecosystem: Host-associated > Birds > Digestive system > Esophagus > Crop | place...
TGCCTCAGTTTGTGCCCATTGCCCCTTGTCCTGTCACTGGGCACCACTGAAAAGAGCTTGGCCCCATCCTCCTGACACCCACCCTTCAGATATTTGTAGGCATTTATAAGGTCCCCTTGCAGCCTTCTCTATTCCAAACGCCTCTTCCATTCTGTCATCACCTCATCTCACTAGCTTTCTAGGGTTTTTTATTCTCCCTGCCTATGTTTATCTTCACTTTTGTCGTAAGTTATTTTCTCTTGGAAGACTGTATTTGACTTCTCTGCCCTGCCAACTGTTTCTCATAAGGCAAAAATAAATCAATGAGAAGGTAGGGTCAAACAGAACAAAGCAAATAATCCATAGTCAGTGCTTCAATGAATCCACAGTTTTAATTCCTAGCAGGCTGTTAGATCTGCAGTGTTCCTGTGCTACACTGCCAGCATAACACAGAACCTCCCTTCGTGCTCTCAGTCTCTCAATCCCTTTTGTTCTTTCCACCTGGGAAAGAGGAAAGCACAACCTAAGGGAGGCAGACCACACTCTACTTTCTGTTTTTTTTCTTTTGGCAATCAAAAGTTTGTCTGTCAGACTGCCTCTAGGCCTTCAGTCCAATAAATTCTGTCTTGTATCATTGGGATGTAAAGAAAAGTCTGTGACTCACTTGACTCCTACCCCACGTTGGCACAGCATCTTCTAATTACAAGAAAATAGCATTATTTTAGTAAAGTTTAAAAAAACCCAACCACCTTAGTGTCAGACTGCAGTAGTTGGGATAGAGCCCAAGTCTGGACTGTAAAAGTTAGGGTAGCCTGGCAAAAAAATAAACTGTTGGCAGATGTTTGAAGTTCAGGCCCTGAAAACAGCACCACTAAGACTCATTTATTCATCGGCAAAATACAACAGAAGAACGCAATTAAAAGTCTTCAGTACATCATAGAGACAGTCTAAACTCTACATGGGAAAGGTTTAAGACTTTCAATATTTTGAGTTGAATTAAAGTGATGTATCAAATTAACATAACTAATTAATGCAACTAAATATTCCAAGGGTTTTCAACACCCTTATTATTTTTGTATATGAGTATCTCACAGTCTTCAATGTATTTTATTTCCAGTACCACTGTGAGATAGAAAAGTGTTACCAATTCCATTTCACAGATGGGAAAGTGAAGCTCAGACTGCTGAGATGGTGTTTGGCTGTGCAGTGACATTCAAGCATGGCAAGATGCATGGGTAGTTAGCACACATGGCCCATAAAAATGTTATTAAACTGCCAGGGTTCAAATTCACATCTCTGCCAGCCTCAAAATGCCAGCTCAGATAGGGATAGCCTAGCACTTCTGTGGGATAGTGCTTTGTACAGGTTTGGTGGCATTGCACAAATTGCACAAAAATATGGAATTGAACCTGGGCTATGAAAATGAGAGGGCCAATACCCTCACTTCTGGACCATCCTTCCTCTTTAGGTGTTGAATAATGTCAAGACCATATAACAAAAGGAGGCGCTTCGGAGCTGACCTTTGGTCTCATCACTACTAAAGAGTAACAGAAATGAAACAGCAGGAACATGTTACAGAAATGCTCTCTCCTGTATAAAACTAGCATAGAAATAGCATAAAACTTCAAACAGAATTTCTGTTAACCCTTGTTTTGCACATCTCCAAGTCATTTATAGTAGTGAGAATGAAAAAGAAAAGGGACCAAAATAATAGCATTTCTTACCCAGTTTACACCAGTGTAACTGATGACACAAGCTAGAAGGAGAAAGCAAATTAGACCCCCTGCATATGTTACATTATTTTCCATACTTGAGTGCTAATGGCTTTCACATTTAGTCAGTTCACAATGAGCAGGCACATGAAATACCCTGATGTGTAATTTGCCCTACACAGTCAGTTATATTCCAAATAAAATGGGCTGTAGATTTTTTTTCTGTGAAATTTGGGCCACATTATTTAATTGATTTTCCAGTAGACAGTCTAAAGAAATCAATGGACAACTCTGCTTAGTAATCAATGGTACTGTCTGGCCATTAGCTGGTATTAGAAGAAAGACAGGAACATCTGATAGACAGAGCTAATAGTGCACACATCTCATTACGGCTGTGCAGATCAAACCACAAAAATGAAGGCAACTTTACCTCCACATGGAAAGGCTACTAATAGAAAAGAAAATAATGGCAGAAAAAATGTTGCTATCACATCATCTAGTAAAGAAGCCAAACCATTAGAAAGCAAGTTGCCAGTGTTTTCTGTAAAGACTAGGCATCATTAAATAGTCACACCAAAATCTGCAGCATTTGAGATTAGCGGTTGCTGTTGAAAATCTTGCCCATTTCTGTCAGCATCAGGAATCTATGGGTGAAACCTTGAACACATTAAGCCCCAATTCATAGCAACTTAATTTTGTGCACTTTTTACTGTCAATTAATACCAAGAAATAGAATTAACAGAGTTCAGTAACTTTAAGAACTTATGAAAGCAGCCCTGCGGAGAGGGACTTGGGGGTACTGGCAAACGAAAATCTGGACATGACCCAGCAGTGTGCACTCACAGCCCAGAAGGTCAACCGTACCCTGGGCTGCATCCCCAGCATCGTGGCCAGCAGGGCGAGGGAGGGGATTCTGTCCCTCTACCCCACTCTGGTGAGACCCCCCTCAGGAGTCCTGCGTCCAGCTCTGGAGCCCTCAGTACAGGACAGACATGGACCTATTGGAGTGGGGCCAGAGGAGGCCACAAAAATGATCAGAGGGATGGAACACCTCTGCTGTGAGGAAAGGCTGAGAGAGTTGGGGCTGTTCCGCCTGCAGAAGAGAAGGCTCTGGGTAGACCTTGTAGTGGCCTTTCAGTACTTAAAGGGGTCCTGTAGAAAAGATGGGGACAATCTTTTTAGCAAAGCCTGTTGTGACAGGACAAGGAGAAATCATTTTAAACTAAAAGAGGGTAGATTTAGACTAGATAGAAGGAAGACATTTTTTACATTGAGGGTGGTGAAACACTGGAATGGGTTTCCCAGAGAGGTAGTAGAGGCCCCATCCCTGGAAACATTCAAGGTCAAACTTGACAGGGCTCTGAGCAACCTGATCTAGTTGAAGATGTCCCTGCTCACTGCAGGGGGATTGGACTAGATGAACTTTAAAGGTCCCTGCCAACCCAAAGCATGCTATGATTCTGTGATTCTATGAAGAACGGTCAATTCACCAGATGGACTTTGAAGTCATACCTTGCAGAGTCAAATGTATGTGTTTTCAGGACTTGTGATATTTTTAGCCTTGCTGCTTCCCTTGATCTGTGCCGAGTTTTGATTTGCTCAGACATCGCTTGATCAAGCTAAAAAAAAAAAAAAATGAGTGCAAAAGAGTGCATACCTGTGTGATAGTGACTTCAAGTAGAAATACAGTTAATTCAGCTTGTGTGGAAGACAGGGACTTCCTGCACAACATTTCAGATTTAATGCTCCATAGGGCAAGACTTTACGAGGAGCTGTCTAGAGCATTTAGACACCTGCTGGAACTGAAGCAAGATGTTTAAAGCTATACCATTTTTCTTTATTCTATAATGCACTAATTTCTGCATGGCTATGGATGGGTGTCACTATGACACTTGTATAAAAATAGCTGCTTTTTTGGACACAACATTACTTAATTAATACTTTCAGGTTTTATTGATTCATTAATGCGATAATGCCAACAGCTTATGGTGTCCGTAGTCCCACCAGAACATTAAAATGGTGTGCTTGGCTCAATGGAGCCATGTGATGAGCTGATTCTAGGACTTCATGGGGTGGGAGAGCTTTAAGACCTACCCTTTGTCTACCCCCAAACATACAGTAGCACATTTAAGAAAACCAAAGACCATGACGGTATCTATATTTCTGCCCTTGGCCATGCACTGATCCATTAATTGCTGACAGGCCCAAGAGCTATTTTCAAACCTCTACTAGAATTCACAAACAAATCTACCCCAGTCAGAGCACAATGAGAAAGCAGCATCAGTGACTCACATCTCCTCTTGTACAACAGTGCCGTGGTACAGATAAATGATAGCAACATGCCATTCGTACTCAGAAGAGTAGCAGTTAGAGTAAACAAGGCCTATCAGGGAGTACGGGAACAAATTCTTGTTTTATTTGATTTCTACCTTCTTGAAGAGTGCCATGAGCTCTGGTCCTGAGCTGTGCTACTCTTAATCTTGCTTTTTACACATAATTATGTACTCGCTGGAAGAGGGGTTGCAATCTGGGCCTCCAAGGTAACTGTCCTAACATTATCATTCTCTGTCCCAGTGAACAATTATTTTCATGGCAATAATTATATTATGCAAAGTAGAAGAGCTGCTCTGAAGTGAGGAATTAGATCTCCAGCTGGTCAAAAACGCAAAACATGAAAGAGGTAAAGGAAAAAAAAAACAGTCCTATGGATACACCACTCTCCTTCTACAGTTTATTTTTCCTGGCATGTAGGCACAGTCCTTCAATGTCCACCTAAGCCTGGGAGGAACAGACTGCTCAGTGCTAAGCTGTGTGGTTAAGAGGCTGGTCACCACAAACCCAGTGGCCCAGCACAATGCCAGTGCAAACAGGGCACGCTGGGAACAGGCAGCTCCAAGGGCAAGTCATGGAATCATAGAAGCATAGAATGGTTTGGACTGGAAGGGACCTTTAGAGGTCATCTAGTTCCAACCTGCCTGCCATGGGCAGGGACACCTTCCGCTAGATCAGGTTGTTCAAAGCTTCATCCAACCTGGCCTTGAACACTGCCAGGGAGGGGGCAGCCACAGCTTCTCTGGGCAACCTGTGCCAGTGCCTCATCACCCTCATGGTGAAGAATTTCTTCCTTATGTCTAATCTAAATCTACCTGCTTTCAGTTTAAAGCCATTACCTCTTGTCCTGTCACCACATGCCCTTGTAAAATGTCCCTCTCCAGTTTGCTGTTCAAGGAAAACATTCAGACCATCATCCTCGGTGTGAAACTCAACAAAGTAGTTCAACCAAAGAAACTCCCTTACCAGAATAACTTGCAGAATGAAAAAGGTTATTGTCTATAGGGCAACTCGTTATGGGAAGCAGGGCAAGGGCATTTGGGGACTGTGTGAAATTTATGTTATAAAGTAGATTAAGGGGATTGTGGGAATATGCAGCACTCGTTACGGGATGTTTAGGTCAAGAATCAAAGGGAAGGAAAGGTAGAGGTCAAAGTGGATTAGAGGGGGACAAGCATGAGAAAATAGAGCAGAAACAGGATAAAGAGGCTGGCTGAGAGTAAATCGGTTGCTGGTCTGAAGGCTTGACTGGCTTAGGCCTGTGCCTGATCACCACGCAGGATTATCAAATCCTATTTCTGTTTTCTGTGTGATCTTGCACGCAGTTCTGTGTGTATGTGTGCTTGCCAACAACTGGAGAAGGGACTGGAGGTCACAGGGGCCACTAGGTGTGGGTGCCAGCAACCAGAATGACTGAAGCGTATGTTTCACTGAGGAATTGCAGGACTGCATGTGTGGGCACAATTTGCTGGCGAACTTCAAATCAGAGCAGCTGGTGAGCAGCGCAAGAGGTCTGGGAGGCAGCTACTGAGGAGCTAGGGCTCTGCATACTGGGCTAAATAGGGGTTCTGAGAAATGGCATCTTGGGAGACCGTAAGTATGGACTGTCTGCTGGACAGACCTGTTTGTGTGTGTGTAATGAGATGTTTGGTCCCAGCAGCTGGAGCAGGGCTGTGGGCACTGGGGACCAGGAGTCTGGGGCCAGCTACTAGGTAGACTGAGTCTCTATGGCCAGTTACTGAGGGATCTTTGCTCTCTTCAGATCTGTATAGACTTCCATCCTGATCAGCAGAAGAGGGGGACCAACATCAGGCCATCCATGCTGGTCATGTTAGAGTAGGTGCTGTGTGTGTTTCTGTGGGTGCTGGTGAGGCACTGTGTGCAGTTGGGAATAAAAACTCAGCCTTGTTACTGGTTAGACCGTGACACATGGAGCCCTAGCAACCTCCTGTCCATCAGGGTGCCAGATTCACATGTCTCTGGCAATCTGATTGCTTGTTTGCTCTTCAACTTGCCTTAAAATCCTGAAGAGTTTCTTCCAACCCCTCCTTCTCCTTTTTCCAGGGCCCAGCTCTATAAAGCTTCACATTCCCTTTAATCTCTTCTCTCCTGCTTCACAAAACAGCTATGGCTCTAGGAGTGAGGATCAAAAAGATCCTCTTCACGGATACACCACAAGCTACTGTGCTGTGGTACTGTTGGGATATCCTATATTTGGATCATCCTACTCCTGGCTGAGTCCCTTGGCAGCCCTTTTTGGAAGTGACACAACCGCAAATAGGCTGCTGTAAAGCCACAAAACCCAGCACCATATCCTTTAAAACAGTATATATTTCCAAGTTTGTCACAGTGAGCACAAAATATGGTGCAAGTGTTGGCTACTAATCATGAATCTGTGTAGTACATCTGATTTATTCGCACAGATGATGAAAAATAATCATAGCATAACCGTAAATGAGGTGAAAAAAAACAGATACAATGTCTTAGCTGGTGAAATGTAGTTGAGTTCCATTTATAGAGCTGTGGTAATTAACAGCATCTGCAGTTTGACCCACCAAGCTAACTTTGGACTTAAATTGCATTTGTCATAATGTACATAAGATTTGTTGGTTGTACAGTATCCGTCACCAGGCTATTTATCACTTATTTGAAGAAGTAAAGGGCTGAAAGCAACAATATGCTCATGCAGTTTGCTATTCTGCACAGAAAGGAGAAGCAGTAACATTCTTCCAAAAAATATTTTATTGAACTTGAACTTAAGCACAAATTTTAAAGATTTATTTAGTCTTTATTTAGAAAAAAAAGTCAAGCAATGAAGAATTTATGAAATTATGGTGAGTTTATGAAAAAAGCTGACAATCTCTTCCAAAGTTTAACTTTATTCTCCATTAAAAATGTATAGCTTTTTCAATTCATGTAAAAACCATATTTAACACGTAGCCTTTTCCCCAAATTAGTAAATATCACTTGATATAGCTGAATAAATGACATATATGTTCTGCTCATTAACTGTATTGTGCATGTTAGAGACCAGCTAATGAATCTGTCTGAGAACTGTGTCTGCTTAGGAAAAAAATCTCATCAGTTCTCTGCATAAAATACCAATATAGGAGTTTCATTAATGTCTCTTTAACTGGTTTCTAATTAGCAATTATGATGCTTTCCTCTGATTTTTCAAAAGCTAATACACAAATGCAACAAAATGTCTTTAAAAAAAGAATAACAGTGCTTTAGAAAGAAAATCCCCTTGTGCTGTAAATAAGATCCTAAGAAATAATTGCCAGCTGGCTTTTTTAATGCTTATTTTTTACAGGAGAGAAGATGACAGCTATATTCATTCCAAGGAGACCGAATCAGTACAGAACTCTGTTGGGTCTTTCTCTCTCAGATTCCTTTTTCATGCTCGTCCTTTTTCTTATATTCTTTTTCAGTCTGTCAGATTACCACAGACAATTATTAATGTATATCATGTGCTTTGCTCACTGAGGAGACTTAAAATGCCTGTTACAGAATTGCAAAGCCAATCTGCAGGGTGAGAGAATATAACTTTAAAAGTGACTCAGTTAGCCCTTCTTTGAATTAGTGTGCTCATGAGAGCTGAAAATTAGCACAAACACATGTGCAGAGCCTCCTTTGAACATGTGAGCAAGCTTGGCAACTGATAATTGTAGCCTCTGAAACACAATGTAGATGCCCTTTACATAATTGGCCCCGAGAGAGAAACTGCAAAAGTAGCTTGAGGGTTTTCCTTGGGGAATAAAGAAAGCATCCATGCTGAGAGGTTCATTCTTAGCAAAAAAAAATAAATATATACATGTATATCCAAGTCCAGCCTAAATCTGTCCTAATGCAGTTTTATGAAAGGTTAGAGAAGTTTGGAAATAAATAATCTAAAGAAAAAAAAATAGCAACAATACTGAATTTCAGGGGTATTTTGCCCTATTTCAGTTACAGTTTTGAACAATCTGGTCTTTTGTTTCCCCTCTACCCAACAGCCCCTCATGGTTTCTTAGCAAACGATGTATTAATCATTTTCTCACAAGAACAGAAAATTTATCTACTCTTAAGCTGAAGTGATGATGAGAATACAGTTCCAGGAATGCATTTGTCCACAGGCCAGATATGAAGAACTTATATACATAAGTAAAACATCTATCACCTTAACCATCTAAATTCAAAATTCCCACCTAGAAAAACAAAATAGTACTCATTGCTTCCTGATACACAAGGAGACTAAACTGACCGCTTTAATGTGACCCAATGACTTCACTGGTATCTTGATGTTTGTCTTCAGTATACAACCAGAGCTGCACTGTGAACAGCCAGAGAATTAGGTCCCATCCAAACCCACCTAGCCAAAATGTAGGTGAAATAACCCCTCGGTTCTCGAAAGGGTCAGACCTAGTAAGCGTGTTTGGATGACTACCACGCACATTAAATGGGACATCTTTACTATTAAGGAAAGAGCAGCAGGCTGTGAGGATGCAATGAGCCACAGTATTGCTAAAAATGCACGCTATGGGGTGCGGTGCAGTCAGTGGCATAGCCCTTGCAGTGCTCCTAACAAGCAGTCTGGATGAAATTACCATGCTCTAGGAGGAGAAGAGAATTTGCCATACGGACACTAGTCACACCGTGTTGCTTTCCAACAGGTTGACATGACAGGGTTTGGCCTCTTTGGTTTATTACAATTGTTGTAACCAAAATATTAAAGGTAATACAATTTATAGCAGCCTGTGACACCTTCATTCAAATCGGAACAAGATGAATTAGTGGTGCCAACAACCTGTATTAGCTGTTAGACATTAGTGCCTCATACTCCTATCTATCTTCAGCTTAACAGATTCAAATGCACGCAATTTACATCCCCCCCAAAATTCTTAAGCACCATACGGCTTCAGTGTGTCACCTTCCACACCTCCTTCTGAAATTTGAGCTATGGACTAACAAAGAAAGTAAGATTCATAGGAACAGAATGGAAACAAGAAGGAAAAAAAGGAAAAAAACTACACTCTGTACCAATGGCCTAATGTAGCCTTTGGGTCAGCAGGAGAGTCCTGAACTCTGGTAACTGCTCCCATCAGTGTTTATACATTTTATATTAGGCAGTCATTGGGTGAAAGTTAAAATAATTCTGAAAGTAGGAATCTGGAATTCAGGCTTCCCATCACCTCCTTGATGAATATCTTAGCAACTAGGCTGGTTTATTTTTAAAATGACTCCATCCTCTAACTTAGCTGGAGTAGAATACTTTGTGTACAATGTACCCCTGCAATGTTCTCTTGGCCAAACAACAGAAATCAGTCTTTAGTCATTAATCAAATTACTCATTTCATACCATGAGGTATTTATTTTGCCAATTCACTTCTTGCACTCTTTTCTCTCCCAGGCAAGTAACAAAAATCAAGGCTCCTTGTGTGGTCCTAGACATTCCTTAGAACATGACAGGTGTTATAATGAGTAGAACTACCAAACTGTTTTAATGATGGGGACTGCCATAACAAGCCACTGAAGTGAAAGGCTGCTATGCTCTTTAGTTAAGGAAAAAGGAGAAAAAGACCATTAGGGAAGAAACAAAAGATTCAAAACATGGGAAATCTTATGCTGAAGAAAAACCTGCTGGTTCATTGTGTGTCCATTAAGATGATGGCATCAGCTACATACATTGTTGTGTATGATTTTATTCCTGTTCAAATATGCTTCGCAACGAGTCCTTGAATTCAAGCTAAAATTAAAAATTTTTACAGGCAACTTCATTCTACCTGCCAGATGACAGATCGTTGCAAAGATGTTCTGATACAGAGTGGCCTCTTTCACCTACTCCTTCTCGTCAGTCCACTTAGGAAATTGTTTTCTTCCTTCTCCTCCCCACAATGCTCTTCTTTTAATATCTTTCCTTTTATTTTCTGTACTGTTCCTCCTTTGTTCATCTGCGGTGGTTCTGAATGCTAATGAGTCCACTTCTGATTTAGCATTTTGTGATGTCAGTTTGTGAGGACACTAGAGCAGACATCGTATTTTGAATCCCAGATTAATTAAAGAAGTCTTGAACAAGGACTCAAGGTCAGTTGTTGGGGTAGAGACAAAAAGAAAATATAGATTCAATAATTTTTAACCAGCAAATGATGTTAGGATGAAGACAGTGACAAAAGGGCTGCACACAGTTCAGAGACCCTGTAATTTAGGGGGAATAATTTCACTGCTCATTAGTGTTTGCAAGTAACATAGACCGTGGTGATAGGGGAGGCATGTAAGTACCTATGAGCAAACAGGAATTTGAATAATCTCCAGAAAGATGTGATTTAGTCATATCTTCTCAGATAGAGGGCAAACAGAAACTGGCTTTTATGTCCTGATTAAGTATTCTGTCTACTTTATAAGTGGATAAAAAGAGGAATGTTCATACTCACAGTGAGTATAATCCTACCACACTCATGTAAAAAAAAAAAATCCCAAACCCCAAACTAACCCACCATCCAAACAAAGCAAAGACCCAAACCCCCTAAACTTAACCATAACTTAAATTTTTAGCAGTTTAAGACAATGAAGAAATCTTTTTCCAAGAATTCTGTCTACAAAAACTTTGAGTGTCTTTCACAGATGTACTGTCAGGGCAAGGCATGTTTGGGAGGTCAGCAAGGAATAAAAGCCACACCTAAACATGAACATGTATGTCCAGATGCTCTCACTCACAGCAATAATGGGATGATAAATATATGGTTAAAATGCACATACATTACTGGGAGAAAAAGAGAGGTAACATTGAAATTAAATGGTATTCAACATCTAGAAGATTCTACTGAATGATCCAGTTGTCCTTTCTGGCCTTAAACCCTAGGAAATCTATAAGCATCTGCCCTGACCATATAATGACAAATCTGCCCGTGTTTTTTTCCCATCACTTTCTCATGAGACGGAATGCCCCCAAAATTATATTTTTGTGACCATTTCAAACAGTGTCATTTACTAGTTGCTGTCACAGGGCAATACTGGCAATTGCTTTTATTAGGATAGGAAATAACTTCAGAAGAAGCACATTAGAAGTCACCAATGTAGCTGCTATCTAATATTGACTTTGCAGTTCTCATAGACAAATTTAGGTCTTTAGTCCTAAACTTTTAAGTGTCTCTCTTCTCAGTAAAGACAAAGGAGAGAAACAGATGTCATTGGAGGCCTCCAGAGGGAGATCTTATTTCTGTAAGCCAGGCACCTTACTTATACCATATCTTTCACTGAAATTATTTGTGGGATCTTAACTTTCAAATATCTTTTAAGATATTATATTTTCATATTAAGTACTTCTTTGAGAGAATGCTCCATTAGATACATAAAATTTAGGCATTTAAATGCACAGTGTTTATGGATTTGCATGTGGCCCTGTATCTACATGAATGATAACAATGCCAAAGGGCTCACAGATATTCTGTTAGAGCAAACGAGGAGGAGTGATTTCAGAACTTTCACGTTAATCAAATATTGATGTGTAATTAACAAGCACAGTGATTTGGACACTAATTTGAGAAGCGACGCCAATCAGTAAATCCAATCATCTAATCAATATACATTTTTTGGAAACCCTGTAAATTTATGCTTCATCTTCAAATTCTAGTAAAGTGATAACAAACTTTTTGCAGATATAAAGCCTATAAATACTTTTAATCTGAAGTTTATGCTAGGATATGTTTGGTCTCTATTGTCTTTCAGCGTGAAAATATTGCTCTGTACAAAATGCCAGCTTATGCTTGAATTGGTCAGAAATGCCTTGGTATTACTGCAAGTGTTATCAGCTTTACGATGGCAATGGAGTGATTTTAAGCCTCTTTTTTTTTAATAAACATGTTTAGTTTCAGAGTTTTTTTTAAATATTATATTTTAACAGTACTATATAGCACGTGGTGTTATAGCACCAAAAAAAGGAATAGAGAAGGATGTTAACACGGGGTACATGGTATGTACAATGTAAGTGGTACAGATTTCAGGTTGTGCTGCAGTGTGCATGTATCCAAGATGCTGCTTTAAGAAGTCTTGATAGCTAAACAAGGCAGTGTTCGAGTTACACAGTTGCCTCTTTTGGTGTTATTCACATCTATTTTATGTGTTTAAGTTGGGTGTGAAACATGTGGGAAATTTTAGGCATGTAATGGAGTAGTATGTGCCTACCTTCTTCTGCATCCAGTGGAGAAAGACGTAGATACAGATTACCATTAAATCAACTCAATCTCTCCCTGGGATCCTTCAAAAATGAGGAAACTCATGTTTCTGTTTTGCCTTTATAGACATTGATCTTTTCAGAGGAAGAAATATGCTGGTTGATATTGATATTTAAGTTGCACAGTTCTCCTTTGGACTTAATCCTGTGATAAATTTAGGACTCTCTAATCCTTTTTATGCATCTAGGAAAGAATGAAGAGAACATAAAGAACCTCTCTAAACCATATCTGATAGCATGAAGTCCATGGAGAATCAGAGTAACTACAAGTGCTGCTGCTTTTCTTTCCGTCGAAGGGAAGATAGGGTTGGCAATCTGTGCCATGAAGAGGGATGTAACTCCCCCAGAACAAAACATTGAGGCAATAAATTCAGTAATCAACAAATCCATTCATCAAGCAGAGATCTTACTGAGCACAAGTGCAGTTGATTCACAATCTGTATGTGTCCATGCAACCCTCGTGCCTAAAATCACGGAAACCAAAGAACCAAACACAAGACACACAAAGCACCGTTACACAGCGAAGACAGAAGAGGAGCAGGTAACTTCAAATATTTACAGATAAAAATAAAGCAAAAAGTGGTTCCATCTGGGCAGCCAAGTCTTATGAACAGGAATTTGTGACTTCGGCATGCGGTAGCCAGCAGCTTCACAGAACCCTCATTTCTGAGTCACAACGACAATCACTTCCAATTCACTTCTGTCAAACTGAAATTGCCCACACTACCATTGATTGCTGCAGTCGTTCACTTGATTTTATTGATTCTTATTGTCATTGCAAATTTGCAGCAGTCTCCACCACATTCTCTCAGACTACAATATCCGAGACCAGTCTCAGGAAACAGATAAACAGACACCTCACTTTGCTGCAAATCTCCTTTGACTAAGAGAAATCAGAAGAAATTAAGTTCAGTCTGACCTGAAATTTGTGAGGGACGGAGAGGAATAAAGAACAAACAAACTGAAAAACACAGTTTTGTCAATTTACATGCTTTCTTTGATTGAATTTTAAAAGTTTTGTTATGAGTACTTTTAAAAGAAATAAAAGAGATGGTGAGGAAACATCCTGTTTTCTTGAAAACAAAAGTAGTTAAGATATTAATTGCAGAAAACCAGGTTCAGTTCTTTCGTCTGAATGAAGAGACTGAAATTCACAGCTTCTGTGTAATTGTGCAAGTGTTCAGAGCAGGCTGAGCAGCTCCAGGTGCAACACTATTGACTGGCAAAGGGAATGGAACGCCAGAAAACCCTTTTCTCATGTTTGCAGTCAAAGACAAAGTCATGGGATCATTCTCTCTTGCTCTTTGTCAGTGAATATTTTTGTATTTTATTACTTAGGAGTTCAGAGACACCTGTTTTGCTCTGCTGCACAGCCTGATGAAGGGAGGATAGGGAACCTGTCTCACAATTTCATAATGTTTGTCTGTCTACTTTGCTTAAACCAAGGTTTCCCAGTGCAGAAACAATGCTCTAACTAGCAGGAAAGAGGTAGAGCTGTCACATCTTCTCTTTAATGAGTATTTAAAATACTGTGTTCAGCGCTTCCAGGCAAACAAACTGTCAAGGAATATCATTACAATAATGTCATGAATGTATTTACATGCCAATGTTTATATTCAGATGGTGCCTATCCTACGGGAAAAAAGGCACTAACCCACAGTTGCTGCTTCTTGAGCTGTAAGGACATTTGCATTAACTGTTTTTTTTCTCCCTGACATGCTAATCACTCAGTTTATAGGGCTGAGCATTCTGCTGAGTAGTGAAAGTAATAGAGTCCTGCCAGATGGTATGTTTTTAGCCTCATCTATTAGCTTAATAAAGCCCTTCTTCATGTACCACTATGATGGATGAAAAATATTAAAGGTCTTTGTGTGGATACTGGAATTTCATTCTTCTAATTACTATGAGGGGCAGCTTACACAAGGTAAATGCAATTAAGTGGCTGCTAGGACATGCATCATATACTTCTTAGTAGCTACAGAATGTTGCCAAGCAAAACCTTGCCACTCAGTCAGAAACTGTTCATACACCACATTAGCTGGACACACAACAGGAGAAGTTGCACCTCAGCTCAGTTCCCTGCATCGCTGTTTTCCAATGCAGACTACACATCAGCTATCCCATGAAAAAGAGCCTTTCCTGGCATGCCTGCATGTCATGCTGCAGGGAGTTCCCAGCAACCCAGAGACCACAGCTCACAGCTGCTGCTTTTGTCTTTTTCAGTTTTCATTTTTATTCATTTCCAGGGCATTACAAGTCTCATGCATTTTCTTTCAGCAGCTGAACTACTGTAAATGTTATGAAGAGTTTAATAACAGAGGCTGCTAGGAAAGTATAAAGCATTCTCTCAACACTCACCAGCCAAGTACCGTATATGACAGACTGCCAGTGTTATCGTCTACATCATAGATCAAGTGCTCAGAATCACAAAAGTTGGACTCATTGGACCCTCCTGTATATGTTGCACTCTGACAGAATGACAGATCATCCTCTGACACTAAATAGGAAGAAAGAAATTCAAAAAGCCTCACCTAGGGTCATATCCTGAGTTTTCTTTTTTTGTCTCTTTTTTCCTTGTGTTTGTATGTGATTTTTCTCCAGCAAATTCACATCAGCTATAGTTTGAAAGAAGGAGGGAGAGAAATAAAAATTGGGAAAGAAAAACCTGAACAGTGAACTCCAATGTTTTGATTTATTTTTATGTAATCCATTTGTGGCAGGGATCAAAATGAGAATCTTTAGTTATTTCTCTGTTTCTAGATGTAATACTGTAAGCAGAATTCTGATGCTGGGGGCACATCAATAAATTGTGGTAAATAACATTTAAGTATCGAGGAATTTGGGCTCAAGTCTTTGATTCCTGGATCACTTGCACTTCTCTTTACACTTTCTTTTATATTTCACTCTTTAAAACATTGATTCCCCCCACCTCCCCTTATTTTAAAGAGTTTGTTTCAGTGCTGTTTCCTGGAGTTCTTCTGGAAATACAGTTATCCTGAGATGCATGTGGACTTCTCCACTATCTTTGAACTGGAATCTTTTGTACTTAACTTGTGGACAGTGAAACATACCTGTTACTTAATAGCCCATAGCTATGTTTGGGGTTTATCAGCTCTTTGAGCTTGTCATTAAGGAAGCTTGTTTCTCTCAAGGAATAGTCCCAGTAGAGGACCTTTAATCCTTTTTCCCTAAGAAGAGACTCTCAGTCCCATTGCACTTCCAATCCTGTATGCATGCCCAGGTTCATACCAAAGAAATTCTTTATGCAGTGACTGGACTGAGTTCTTTGAACACTGGCCATAAAAATATTCTCTAGGGAATCCAAGAGAGAGTTATCTAGTATTGATGCTAGGTTATGTTTTGGCTGGACTGAAAAAGAAACTAAGGCTTCCATCAGAACATCCCAAAAACTCCAGTTTTTTGCTGCAGAAGGTTATGAATTCATTTCTTAAAACTCTGTTGCTTTACACAATACTATATTCACTTCATCTTAAAAATCACCGTCTGAAGTGGAGTGTTGGAAATTACAGCTGAGAGGGTGAAGAAAGAGGCATTCAATATTTTTAAACATATGTATTAATCATAAGTCAAAAAAAGGGCTGAGAATGGGTGTCTGCTCAAGGAAGATGACGAGACAGGGAGTAAAGTGTCTGTTTTCTAAATACCTCTTTTGCCAAAGCTCGGAAGAATTACTCCAAGTGCAAATGTACAGCTGGCATGTGGAGAAAAGAAGCGAAACGGGTATTTTTCTGTGCTAACACTCTGAATAAGCCCACTCATTCTGCTGACGCAGTGGGGGAGTGGGAGACACTCAGAAGCAGGGTGGACGTGTAAATGTGAACTTGTATAAAATAGCAGTAGTTATTAAATTTTCCTTATGTTTCCTAATTAACACAACTTAAAAAAAAAAATCAAATGGACCTGACAATGCTTTGAAGTATCTTATTATTCATAGCGATTTGTTTACGACGATGTACTTCTCATGTAGTAATTTAGACTAGGAGGCACTGATGAGGCTGCTTTATCGCTTCATTTTCAATATATCAGTGTTGAATGTGCAATCCCACAGCTGGGTGCGATTCTGAGCACTTCAGTCACATGAACAGAGATGGGAGCATTGAAAGTCCAAACTAGTTCTTGGTGTCTTCTTCATTGTGCATATCTCATTACTCAAAGAGGACTGTTCAGAATCAATTAATCAGCAGAGTTTACCTGACATACACTGCTTGTGCTAATTTATAACAATGCACAGATGCTATAATTCAGAAAACAAAGGACCGGTTCTGGGCCAAGGAATGTGTGCATCACACAGGAAAGAAAGTGAAAACACAGGAAAAGATTTAGTCAGGGGAGAAAAATTCAGTAAAGGGGTGATTTTTAGTTACTTAAATCTAAAAATCATTTCTGGGAAGAATAAATTAGAGAGATGGATCTGAAGTACTGACTAGAATTGAGGAGCTTGTGCGAAACTGGGAGCGAAAAAAAACCTTTGATAATTCTAAGAGCAAAAAAGGGTGTTTCTAGTGGTTTCTCTAGAAATTTCAATTGCCTTTTCCTTAGGAATGTCAGGGCTTAAATTTTCCATCCTTTTTCTTGAGAGAGAAAGACTTTTCCACACAGTCAGCATGACGCAGGGGACTCAAAAGCTGGTTGCTTATACTCGGCTTCGTTGTCTGCCCCTGAGCACATCCCCTCCCCCTTCGAGCCTGCTTCCCACCACGCTTTTCTTGCCGAGGCTGTACGCTGTCCTGGAGAACAACAAACTCGCAGCATCCACACAGGGCCTGGCACTCTCACGCTGGGGCACATAGGCACAACCCGAATACAAATAATAGTGTACCTTTCTCCTCAGCCAGGAGGGTCTGATCATGAGGGACTATGTTAAAAATCACTGAAAGCCTTCACTAGGAAGCTCCTTGTGCTGGTTGTGGCTGGGACGGAGTTCGTGTTCTTCGTAGTAGCTAGTACAGGGCTATGTTCTGGATCTGTGCTGAAAACAGTGTTGGTAATGCAGGGATGCTTTTGCTGTTGCTGAGCAGGGCTTACAGGGAGTCAAGGCCTTTTCCGCTCCTCAACCCACCCCTCCAGCAAGCAGGCTGGGGGTGCACAAGAAGCTGGGAGGGGACACCGCCGGGACAGCTGACCCCAGCTGACCAGAGAGATGTTGCATACTGTACGACACCATGCTCAGCATATAAAGCTGGGGGAAGAAGAAAGAAGAAAGTGGAGGACATTTGGAGTGATGGCGTTTGTCTTCCCAAGAAACCATTACGTGTGATGGAGACCTGCTTTTCTGGAGATGGCTGAACTCCTGCCTGCCGATGGGAAGTAGGGAATGAATTCGTTATATTGCTTTGCTTGCTCATGTGGATTTTGCTTTATCTATTAAACCGCCTTTACCTCAACCCATGAGTTTTCTCACTTTTGCCCTTCCGATTCTATCCCGCATCCCACCAGGTGTGGAGTGAGCGAGTGGCTGTGTGGTGCTTCATTGCCGGCTGGGGTTAAACCACAACAGTCCTTCACATTCATTTTTTTCTCATTCCTGAATTAAACTGGCTGTAAGTTATTGATTTCCTTTTAAGGTACTAAAGAGAAATGTTATTTGTGTAATGTTTCACAATCATTTATTACCAATAAATGAAACAGTGCAGCTAAATACATTTGGAGAGGGTTGCTTAAAAAAGAAATGCAATTGTACTGGTTGTCCAGCTGTGGTAGGAAATGAAACTGCATCTATCATCTGCACAAAAGGAGGCAAAACCTACCTACAACCGTATTCCCCTGAAAGTATGTGTCAGGGACCTATAGAGAACAAAATATGGATGTCAGATGGTTAGCCTCTCAGGCTGTCTGGCAACCTGGCTGCTGCTCCGAAAGAGGTAACAGCTGCTTCATACTAGGCTAATGACAGAGAAACCTACACTGGCATGCACAGCTCTTCACCTGAAGAAAACAGGCAAGGTGGGCTGCATGTGAACCTCAGGAAACAAGTAAATTGTAGTTGTGGGCTGAGAAGAAAGCACTGGGTAGCCCTCATTTATGGAGAATCGAGGGAGATTCAGTTCTTCAGTTCGTTTTAGTAATGCCTTTTTTAAAAAAATTTAGCTTTAAAACCTTCCAAAAATGTAAATCTTTAAGCCTATTTTACACTGTCTGCATTTCATTTGTGTTCTTATACTGGGGATTTCAAGATGAGCTAAGGGGATTCAGTTGCCCACTTTGATAATCCCACTCTGTTCTTTAGGCAGCTGGTTCTGGGACTCTGTGAAGAAGAGAGGGTCATAGAGCAGAAATCCTCCAAGATGCTGCAGAAACCTCAGTATCGAAAACTTTTGCCTACAGGAGGCAAAAGGTCAGAAGATAGACCAGAAGTTCCTTGTTACTCCAGAAGAGAGCCTATGGTTTTGTTTTGAAGTCTTGAAAACAGAAGAGGTTTATGCAGGTTTTTTCCCTTCAAAAATAAAAGGGGGGAAGGGCGCTTTCTTTGGCAGATAATTTCAGTTACTGGATTAGTCAGAAACAGTGTCTATGGAAGCACAGAAGAGCGGACCAGGTGTAAATGCAACCTGTGCCCAATATGTTGGATTATTTGCATAGAAAAACCCAATCCTGAGAACATTAACATGATTTCAAAAATGTGCATTGATTTCACAAAATTCCTAACTGCATTGAAACACAACTGAAAAAAATTCTTATAGTCTGAGACTGGAAATAAACAAAAGCAGGCTATGATTTTTTAAATTCTTTTTTAATTCAAAATGCTTTTCATCATGACAGGTTTTTTTAATAGGAGAAGGCCTGAAAACAAAATGTTTCACTCCCTGTCAAACGTAATGTTTTGTGTAAACTAGAGTGGGTTAAAAAAACCCTCTTGATTCACTGAGAAGCTAAAATAAATCTTGGCTTGACCTCAAAAGGTGCTTTGTTTTTCTCATTTTCAGAACCTTAAGGAAAAAAAGAATCCTATATTCAAACAGCTGTAGCAAGGCAGAGGGGGAGAAGTGAGTAGCTGCTGAGAGGAAATGTTCTGAAGTCTTTCTCAAGAGATGATGCAGCTGACGTACTTCAAGGTCTATTATGCCGTAGCTGTTTCCTCTGTTCTTCCTTATAAAATAAAGGAATACGTTGCTTTCACTCCTTTTTGCTCTCCTGCACACAACCCAGCCATTTCTAAACATAAGTAAGTGATAACAGACCCTTGTAAACCAAGCCCTAGATGTCTTGGGCCACCCTTGACAGAAGCCGTCATGTGTATTTAGATACAGCTTTAAGTAGATACTCATGTTCTTAATTCAACAGGCTGAGACAAAATGAAGAGATACCAAATCATCATCACAACAGCGGGACATTTCTCACTCCTCCAGAAACTCGGGTATAAACAGTGCACTTGGCACAACAGTACCTCTGTTCAGGTGCTTGTAGGATTCCCAGAGGAGATTTCTTGTCTTGAGGAAAATTATTTTCAAACAGAGTTCAGGTCCAAAATATATGAATTAACCCAGACTCAAAGATTTAACCTGATGTTTTCACGTCCATGACCTTACATGCTTTGTATTATTGGTGTCAGGTATCTCAGTAAAAATTAAATCAGCATAAAGAGTGATTTCACACCTGGGATGAGACATCTAGAAAAAGAAGTTTTAATATTCAAGTAGTCTCCTGCGGGCTTCCTCCCTGACCTCTGGGGAGCTGACACACTCCCTTCAGCTTCCAGCCTTTAAGGCAGACACCGTATTGTATTTTTTTCCATCCTTTTTCTGCCTTGCCTACTTGGGTTTGGAAGTTGCTTGCAGCAGCCACTATTACAGAAAATTTCACACTGTCTGCTCCAGAGGATTCCTCACTGCCTCTAAAAAATACAACAGCAAATGCCTTGTTCAGGCCCAAACCAGGGCTTAAGCTCCCTGTAAATGTGTACATTTGAGTGTTTAAATAAAAGCAAGCCTGTAAATCCTTGACAGTTGGCCCACAGCTGAAGGAATATGTAGAAATGGCTAAAATAATTTTCTAGATTCAGGTTATAAAAAGATATTCAGTGAAACTGTGTCAAAATCTCATAGAAAAAGGGGAGTGTCCTAAATGTCAAAAGGTATTTAAATGTTAATGAATGTCTGATTCACATATAAATGAACAAGATAATTTAGGAAATAAAAATGACCTCTCTCCTCCATGCCCTATTGATTATGTGCCTGTAACACCTCAGTGAACAGAATACCACCCACTTCTTTGCTCAGGCTTTTTGCTCATTATGGATATCCTGATGTATCTTTCAACCATCAACATGCGTGTTTCAAACATGCAAGAGCCGTGATGGCTGAAAGGCAAGCTTGTTGTCTTTCAGGTAAGGAACAGAGCTATAACTGCAGTCATTATATTAGATCCTGGAAGAAACTCAGCATTATCATCCAAGTGATATGACACACGTTTCTTTTATAAAAAGCTCTCAACACCTCTCTAAAATAAATGAAGAAAAGAAAAAAAAAATTGACAAATGATGGCAATAGCACAAAACTAAAAATATGTCATCCTTGATTTAAAATATCTGTAAAATATTATTCATGTTAATGCTTGTTTTAGAAATTTCATGTTCATGAGTGTCCTGGTTATCATACTTGAGTAGGGGGTCTTCTCCTCCCAGCTCCCTGTCTGGCAGAACAGGGAGACAGGGGAACTCTCCTGTAGGTTTCATGGAAGAAAATTCTCATGGGGTTTTATGGAAAAAAAGATTCATCCAGAACTTTGTGCTAAAAGCATTATTGCAAACAACTCTACAAACACTAGAACTTCCAACCCCCAAACCCCTAGGTATTTATGAAAATTACTTTCCTTTGCATCTAGCAAGAGGCTTGGATGGAGTAATTTTCTCAAGGCCAGTTTAGAGTGTGCATGTTTTCCCAGTCCAAACTTGTTTAGCTCTCATGCTGCACCATGTATGAGTTGCTTTAGTGGGACAAAACACAACTCCATAGAGCCCTCCCGCTTTCCATCAGATTTCTTTCACTGATGATAAAATCATAGAATCATAGAATGCTTCTGATGAAGAAGCATAGAATGCATCTGTTGAAGATGGGACGCCTGAGGTCCAGCTCCACCTTGGAGCATTACCACCTTGCAGGCTCTCTTGTGTTTCTGTTTAGCAAAACATGCAGCACATATAGCATTTTCTCATGTACTGCTAAGAAATGTTCTTCTGACAAGAGCTGGGTGGAGAATGCTGTCGGTGCTCTCAATAACACAGGCGTTGACAGTTCCCCCCTTCTCTTTTAGAGATGCACGTCATCTGGGCTCTTCAGCAATTCTGAAATTGTATTCTTTCACCTCACACAAAATCCAATGTTTCCCACATTTGCAAGCAGACAAGCTAAAAATAATAAAGTTGAATGGCTAAACATTCCTTTTCTAAGCACTTAAACCTATACATAGCCACTTACATAGGTGTAGTCATATTGTACCCAGAAGTTTACTGAACCAGGCTTATAGTTAGCTATAAAAGCAAAGTAAATGCACAAATCACAAGACTACACACCATGCCTGAAAGAATGGGTGTCCATAGTATTGGGTGTCCATAGTATCCCTAGAACTAAAACCACTAAAGATTTTTTTTTTTTCATTTTAAGATTAAAAAGAAATTCAATCTTTTATTCCCCTAAAAAAAATTTATGTTGGTTATTGCCACATTTTTAGAGGTACTGAAGATTATAGCCCATAAAAATCCATGCTATAGGTAGATCTGAGAAAAAAATGAGCTTCAGATAGGCCAAATATAGATAGATATCTATCGATTTAACTTATAAATTTCTTCAGCCCTGATATGCACATTTAAATTCCTAATTTTTAAAATATTTTCTTTTCAACATGTGCAAAATTAAACCTTTGAAATCTGGTTCCTTTTCAAAGCTTAATTTTAAACTTTGAAATAAAACTACAGCTGAAATTTTAATATTTTATTGTTGGGGTTTGAAAAGTTTCATTTACAGTCTTTTTTTGTAAAGAAAATATTTTTGTTTCAGTTGGATGAAATCAAAATATTTCCCAATGTTTTTTCAGCTCAGCTGGTGGATCAAAACTAAACTACCTAAACCACTTTGTGATTAAATATGGGATTTGACTGATAGAATCTTTCTTCTCTGCACTTCTTCTGTAGACAAAGGCGGCAGGTGTTTCCGTTGCTCACTTAATCCTTCAAGCTTTGATTCCTCTCTGTTCTGAGGGTACAGTTTTCAACATCAAGACATTAATATATGTATTCTGATGTAGCCTGCAGTCTGATGTAGAAAAGACAGCTAGTTTAACGCTAGATCAGTGAAGAAAAGAGACTCATCAAGGATATTGCAGTTCTGATGGCTGCTGCAGAGCGATTCTAAATTCCCAGGTAACATCATAAGGATCCAAACTTATCAATACAAATCAAATTCTTCAGAACTACGTGACCAGCCAAAACAACTTGTTCCCACTCTTTCCACAGGAAAGTCAGGAAAGAAGTGGCTTTCTATGGCTTTCATCTCTGATGTGTTGTTCTGCTAAAAGACAGGATTCATGGGATTATGAAAACAAACGTTAGCCAAAAGATTTCCTGTGTCCCACCAAAGTGAAATAATTAATTAAGAGCACCCTTTTCTCTAGAGCCTAAACCTTCATTTTTGGCACTCCATCCTGCAAAATGGAGTGAATGCAGAATACAAAAAACTCATGAAGATCATCAGTTACAAATTTCTGTCCCACAAAAAAATACTTTGACCATCGTATGAGACAGATGGCTGATGATTCCTAAAATAGCAGCAAGTATCAGTGAGGAGTGAAGTTACTTTGTAGTGTTAAGAATATACAGATGAGTCTAGATGTTTTCCTCCCGTCATAGGTTCTGCAATCTATCCATCTGAATATCCTCTGAAATTATACAACAGTTACAGTTAGCAGTCAGAACTACAAAAGCAAAGTTTTAGAAATGGAAAATGTTTGACAGATTACTTTTTTCACCCTCCTTATTTCTTCCATAGTGCCATGCTACTTTAAAGAATAATCCTTTAAAACAAAAACTTTAGTTCTCCTCCTTTTGCAAAAGAAGCCTGTATTTCTAAATGATAAAAAATACAAATAAATCACCTTTTTATTTCTGAAAAACAAACATCTGAATCTCAGCCATAATTAATACATGGAAGTGCATATACCACAAAAGATCATTATCATCAAATGTAAAGTGAGTGAACATATGGTGGTAGGATAAATCAACGCTGAAGTAGCATAAATAAGAACACCAAGTCATTAGGTAAATAGGGAAGAAAGGAAGATAACATTGCATGAAATAACTGGTGACAGAATAGCATTTGAGAAGACGGTTTATGTTTAAAGATGTTTCTTTTTTCTATGGGGCAACTGAGGGGAGCATATGATGCCAGTGATCTGGATATAATTTGGGTGCATTTTTTCAAATTAATGAAAATGGCCTTCACAGCAATGGTGAGGGAATCACAAAAGATAAATGCCGCTCTTTAGATTCAGACTGGAGCTGTGGCTCTGCTCATGGAGTTCAGGACTGCTCTAGGCACAGAGAAGGTTAATATGTTGTCCTCTCCATTGCCCTCATGTCATCCCTTCCCTCTCTGTATCCAAGCAAGTGGCCCACAGGACTGCAGAGAAAGAAGCAGCTTGTTAAACCATCGCTGTATTCACTCAGGACATCTAAGACCATAAAGTCACAATAGCGTGCTGCAGACTGATATTATAACTGACAGAGCTGCCCTAACACAAGTGCATAGCTTCAGGATTCTGGACACATTGAATTCGGGGGGAATTCAGGAGCTGGGCAATGCATTGCTCAAGTATAGTATGACATTACAGTGAAAGAATCCTGAAGCATTAGAATGTATCAAACACTTTGGATAGTAACCCTCTTGAATTTTAATTTGGCACACGGTCAACTATGACTGTCAGCTCTGCGGAGGAGGAGGGGAAAGAATTGATATCAGTAGAAAGGGTGCTGCTTAGAATTGTTTCTTTGGAGATAGAAATAGCACGAAGCTGATGGAAGCAGCTCCAGGGAGAAATAAGATTCCCTAGTGAAATCTAAAACAAATAGCCTGTACAGTACTCTCACCATGTCACAGAGTGAACGGTGACAGTGCACAGAGGGTACTTCTATACAGGAAATTACTGAGAAGCAGTAAGAGCAGGAGACATGTTACAAGATCAACATGACAAAGTGAGCAATTAGGCTTTCATGAAACAGAGGACAGAATTTTTCTGCACCCTGTCATCAGCTCTCAGGGTTAAGGGTGACGCATATGACCTCACACAGGCTGATCACAACAGGCCATGCTGGGTCAGGACCTATCGAGTTGCTTCCTTCAGTGCAGGTGATGGAGTTCATTCCAAATGCAGCTACTCTGAGGCATTAAACAAATAAAACACAGTCTGCATTAAAATGATATTATTAAGGTTACAAAGGTTAGCATTCAAAAGCTACCTCTGCAACCTTAATTCGGTCCCCATTGTGTGTTTTATTCATCTTCCCATGACTCTCACTGATATTTCTACTCCATATATACACCTTGTAGTAAATTTTGTTCACGCCATCACAACAGTGAGACAAGAGCTTGTAGACAACACTACGCATGCAGTATGGAAGTTCTCATATAGGAACTTATCTGTTCAGCATTTATTTTATCTTCATGGTTTAATATGTGGTCCCAGAGTATATTTAGTGGACAATATGTGAACTGTTCAGACTTAATCCGTGTATTTTTGACCCAGAATAATGTAACATCACTTTAGATGTCTTGATGAGGCACGCACATTAGGAGGCTATGCTTACTCTGGCAATGGAGAGATAACTCTTGCTCTACAGAGACAGAAATAGTGACTTGCTGTTTGCCTCTTGTCCTGGGTTTGGCCAGAACAGGGTTAATTTTCACCGGAATCCAGGAAGGGGCACAGCCGGGGGGTGGGGGCTGACCCCACCTGGCCAAACAGAGCCGGGTATTCCATACCATGTGACGTCATGCTGGG
>Ga0065711_1004044_pt1 | contig 25237 bp, 20 predicted proteins | sample Hoacrofraction12_FD_59098 | JGI IMG/M metagenome (GOLD analysis project Ga0065711, IMG submission 59098) | Hoatzin crop microbial communities from Cojedes, Venezuela - Epithelial fraction 12 v2 (version 2) | ecosystem: Host-associated > Birds > Digestive system > Esophagus > Crop | place...
AAATTTTCAGTGATGACAGCCACAGGAAAATCAGTTGCCTCCTCTGGTCCTGTTTCGTAAGACAGAGAAGACTGGTGAAAATAGGTTTCCCTCTGCTCCTTTGCAATTTTGCATTCTGCTCCCGTTTGTCCTGGGCAAGTCCACGTTGATGAGGTTTGACTAGGTTTCACTGCCTCTGTGGGAAAGACTTTGTCTTCTAGGTGATTTTCTTTTGGCAAGAGATGCTCCCATCACACAGTGCTGAGCACACCGGAGCTGAAAAACCGCTTTTTTTTTAAACCCTAGCAGAAAACTTCCTTCCCATGCCCGACCTCAAGAAAAAACAAGCATTAGAAGATGTGACAAGGGGGTCTCCGGCTGCTTGACCTCGGCAAAGCAACTGCAGGCAGCGCCTTGTCGCAGTCCCACTTCAAGGGAGCCAGCCCAGCCCAGGGAAGTCGTCATGGTGCAAGGTTTGTCCAGGAGCTGCGTCCCATGCGGAGGGGCATCTGCCTCCTCCTGCCTCTCCCCAGGGTCATTCGGTGCAGGCCAACATGGGCTAAGCCCACGACTGCTGCTTTAGTGGGCCACACCGCCCTCCCTGTCAGCAACTACCAACCTTTTCTCGAGGGTGAAATTCCTTTTAACCCCAAGGCCGATCCCACCAAGAACACGAAGCAGGTCACAGAGAGCGAGCTCGAGCCTTGCTCCTCACCTGGGAGTGGAGAGGAGTCACCGCCACGAAGAAACACACAGTCCAGGACAGGACGAGGTCTTCCAGCACTGCGCTTCTCCTTCCGACAAGCGGCATCTCGCACAAGCGAGGCGGCTGTGCCCGAGCTCACCGGGCAGACAGCCGGCACGATCAGCCAACAGAACAGAAAGACCTCAGCAGCTTTCGCTCTCCCAAAGGCGCGTATGAGGTGTGCGAGCGAGACGGAGTAAAGCATTTTGCTTCAGAGAACACAGAAGTGCACAACTCGGGACACTTTTTTTTGGTGTAAAAACTTACATAAGTTTATTTCACCGATCCAAACCAATTACCTATATGGCCTGAATTCCACTGCTAAGTCTGCGAACCAACCAAAGGCCGATTGTGGGAGTGGGAAGTAGATTCCCCGTGAGAGAAATCAGAACAAAAACAAGACAGACTTACAGTTCTTCCTTTTCCTTTGACATTACATATGGATGCATCATTAGGAGGGAGCAAGAATACACCTTCATGTCTCAGTTATATTTGACATTTCCAGTAACTGCAGAAAAGCAATCAGAGGCAAAGGCCCGAGATGGCTAAGGCCCCTCTAACGTTGCTCTGGGGAAGGCGTCTCTACCGCCTACAAAAGCGCCACATTTAAATGAGGAAGGCACAGCTGCCAGGAATACATATTTTAGCCTCCGGGCTGCTTTCAGCACCTTGTTTGCATTTTCAAATCCGCACACGAACAGAACCTACAGAATCTCATTTACAAGCTCAACCAGCAACCGACGGAGGCAGAGCCGCCGCCTCGCCTCCTTCGAATTACGGACCCGAGTAGGTGAGGGCAAACCGAGAGCCTCTCCCCAGCAGCAGTGAGGGCCGCGAGCCGCAGCTCCCTCGAGCCGCTCCCAGCCACCGTGGGCCACACTGTCTTCTGCCACCGGGATGTGCGCAAGTCCCAATAAAGGGGGTTGCAAATCCCGTCCAGGGAGCAGAGGACAGTCGCCACGCCGTGCATATTCATAACATCGCCGGTTAGGCGATACGCCTGCAACATCTGGTCCAAACATGGATATTCAACAGGAACGGATCCATAAACACAACGGCACAGCATCTAATCTCCATACACGGAGCCGTGCGACACTTTGGTATGTAGCTGTCACCTAATTCCTTCCGAACCAGGTGCTTTTCCCACTGCGTAGACTGCCCGCGGCAGACTTCTATGCATGAACAAGCATAAACAACAAAACAGTTCTTAACAGAAGTAGCCCTCGGATAGAAGGACGCAAAAGCTAGAGAGGCTTGCAAATCTGTTCCGCCTTCTCACAGGAACGCGACAGACCCAGAGACCTAGTGCGAAAGGGGGTGTAGGCTGACAACACCGGGACACAGCCCCTCATCGCATCGCATTGATTTATATCAAACCTCCCGCCCTCTCGGGACCCTCCCGCAGTCTCAGCACGCACTGTCGGCCCCCAACCCCCTCTCTCGCTCCGAGCCCTCCCCTCGCTCCCCGAGACACGGTCCCCTGTTAAGCGGTAACACGGCCCACACGCCACCCTTTCCCAGAAGGCAGTACAAAAGGAAAGCAAGCCAGCTTGGGATCTTTTGCCACAGCAGCTGCGTGCCATTTGGCCCTCCTTTCCAAAGTCAACCATCTGGACGCACAAACTGTCCCCAGGTTTTGGACGTGACTCTTTCTCTCTCGCAAGCCAACCTTTATTTTTGGTTTCCACCCCACCAGTGCTCTGCTAGTTGCACGGAAGGTGAATGGCTAGAGAAAATCATCCAGAAGCAACCTTCCCCTGACAAAGTGCCAAGGCCGGTGATATTCGTATCGTGACTTTTGCTGACCCAAACAGACTGGGGGAGCCGGACTGGGTGTTAGCACCAGATCTCCAGCAGCTACGTGGCGCCCGTCGACCTCGTAGGCGTTCTCTTCTTCCATCTTCCAGTTCCCACCGGGTCTGCCGTAAATAAAAGCGTGCTTTGCTGACAGTTCTGAGCCAGCGCGGTGACAGCACTGTTCCCTCTGCGGACAGGCTAACCTTCTGTGGGCAAACAAACTTACAAGCACATACCTGGGTCTTCTTCAGCATCCCATTCGATTCTTTCATGGTCTTCGTTTATTCCCTTCTCTGAAACCGAGACACTTAACTGTGTCGAGGAACTTGGTCAATAATTACAACATCTCATTAATACCAGTTACAATGCCATAAAGATACCCACATAGGCAATTACTGCTCTATCGGATTAGGTCAGAGATACTTTCCCGTCGGTCGCTTACCTCTGACACTGCAGCGACGGAGGGATAACCTATTTAAACTGCAGGTCAACGGGAGAAATAGGCTTCTAATATTAAACAACCATATCTTCATAAAACTTTGCTTTATAACAAAATATCTTATTTAACACAATTTTTCCTATGCGTATGTATGTATATATCATACAGAAGTGTTGGCTTAAGAGTTCCACTATAAGGCAGCAAACGCCTTTCGCAGCCCAAATGCAAAATACATCTTCAGTAAAGCTCTAGCTTAAAAAAGCGACATCTTACGTCACACTGCCGCCATCTCCCCGCTCTTTTGTTTCATGGGTACCACGGCTCCGCAGCTACGTGCCACATGCTCTACGCTACCTACGGCGAGTCTTGCTCCATTTCCTATCGCTCGTCTCCCGGGGCCAGAAGACTGACGCTTTTGGCAGGCGGATGAGGCACAAATATTTACCTTGTCTCAAATCCACCCGCTTTTAATCGCTACTCCGGATACCGAACTACTCCCCTCCAAACGGTCCCCACATCCTGAACCCGAAGACTACCTGATCATATTTTATCCCCTCTCCATCCTACCCTGCCCCATGATCTCGGTACAATATGAAGAGAAATACACGACTCCAAGAATGCCAAGGCGCTCGGTGATGTGGCCGAAAGCATCATGGGAAAGAAAGTGCACGTCGGGATAAGGGAGCAGTTCCACATTAAGGTCAGCAGTTCACATGTAACTAGAGCCCTCACTGCACAGCTTCAAAAACTTCTATGCAGCTGCTTATAACCAGATACCTTGAAAAGTCTTCAGCTCGTCAGGGGGGCAGAGGAACAAGGGAGGACACGGGAAAGAGAAACGGGCTCTAAAGCAAGGAGAGTTTCATCGCACAAGAAAGGGAATCTGTCCTGCAGCAGAAATTGGGGGCGAATTTAGGCAGCAGCATGTGCTGCTTACGAGGTGCGCGGGGGGGGGAAGCCAAGATAAACAGTGAAAACCTGCTTTACAATACACGTGAGTCTAGCTGCTTTGTTACTCATCTGCTAGAAACCCATGTGAGCCAACACATTCACAGAATCACACAGAATGACAGAATGTTCGGGGTTGGAAGGGACCTCTGGGGTCCCAGGCCTAGCCCGACCCCCTGCCGAAGCAGGGTCACCCAGAGCAGGCTGCACAGGACCGCGTCCAGGCAGGTCTGGAATATCTCCAGAGAAGGAGACTCCACCACCTCCCTGGGCAGCCTGGGCCAGGGCTCCGTCACCCTCCGAGGGAAGAAGGTCTTCCTCATGTTCAGCTGGAACGTCCTCTGCTTCCGTTTGTGCCCGTCGCCCCTCGTCCCGTCGCTGGGCACCACTGAACAGAGTCTGGCCCCGTCCTCCTGACACCCACCCTGCAGATATTTATAGGCATTTCTAAGGTCCCCTCTCAGCCTTCTCTTCTCCAGGCTGAACATGCCCAGCTCCCTCAGCCTTTCCTCCTAGGACAGATGCTCCAGTCCCCTCACCATCCTCTTCCAGTTCGGACCCCAAGCAGGAACCCCACGGACAGGGGTCTCTGAGGAAACTGCAAGGTTTCATTTCTGGTGCAACAGCAACAAACACCAACTTTACTCTTCCTCTCTGCCAGGAGAGCAATTTCAGCCGTTCCACTTTCAGTACAAACCGGTATACGGTTAAGTGCATATTGGAGGATCTCTTCAGCGTCACGCGGATGCGTCGCGGCCCCTGGGGGAATCTGCTCTTCAGCCCCTTTTGGACCTGTTACTCTAGAAACCCTTCCAACGCAACGCCCACCCACCGCCTTCCCAACTGCACTTCGCAACGCACATGGCAAGGGGCCCCTCGCCTCCGGACTGCCAGGGCTACAGGTTGCAGACACTGTGTCAGATGAGTACAGAAATCAATACCTTTTTTTTTTTTTTTTCTTTTTTTTCAAAAAATCATAATAGGACAGCAGGGATATAGACCGTGCGTTTCAAAAATAAATTGTTTCTTTCTATTAGAGTGTCTGTCTGTCCCCCATTTTATGCACTCATACAAACCAAACCAGTGGAGTTAAGTGCATGCACTAAATACCTGAGCTCCGATTCAAGCAGAATACTGCTTTAGATCTTTTCAGTGAACTCGAGCACAACAAAAGGTTACGAGACGGCACCCAGCTGCAAACAAATACTTCAGCAAGCTCGAGCCGAGGTCAGATGGCACGGCCAAAGAGCGCTCTGGTGGAGCCGATAACCCAAAAATTGAGAAAAAGAAAAAAACAGGTCCAATTCTGCACCGAGCTGTCTTCTCCCTTGTGGGCCCTAGCATTCTTTAGCTTCGACGACTGACCATTCATGCCAAATCACGAGTATACCGGAGCATCGAAGAAAACATCAAGGTATTGCACACACTGAAACGCACGCACTGAAGCCAACTGCCACCTCAAGGTGACCTGCCGTGGATGGCGGGCATGATTCTCGGATCGGGGCACTCCCTCCGGGCTACGAAATTGCCTGCTACAGAAACGCAACCAAACCTCAACCAACCGACCGAAATAAAAACCTCGCAAGAACTCCTCGATGCATGTGTGCGGGTGTGTGGGGGCACGCGTGCGCACGTGCACGCACGCCTAAGGTCAAAACAGGTTATTTCATTCTGGGCTCCACATAAATTTTATCTCCATCCCGAATGCCGTAAGAATGCAGCGCTCGCGAGCTGTATTTCATCTCCTCAGGACCAAAGGGAGCTTCCTGGTCCAAGTGGAAGAGCAGCATGTTGCTTGTGGACAACTGCACTACAGTTTTTAGGTGCTTCTTCAATTCTGCCACAGTCTGATCGAGACGGATCGACATCTCTTCCACTTTATCCTGGAAGTGAACCTCCACCTTCACGCTGCTCTGTGGCCGAAGATCCACGACTGCCAAGGGCTCCAGCTTCCCGTATTTCGTGACCAGCTCATGATATCTGAAAAATTAGAAAATTCCAGAGTTGTGGTACAGTTGCTCGCACGACCAACGTACATTTCACAAGTCAGCGTCTGTTTCACATTATGACACCATCCCACTTTAGCTGCCACTCTATCCACAGACACTACACGGTTGCAAAGTATAAACAGACATCTGCACGGAGGGTACAGTGACCGGATGACAAGAGAGTAAGTGCCGATTCCAAGGGGCGCTTCCTCTAAAGCCCAGAGCTCTTTGACGAGAGCTAACACCAGAACCCAGACAGCAATGAGCTGTCCTCGTCCTCCGTGTCAGCGACTAGCTGGCATATGGCTTTCCCAAAACATCTGTCAGTTTAACCAGCGCCTCGCTTGAGGCGGGAAGGATGGATGAGGCTCCCGTGAGTAAAGAACACTGCCGTGCTACCGTTCAAAACCCATCCGCACACGTCTCCCTCCATACAAGTCTCCTGCCCAGCAGCAACTAAAGGAAAACCCCAGCTTTCTTCTTTATTTGCCGCCACATCTCTCACACTTCAGGGAGCTGAACGCTCCTCACGTGAGACGACGTCCACCAGGATTCAAGTCTGACGACCTGAACAGACAGTCATTAGGAATAAACCTGGATGGTGCGAGTCCTGTTTTCTCCCTTGCCAGCACGACGCTTCACAGAACACGCAGTGTGCCTCAGGCAAGGTACTGAAAAGGAGAACGTAAAACCCGGAAAGCCCATCCACACCAGTCACCTTGTCCCCCAGTCCCTGAGCTGCACCCCCGTGGCACCGACATAAACCCGAGCGAGCGTCCAGCTAGGGAGGAGGTATCTAGCTGAGGAAGGTGAAGTTCTCACCACCCTGAAACGTTCCCCTTGACTGGGCTCAAAACAGCTTCCTGAACAAAACTGAGCAGCAAGGCTCTCTACCGGGCTCCTACAATTTCAGAAACCCTAGCTGTCACTGCACGGTGATTTGGAAGAAAGAGAGCACGCTACACTTGCAAGGCTCTAAGCCTCCTGCTCCAGTGACAACACTTCACTAAAGAGTGCCAGAGCCAAGACAGGGCTCACACAGAGGACACGGCGCTCAGTCTAGATTCCCAGTATTCCTGGCTTCAAGGCCCAACTGATTTTCAGACATTCCTGCTGTTTTCCAAGAGGCCATCTGGGTCCCAAATGCTACACTCCACTGAGCACAGGATCACCAAGATCACCGAATCAAGGTGAGCTGCCGCACGGTTTGGAAGCTGACAACAAACGGGAGAGTTCCTGCCAGTCGATCCTCCACAGCTACTCTAAAACAACATGGGAATTTTTCTAGCAGAGCCACACACTCCACTGTCACTCTCCCTCGAAGCCAAGCTCTCCAGCTGTCCTTCGCAAGGCCCTTCCCGGGGAGCCATCCTCTACGACGGAAAGCCCGTCTCACCCTCCCGCTGCTTTCCGCGGGCATCGCTCCGATCGGGCAAGGCTGCGCCTCCCCTGCCTGGCTGGGAAAGAGGCGAAACGGCAACACAAAACACAATTTGACTGAACGACAAAGAGCAAGAGCTGCTGAGAAAAGGTAATGTTTCAGAGGCCCTCCACTCTGCGCCGTACAGAAAGCTCTTTTTGTTCCCGCTCCGAGTCCGAGCTGAATGCGATCGGTGCTGTGTCATGGCCCCTGTCGAGAGATGATGGGACCTGGCAGGCTGGGTGACCCCAGGGAGTCCCGCTGAAGGCAGTAACGTTCCTGGAGAACAGCAGACCCTCTGTCTGCCGGGAAATGAGGTAAGGGCCACTACACGCTAGGATTTCCCCAGTCTCACGGACAAAACGAGCCTTCACTGGGGCAGAGCGTCCAAAAGGCAGGCCGGTGCCCTGCTCTCACAGTCACCTGGGTGATAGGATCAGGCCTACCTATTTGGGAAAGCCATTAGTGCTGAGAGGAGACAATGCGCTCCCCGTGCTTAACCTAGTCAATATGTCACCGACGGGGAGGATTTCTTTGCGGCACGGTTTCTGCTGCAGACCAGCGACAAATTCTCACGTGCTGACCAGAAGCGCTGCCACGATTCACGCACTAAGGCAAACTGCAGGGAATGGGGCTGATGGGGGGAAGAGTATAAAGAGGGGGACAAATTTCAAGCAAGCTGAGAGAGAGAAGTGCCACGAGTCGGATAACATTACCCAAATGCATGCCGTAAATATGCAGACGGTCAGGCAATGCTGTCTTAAATTGTCTCATGTTGAGGAAAGGCAGAACAAGCCTCACAGCCTGCTCCTTGTATGCTAGCTGCAGCCTGCAAAGAAAGTTAGGAGTCTGAACGACTGGCTTTCCTCCAGTCAAGAAGGACGAAGGCACGCTGCTCCTGTGGTTCTTTTGCACCCCGATAATAGGCACCCTGGAGACTTCTATCATCGCCCCTCGCAGCCTGGCAGACGCTGGCTGCCAGAGGAGAGGATGCTGGAGAACTGAGCCTGGTTGAAAGCGTCTCTGATACTCTGCAGACAAACAGTGGACCAGACCAGCAGCAGACTCATTAAAAACCCACAGACACAAAGACGTCACTCAAGACGACGGCCAGTATTGGACTGTACACTCGGTGCTCCTTTCTAACCCACGACATCCAGAGAGATAAATTATTCTTTCCGTTTCCCTGCCGTTCCGGTCCCTTCGAGCTGCAGCCCGCAAAGACACGCAATGCAAGCAGGGAGGTTGCTGTGAGAAAGTACGCCGTTCGCTTATCGCACGCTATACCTCGACAGTCTGGAGGGGTGCTGCTTGCACTCGTAAGGTCTCTGTGCCCAAGTGTGTCTTCTTCCTCCGCTTGAGGCAGCACTGCAATGCAGATGCCGTACCCTCAGCAACAACATGCGTGTGTCCCGATTAGATGCGGATTACAAACCACCTTTGGAGAAACCACACCAGACTTGGGAGCAAAGAAGAGTAAGCTTTAGCAACAAGCGCAGAAAAAATCCCTCTGCAAACAATGCCACGTTTCCCTTCCTGCAAGGGCTGCTGCGTACGGGTCCAGGAACTGAAACCCGGCACTAGGGATGCTCTCAGCCATCTGCAGCCTCATTAAAAAATAGCTGGAGCAGCACACAACTCCTCCAGAAGAGAACAACCCGCTTTAGTAGCCGCACAGGTCTCTCGCAAATGCTGTGCAGATGAAGGGATTCAGACAAAGAGCCCACTGACCACGACAAGCGCAGGAACAGTGTTTAAAGGTTAAGAAAACAGAGGGGAAAGTAATTCCTCTGTATCTTACCAAAATAGCGTAAAGCTAGCTTGTTGGTCAAGATCAGGCCAGCTTCTTTGGACGGGTGGGATATTAGAAATTTCTTACATGAGCTCCCACCTGGAAATCGACCCCAGTCGCATGTGGTGTTGTGTAACTACGTGGGTGCACACAGCGTGCTCCCAAAGTCCACATCCTAACAGTAGCGTCATCACGCGTGTCTAAAGCTATACCCCACTGTCTCCTTCTGAACAATATACGGGTCCTGGACATGCAAGGCACCTGTCGCCACAATACCCAGAGATGCAAGTCCAGCAGCAAAAGATTCAGAGCCTGCCAGCTACTTCTTTACCTTCCCTCCCATGCACAAACCCTTCCTCCTGAGCTCAGGGCAGCACACTCTTTGCACCAGGGTCAAAGGGCTACTTGCACCTTAGTTCCCCTCCCACTCTGCGACTGAACACACAACTTTCAGCGCGAGGGCCTGCCTTGCCGTCTCCTGGCTGGTTTCCCAGGTCAGCCAAAGGGGAGGACTCCGCTGCAGCTGTTGGAGTCAGTTGCCCTGCTCTTCTCACCTTCTGGAGCCACACACACAGAGACTTGCAACAGTTTTCTTAGAAATAAAATGTTCTGGATAACAATCCACTTTGGGAGCACAGCACTACGAGCTCACAGTCCCTGTCTCCCCTTCCTCTTCCCTGCATCCTGCGCCTCTGCTGCTATCGCTTCCAATATTTGTTTCAATTTTTCCGCTTCAAGGGCTTCTAAAATTACAAGCCAGACCTTGTCCTCAGAATAAAGCACAAGAGGGATCGCCAGCTGTCTTGTCTCCCTGACTATGTTAGTACCTTTTGCCTCTGAACTGACCCCTGTATGCTTTTAAGGAATACTAGAATCGCTGGACCTATTAGTATTCTTACAAAACGCCCTCATTCCCCATTCCAGCTCTCCCATGCCCTTACCGTACAGGCAGGTCACATACACAGTGCTTTTCAAAAATAAGACACATTTTACCTAAGAGTTAAGCTCAGGGAAGCACCGACCTGATGCTTTTGGCACCTTTGTCATCTGTACTGGGCCATACCTCTGACTTTCTCTACCTCAGTTTGTCCCTAGCTCCGTCCATCTGCCCAGACACACACGCTCTTGTCCTACCACCTTTCTACAAAGAAAGCGCTATGACGATCCATCATCTGCAAAGCCCACGAGGGTCTTAGGGCAAAAAGTACATAAATGCAGTGGCTTGATGTTCCGTGATCCTTCCTCAGCCCATTAAGAATCAGTAAGCAGATGCCAGCCCAGAGAAGATACCGCCTGAACAGCATCTGTCAAAGTTCATTAGTTTACTAAGATTAACGGATCATCGGGCATACTTTTTTGGCAAAGAAAAACCATCATACTTGCAGTTGCGGGCCTGAAAGTGAGGGGACAGCTTCCCATCGCCAGTCACATTCCACACACCAGATGGTCAAGAGAATTAGACGCCCCGGCCTGGCACCAGAGCGCACAATCTATACTGGCTTTTGGAGACTCCCACACACAGGTGGATTACGAAGACAGCTATCAGGGAGGCCAGGAAACAATGAAGATCATGAACTGAACAGTCACGTTGTTTAATGGCACTTGACGTGGACCCTTTCAGACCACATTTGACTCAGAAGTGGTTCTACAAGTCATCAGACAGCACTCTAATATAACGACATTAACTGAAACAGATTGAGGGAGGCAAGACAGGATGGAGGCAAGGGATGTTTTTTTCACGGAACGGCTAGCTCGGATTTCCCGTGTCACATCATCTGTTCCGTCGCCTTTCCTTTTGCCTCGCCGCCCTTCTGCCCCTGCTCTCCATTCCACAACAAAGAATTCATACCTGAATGGCACTTCCTCCTCCGGGAACTCCATGTAATATCGGATGAAGAATCTCTCCGAGTCCTCTCGCTCACCATCGGCAACGATGCTTCCGTTGAGCTTGACGATAGATGGCAACCTGGTTGCAGATGCCAAGAAACACAGTCAGCAAGCAGAGACACCCCGACAGGGTGACCAACGAGAGAGACACCATCAAAAGCTACGTGCCACAACACTAACACCAGGAGAATCCTCCCAGGCAGCTTACGCCTCGGTCCCCTCAAGAGAGAGGGCAACTTCCACGCAGTTTCTCCACGCACATTCAAAACTAAGCATTACCATTTCGCCGCATACGTGCATTGCGTGCACAGGCACGTATAAGACTCAAAAAATTCTCTGAGAAGTAGGGCAGTTCGACTTCACATTTCCACTACTCCAACTTTCCTACGCAACAGAAAAAAGCTCAAATCTTTCTGAGCAGTGAATTCAGACTAAACCCCATCTCGTAACAGCTTCTTCCTCCAATTACCCGCTCCCAGCCATCCACTACCACGTAACACTTCTGCTGAGCAGAATTAACAAGCAACAGACCTGGCTATTAGCAGCTTCCTGCGCTCCTCGGTGGTGTAGGACTGCAGCAAAGGGATTCCTAGCAACTTCACTTCCTCGAGCTTTGGAAAGGAGTTTAACTTGTCAATGTCTTCCCAGCAATGTAGACCTGCTCAGAAGAACAGACTTGCTTCAACAAACATAGATAATACATGAGTATCCAAGACAATCAGACACAGCCAAAGAACAAATGCGACAGGCGAGCATCAGCTGCTGTTGCTTTGAGAAGTCGGCTTTTCCTCACGATGCGCTGCAAAAACTCTCCTTCATTTGCTTACAAGACAGAGTAGTTCAAATTCCCTCCTGCTGTTCTGTAAATCTAGCAGGATGCTCTCCACGGCTGATTAGGGAGCTTCGTTTTTTATGGACCGTTCAGTCTCTGGCCTCACTGCTGAGGACTGACTAGCATCAGTTATGACGGCTGCATCTATAAAGGTAGTACCGAAGTACATCGGGACTTCTGTCCTTCTTTGGCATCACTAAATAGCCATCAAATGGCTTTACCTCACACACATGACCAGCTCGGGTCACATGTCCGCTCACGACCCAACGGTAAAACAGTCCCAGAGGTCATCCCAGCCATTTAATGACAAAGGCTTTAACAAAATTTCAGCCCCCTCAAGACCTGACATTGAGGATAACAAGGTGAGCAGAGAGGGTAAAATAAGAAGCTGAAGATCAAGCAACAGTACAGCTCTGATTACGCGGTGAGATCAACACTACTTGTCATCGCTCCCCTTTGCCGTGACTGTGGAAACGTTTACCGTGATGCTTTTCCCGTGACTGTTGCACAAGCTTACACTGGCAACACGAGTCAGAAAAATGCTTTTTTCAAACGACATTCAACAGCTTCACCCATACAGCAGTCAAAATGAAAAAAAACAGGAAAATCATCGGTTCAAACAAAATCGGGGTCTCATTTGAACAAAGCCCGTCAGTGCAAAATCCAAGCCCGAATCACAACCACAACGCGGAAGAAGGGGCTTTTTTTCAGAGCAGAAACAAAGCTCCTGGAAGTATCGCGACACTGAATCTGAGGCGGGGAGAGAGAGAGTTTCCTTTCCCCACGGTGCTCAAAACATCTCTGCCAAGGTCACCCATGTCTAAAGCCATCCTCTGGCTATCAGCATCAGCCACGTTTACAGATAAACTGAGTAGCGGTTGGTGACAGGAGCGGAACTCTTCCACCTGATCTCTGGGACACAATGTCACCAAAGGGTGCCCGGGACCTAAGTCAGGGTGCTCTGAAAGGGCCAAAAGCTCTCCTAGCTGGGAGCAAGCTAGTGCGGAGACAAAACCACCTCTGCAGGAGCAACTGCTGTCAGCCACGGCATACGCCTCGGCAGGAAAATCTGTTCATCCCCTCGTGACCCCACTGCGCTACAACTTCACTAGACACCATTACCTTTAGTTCATCCCTGATCTCCGCTAGGCCAAAAGAGTCTGCAAAAAGAGCTGCTAGTTTGGAGTCCTCACATGACAGAATTTTGGGGTGTGGCAGCTTTCACAAAAAAAAAAAAACCACCAACAAAACAACAGTTTAACATTGGGATTTCTGTTTGACTTTCACCTCCCAAAACATCAAAATGCAATACAGAAACCGGCGTCCTTAAACACCTGGCATCAACTGCGCAGGACTACTTACCACAGGAGCACTTGCTCCTCAGTGAGACAGTGCTTTCAAATCCTGCTTAACAGGCTTTGCTTCCTCTACTTAGCTTTAAGCTTTTATTAAAGGGATTCCTGATGCTTACATTGCAGAGCATGTCAATACAGTACCTTCTACCTTTGCTAACGCTTCACTATTCCTTGCACAGCATGTGAAGCTGTAAAGAACAAAAGATGATGATGCATTAAGTACGCCTGCAGAAGAACTTCTGGCATACGTGTCATCGCACAAACGTGTCACAGCCCTCACGAGCCATCCTGCAGCTCCCCTCTCTCTGTGCACGCGTGCCCTTCCTGATATGGCAAGTATTCGTTCTCTTTCTGGAGCGCCGGCTGAAATTTCTCTGGGACTGACGTGTAAGAGCAGCCTCAAGCATAACTTGTGGTGAGCTTCTAATAACTGGGCACAGATGACAGACAGCTTTTGCTGGTGAACGCTCAGCCCTTACATGCCACATGTATGCATACGCTCACGCTACCCAAGATAAACCAGGGAATGAGAGGCAAATGGGATTCCTGCGTCCCCTCCACTGCCAGACACTTACTTCCCCTTCTGCAGCCAGGAGCACCTGAGGCAGGGACAGGAAACAGAGGGGAACTACTACCGTAAAAAACCTTTGCCAGCCCATTTTGAATAACTGCCAGTCTGACTCATCTTTCAGCTAAAGACTAACTACCAAAACCGGCAGGTAGAGCCCGCAGAGATGGGCAAGTTGATTTCTTGCCTCTTTTCCTCTCCTAATGCTACATTCTTCAGGTCAATGCACTCCAGCACGTTTGCTTGCATGGCCCTGCATTAGCACCGTTACGAAACTGCACTTCAACATGATAGGTCTGTCGGGACTACATTTATCGACAGCTTTTTGATTCTGCCGAGAAGCCAGGATAGATGGGGACAAAGGTCACGGGGCATTTTCATCTCTGCTGCAGCAACAGAACCATCCCAAAGGTTTAGGCTCTTGCTCGGCAGCTCTGCCTTTGCCTGGCCTCTCTCATGCTTTGCAAGACGCCATGTCGACTGCCGGCTACCGGCTGCTAACACAGGTCTAAGAAGCAACCAGACCAAGGCCAAAGTTTCAACGAGCACAGAGCAAGTGTGTTTTTCAGCCACTCAGGAGAGACCCTGACCAACCACTGTCAGTTATGCTGAGAACACAAAGCATACTGCTTCCAGGCTCTCACCTGACTTGTGCAAATTGATGGATCGCAGGTGGGGGAACAGCCTTGCTAGAGAATCTTCCGACTCTTCAATGGTCGTGATGTTGTTGTTAGCCAGAATAAGCGTGTCCAGTGATGGAAACATAATTCCCAATTTTCGAATTTCAGTCCAGTCTTGAAGATTATTGTCAGTTATGTGGAGCAATTTGAGAGACGGACAGCACACCGGAGAACAAGACACTGTTTCATAGTCGTTAAGGCACAGGAAGAGCTCCTCCAAGCTGCACAGGGGAAGACAGATCATGTCATCATCTCAACATACCTACAGAAGTAGCCATCACCTCGGGCACAGGGACACGCGTATGCGCTTTTAACACGACTTTCTGTAACGGGTCTCATGTGATTTGAGTCCTCGGTGTAGAGAAGACCTTTGAGCACTCCAAACGGAGTGTTTTGACTATGTCTCTGCTCCCATCCGTCAACTTCCTCCACAGATGAAAAACACCTCCAAGTGTTGCCCTAGCCTCCCTGCATTAACTGTGTAACAGATTGCTTGGGGCGGTGTTCCACTATTGTGGCCAACAAGCCACCAACCCAACTCCAGTGGTGATTGGTACCTGCTCTCAAGGCTCATCACTTAATTTAGAAAGGTGTTTTTACACAACACGGATGACCCTTTTCTCCCCACATCACTGGTTCTGCCAAAGATTCCCATTACAGCAAGTACTTAGTCCTGCTAAGTTTTCAAATGACTAAACTAGCTCCCCTAATCCGAGGAAAGCGTATGTTGGCCACGCAGGATATATTGCTGTCTTCACCTCCACTTACAAAGCTGTACAAAGAGGAATCCGTTATCAAAATGAAGCCACCGAGGACATTCAGGGAAGCAGAATGCCGCTGCCAAGGTGGACCGTGGCCAAGCCACAGAAATGCACACTTTTGCACCGAAAAGCACGATGACATATTACTTGACAAGTGGCCAGACCCTCCAACTTGCGCCCCCTTCAATAGCTATTAGTACAGGTATGCACTGCACCATTTATCCTGCACTGACTCGGAGGAAAGCCTGTCACCTCCCGCATCGTCAGGGTGATTATCCTTCTCCGGTGTTTAGATTTAGACGAGAAGCCTCGGGCTTCACAGTGCCATACAAGTTCAGCTTTTAAGACAATGTAAAGCACTCACCTAGCCAGTTCCCAAGTTGCCCCCCCCCCCAAAATTCCCTTCTTCTCTACTGGTCCCGCTTGCATCCTCACACCCCTCTCACCCCTCGCCATGTGATTTGATAAGACAGCCTTGACCTGCGTGCAGCGAGCACCCCTTTCTAAGCCCATCTCCCCATGCTTACTCTGGTAATTCCTGCAGGATTGTGTGGACTGTTTCCCAGGAAGCTTTGCTGTTGTTGAGCACAAGTTTGCGAACACCAGCGAAAGACCCAGCACACCTTCTCTCTAAAACGGACAAACTGAGAGGGTTGGAACTCAAGTTTAGAAACTCCAAGTGGGGAACGTTGGACACAATTTTACTGACCTAAGTGGGGAGGGAAAAAAAAGAGAAAGAAAGTGACGCATATCAGGCAGTAATCGGACCTTATGCAGTAATATCCCATCTCCTAAAAGGGGGCCCTTTGGAATCACCAAGTCAAAGAAATGATACGGGGGGGCAGAAATAAGGCTTCTGGATAACTACCTGTAATTCATACTCCAGCTATTCGCTGATCTAGATTGACTGGTTAATTGCTCATTCACCTCAACAGTTCATTTAATTACACTCTCCGAGCAGCGCGATAAGAAAAAGCCGGTCTCCTGGGAGAGGTCATAAAATCCACCTCAACACCGAGCTTCAGCAGCAGCACGTTACAGAAGCCAGCACGCCGTACCCTTCTTTGGACAGGGAGGGGGCGGGCACGTCTGTTGAGTTTACGGCTAGTACTCTGATCACTTGCTCAGCTTTCCCCTGCTCCCCACTAGCCGGAAACCTCACCATTTTGCCCAACGTAAACAAAAGATAGAAGCTGACTGTACACCTATGATGAATTTCTGATTCGATCCCATTATTATGAAAACAGCAGCTTTCTTACAATCAATCCAAATGTTCACGTAACTCTGCTTGGGGCTACCTTCTCCATTTGTGCATACAGATGTGCACTCGAGGGCAAAGTAGCAGAGAGGAAAGGAAGAAAGGTCAAGAAAGAGATAGAAAAGCCAGCAACGATGACTGTACAGCTCTGGAGTGCGGGATACATCACGGGCTGTGTGATCGGGGTAGGTGCCGGCCTAGATATTGCCACGACACAGATAGACACGGGATATTTATATGACCAATTTGCACTCACGTAGTAAGGATTTAGGTGAACACAACAGCCAGGCAGCATCAATTTGTAAAGAACATCTCTTCGACCGGGTACCTGATTCGGTAGGAAGTAGCAGAAGGGAATGACAGCTTCTGACGCTACCCGCGCACCAGTCCCAAGGGCAAACTGGAGTCTTACAGTGCCTGGGATACCACTGTAAGTTAAGAGTTCAATACAAAGCCAGCAGACATACCGAGGGAGCGTTCTAGCAGAATACTACTCGTTATGTTTTCAATGACCAGAATAATCACACACTATGTGTTTTCTTAATCTGTGGGGGATACTACGGTGGGAAAGGCTGCCATCACATTGCAGTACAACACTAGAGGCCAAAGCAAAGCCATCTGAAACCTGTAAGACGGAAGTTTGGTTCAAGGATAGTCAAAGAGCTAACGTTCAGGGAAAAAGACACTCATCCAGAAAACAATTATGAGTCAGAAAACATCTGGCTAGAGAGGTCCGCTCCACCAAGCGATTGGGATGGGAGGAGATGGGGCAGATCATGTCATACACAGGTCAATAACAGGACCCATTTGGTAGCAAAGGGCAATTGTCTCGCGCGGAGCTTCAATTCAACCGTTGCATACATGATGCTGGAGGTGATTAGTCTGCCTCACATCACGCTGATAAAGCCTCATGTTAAGGGATGGCATGTATTGGGCACTATGCCCTAGGAATGGAGTAGACAAACTGGAATGACATCAGAGCAACAAAAACTACACGGGAATTAGAAAAAATGGGCTACGATGAACAATTGGAAGAACTGGATTTTTTTTAGGCATCATACTAAAATAGGAAGAGGAGACACGAAAGCTCTTCTTCGTGGGTATAAAAGCCTGTCATATAAGGAACAGAGATGAATGCTCCTCCATGCCTGCTGAGAGCAGGCCAGGGAGCAATTGGCTTAAATTGCAGCACAGGAGACTTGCGTTACATAGTCTAGACTATGAGGTGATTAGCTTAGCACGGGAGCAGGCTACCCAGGGATCTGGAATCCCCATCACTGGCGGTTTTTAGGAGTCGATGACATATTTATCTGTTGCGGATGGCTATGAAAACTTATTCCTGTCTCAGAGGAAGGGGCCAAAGTACTCGGAAAGCCTTTCATATCCTGCTTTGCTGCAGCTCATGCAGAAGCTAGCAAATTGTGCCGTCTGGGGTAGCCTAAACAGAGTGAACAAACAGCAGGGTGCAGGCACGCAGCTTGCGAGTGACCAGTGTCTGTGCAGCTGTTTCAGCTGCTCACCAGACACGAGGTCAGCCCCACTGAGAGTAAGAGGCAGAGCAGGGAGTGGAGAGGCAGCACCTCATTACTGTGGGAGGGTGCCTAATGGGTCAGGAGACGCCATCCCAGTTCTTAGCAGATACGCCCTCAGTACAAAACCATCTTCCCTGGCTCTATTCTCAACAGACGAGCCTAAGTGCTCTCTGCCACCCGCTGAGCTAATACGTTTTAGGGTCACGAGAAAATAACAGGAACAGGGAAACCTATCCCGCTTCTAACTTTGCGCACCCTGTGCCAGAGCTGGGACACTTCTGCAAACACTGCAGCAGAAACACATGATAATTTCTGTGTGGCATATCCTGTTCTTTTCCACGCATTTCCAACAATAACTACTACCATAAAAGCAGAGCATGAGCCAGTGAGGAACTGTTAACAACACTTGAACAGATTGCGATTGTTTTACTCGTATTAGATTGCTTTTACCCAGCATATTTCATCCGAACACTTCAGAGGATTTTACAAGAGCATTTGGCATTAATTCACGAGGACTCAGAAATATCCTTGGAGGTGTTATTAAACCTGTGTTGAAGATACGGAAACGAATGTGGAGAGGGAATAAATACCTTGCCCAGCATCACAGAATTGGTGGCAAAGCTGGGAATCAACTCCCATTACTCAGACCTCCTCTGTTCTTCGTCTGTGAAAACTGCACTGCTCATTAACCTCTTTATATTATAAGTGACCGTTCTGGTATTTTGCATGATCAACACAAAATACATATATTTGTCACCTACAGGCCAAGAGCGTAAGTCATGAGCTAAATGGAGCGAAGTGCTCAACTGGATTAAATTCATCACGTTTATTGCTCTATTGCTGTCAAAGTAAATAAGCATCAGCTTCACAGATGAGAAAGAAGCCACAAAAAATGAAAATACCTCTATTCTAAATGAGCCAAGTACTCTTACAGCCTGCAATGCGTTTGCAGTCATAGTAATAGCCATCATCGTTATTCAGAAAGATGCGCATGTAACCATTTTACCTCATGCCAGTCTTCCAGTTTATTGTCAGAAAGATCTAGCTCAGACACATGAGCACAGAAGGCGGCGATTTCATTCTCATCCCCTGCACAGGTTATGCCACAGCTGTTCAGTACTAGAACGCTTGGAAGGTTGAGGCGATCTGAAACAGGGAAAAAGAAAACATGCCCTCTGGTCAGAATTGCATTGCTTAGTCACAGAAGGTAACAACAAGCACAAACAAACATGACATTCAGCAAAAGAAAAAAACCGACCAGTAATTCCACAATTTACGCGTGTTTGAAGATCTCAGGATAAACCCGGATTTCATGACAAGTGACCGACGTCAATCAAGAAGCCTACTTGTGTCTAAACATGAAGTACCACTCGGTATCAGTGCTCTTTAGTTACTACAGGCATTTCTGTCCACATCGCAGTGAGGACGGGACAGTCCTTTGCAGTTTATAGCCTCTCTCATATCACTTCCTGCCAAAACTTACGCTCTTCCCCAGGCATCTGCTACTGCAGATAGGATACGGGACTATGTGGACCGTTAGCTGCAGAGAGTCACTTCTGTATCCTCTTGTACTTGGGGTTAGTAACAGCGAGGATGTATTCAAACGTTCCTTTTCTAAGCTCTCCCTTTTCAGCAGTGTAGAACATTTAGCATTCTTACGTCCTGGAAGAACTTGGGTCTCTACTCTGCCTTTTCTGTTTCTGCTCCGGTTTTGCTCTAGTTCCTTCTCACACAGGTAAACATTCCCTTGGCTGTTTCACAGACAAGGACTTGGGGCTCAGTCACAGCCTGATTTGCTAAGGCCAAAACATGACAAAGTCAAAAGCTGTGGATTTGTAACAGAATACCAACTCCACACAAGAAATCTGCATTTAAGCAAGGTAAGCCATCAGTGTTACACTCTTTCACATACAATACGGCTCTCCCACCTCTATGGAGTACCAAAACCTGCTAAAATTTGACAACAAGCCTTTTCCTAAAAAGGTGGCCCTTTTTCTCTCTCTTTCATACTTGACAGCTGCACCACTAGAAAGGGAGGCTAGCGGCAGACAATGATCAGGAGCGATCTGAGTTTTCCAGTTTCCTGGCTCATTAGCGTTCGCCTTCTTTAAAGGAGAGTGTTATACTTTGGGAATTAGTATGAGGTACTTGTAAGTCATGTCTCAGACACACTTTAGGACAGCTCAGGTAAGCGGGTGCTCGCATACAAGAGAGAGGGAATTGACTGAATATTCCATCAGGCCAATTTTCTGTCCGTGTTAATTTTGAGTGACACGCGGTACGTTTTATCCTCAGCTGAACTCAGGCCCTTTTTTCTCCTCTGTCACAGTCAGTTACTGTAAACTTCATCCAGCTGACTTCCATGGCTATTTTCCCCTTTGGGGCCGGTTATGATACAAATTGACCTGACGGAAATTTAGACTACATTTACAGATCAAGATCGGCAGGAGGTTACACACAGAAGAGGCCGTTTTGGTGCAATAAATGTGAATCATTGTGAATCATGACAAGGTCCTGTGCAGCCTGCTGTAGGTGACTCTGCTTTGGCAGGGGGCTTGGACTAGATGACCCACAGAGGTCCCTTCCAACCCCGAACATTCTGTGATTCTGTGAATCTCAGACTCCTCTATACAAACCGAGAACCAAATGCTAACATCAGCACGTGAAGGAAAACTACAGGGTGTCCGATGGATCCAGTTCAAAGAGCAGAAAACCATGACACGGATTCTGGAGTCTTAGGAGGCTCAGGGACATACATGAGCAGCACAGCGCTCCAGACACACATCTATCTGAAAGTCCCTCAAGGCAGTAAGGTAAGAAGCAACAGAGAGAGGGGATTTCTCCAAAAGGACAGCATAAGCACAGTCAGCGAGCACCTGATGGCTTGAGAAGAGAGACAAAGTAAAACACAAATTCGAGTCGCTTGTCACCAAAGAAGCCTAACTGGAGATTCAACGACTCATCGCTTGCCTTGAAATATGGTCTGCTCCTGTGTACACCGGACTCCTTCCGCACCTGCAGGCACCGACACAAGTTGATGGCACCGCGTGACACCACTAGCATGTGGACCAATCTCCAATTTCGAACAAGTGTTGTATCTTTGTTAAGCCATCTCTGTCAAACTACATGTTGTTGCAGCCACTAATAAAATAGCATCACCGGTCTGAGGAAAAGAAGCTCCAGGGGCTGCTGAACCCTCTAAACTCAGCACTGCGCAGGGCCTTATTTCCATCCTTCATTGACAGGATGCTGACTCTGTTACGTTGGCAGTAACAGGGGTAGGGACACTTACTTGTTTTTCACAGCAACCGATTCGGTCACTAGATCAGCTTGATGTCTTGGTTAGATTCCAGTCTCTCAGCTCTTCAGTAAGAAACACGTTATAATACATCACGATGTTTCTTCTTCTGGTCAATTCGGGGCGATTCTTCTTTCAACATAAGCAAGAACAACCGAGAAACTGATCCACCCAGAACCCCGCAGACGCTCAGAAAGACCAGAACCCTACCTTTCATAGGTGAACCCTGCGGAGTTGCTGGGACATGCACCCCCATACCAGGTCCACGACGGTACGGAAAGTTCTCAGGGCTGTATTTCTCACAAAGAACTTGCATGAAACTCCTTCCGCTGGGCTGGTCCATGCTCCCTTCTTGGACTTCTAGTTAACGCAGAAAAAACCAGAGCATATACACAGTCAGAAACTAATAATCACCTCCAGTAGTGGTGCCTGGGAACACAGGATGGTAAGTGACCAGCCGGGTCACGGGTTGTACTTCCAAACCACAGATTAGTCTACCAGGTCTTATTTCAAATTCAAGATTACAGTAAAACATCACCTGAAAAGAAAGCAAAACCAAACAGAGCGCCAAAGCTACACAAACATGCTTTCATTCGTACCATCACAGGCCAAGTACAAGACCTCCTTGCCCCACGTGCTCTTCTAGGACAGTTCCCAATATGCCTCAGGCTGCAAAGATTACCTCTGTGCCTCACAAGAGGACTGTGAGATATTCACATTCTCAGGCATGTTTCCAGGGCAGCAAGGAGGAAAAGAGCAAAGAGCTGTTTATGAGTAAGAGATTGCTCAAACAGGTGTTTTCATCCCGTAACTTCCCTCTTCTCTAACTCAGGACTTGCAGTCAAGATCAGCTTTCTGGGTTTGGAAAAAAAATCGGAAAAAGACAAAGACTCCACGGTTCCGTAACTGTTTATAAAGAAACATTAAACAGAGTATGGTGGTGGGTTTTTTTTCATCAGGCCAATGCTATAAAAAGCACTGAGCTCAACACCCTCTGCTAGTAAGAATTCCATCAGCTGGTATCATGGAAATACTCGAATTTGATAGTAGGCTCACTCAGGATATCTCAGGGCTCTCATTTTCACTGACAGCAGTGGCTCATTCAAAGCAAGCTTTGGCCTCAAACAGAGCATCGTAATTTCTCCTCTGACATTTGCAAAGAACTACAGATCTTCTGTCCCGCTTGCAAACCTAGACTTCTAATTAGAACACAACTGCTGTGTCACAGAACACTCTCGAGCACATATGAGTGCATCGTTTGGCCAGTCCAAAAAGCAAGTGTTGCCAAATCAATTTTGCAGTTGCTTAATGTATCTGGAAGATAAACATGCCTTTGCTATCTATGTATGTCACAGAACAGAACAGCACAGGAAAAAGGCCTCGCCACGTGCTTTTCTGGGTAATAAGGGAGTCGAGCTTGACATATGCACAAAGAAAGCGAACCACATTGTTCCCACATTTCACACAGGTCTTGTACTCCAAAGCAGAGCCTGCTACCCATCACGGCGACTGAGGAGACGGCCACATCCGCCTGTTCCAACAACACGAGGCACAAACTTGCGGGAATCAACTACAGATTTCTTACAGCGTACAGTTAGTCATGGAGCAGTGTCTACACTAAGTATTGCATCTTTACCTTTCGAGTATACTGGCAAAACCCAGCTCACACAGACACGTACATTCTGCACATAAACCTGCCCCTCCAGGCCTCCTGGTGGAAATCCATGCTTTTGAGTTCATGTTGGGGCCACACGTATGTTGCTAACCAATGACAAATTAAAGTTTCTGTCTGCTGCCGTAAAGTTTCCTTTAGATTTATTACAGGCAAGAATAGATATAAAATCCTCAGCAAAAGGGATTTACCTAAGGTTCAGGTTCCCTTTGCTGAGAATCACCTTTTAAACGAGCTTCTTCATGAACAGACTACCCAGAACACCTCTATTACAAAGGACTTTGGTATAATATGAAGCAAGTCGGCTGAAGCCTGTTATAATTTTACTTTGTATATGAAGCTTACACGTCACAAATAGAGAGTTCAAGGATTGCCCTTACTTAAAAAAAAAAAAAACAAAACCCACAACTTTTTCAGCCCTCAACCACTTGGTTGATTCATCTCTCTAACTTCCCTTCATACCACTAGTCTACCTAGAATTGCAAAAGACCTCCTCAAATCAAAGACTGCGTTAGGAACGAGGTATTTAACGCTAAAACATCCCGCATGCTACAGGCACAACTTGCATCGACAGCCAAGGCTTTAGGCTGGAAGGTCTCATTCCAGAGTGGTTTTAGAGCTTAGTACCGCAGGACAGACAGATACTACTTTCTAAATGCACATTGAGACCTCCTGATCTGGAAATTCTGGAACTCCCCCAGGTATAAAGCTTTCTGTTGCTGTTCTGTCAAATCCATTCCTCTTTATCTGCTGAGCTAACGTCAGCTGGAAATTCTACAGGAGAAAGTCACCTTAACATCACACTAGAGGCACAATCCTGTGTTTCCAGATACAGTATGAGAGCAATCCAGAACTCAGAAAAAACCCACATGACATTTACATTCAACAACTTTGAATCACAAACATTATCTTTCTCAAGCTTTACTTTTGCAAGCCAACGCCGTTGCCAGCTGACAAAAACGTCAGGCAGTGGGCCATCACCTTTTCCGCTTCCCTTCTCGTCACAGTTCACATTCGCTATAATCATCCGTCATGCACGTGGCTTCTCTGAATCACGACGATTGCTTGAGAGCAAGGATTAACAGCATATGCAATGAAGGCATGACACACTTCAAGTGAATGTTGTCTGTACAAGGGCAGGACAGGAAGATTTGCAAGGTGCGCACTTCTGAGTGTTTTCCTACTGATGACACAAGGAACAATTCATATCCTAAAATAACTTCGTGTTTTCTAAATAACAGCACAGATTGCAAAAGACTTGCTCGGTCTTTGAAAGATGTCAATGAATAGTCTTTGCTGTCTATATTTAAACGCTCTGCTGGAAGGCTCTGGCCCCAGTGACATACAACACGGCACGTAACTGCAAAGAAAAGCATGACCCTGACTTGAGACCCGAGGGAAACCCAGCGGGCTGCGGCAGCTGATGAGTGAAGTGCAAGGAGAACACTAGAAACGACACAAAAAATTATTTCTATCTCGGTGCTATAAGTCTACGAGGAGAACAAGTGCCTGTTCAGGAGAATTACATCATTAATGACATCCTAATGAATTCCAGTGCCACCCAAATGCCTTCAGAGCAGGTCCCAACCAGTGACACACCAAACGCGTTGTGACATGTTTGTATATGAGAAAAACAAAGCGTAAGGAGCGGGTGCAACCCAACAAACAACTGTCTAAAGGAAGCTGCTATGTCCTTCTCCTAAGCCGCGATTCAGGGAAATTGCTTTGGAAGCGATCTTGAGAGACAGATGAGCGAACACTATCAGAGTCGACAGACTGACCCCTGAGCCACCGGGGCAAGCTGCCCGTGCACACCAAACGCTGTCGGGGGCTTCATCCAAGCCAGCACAGCTGCCTGCTCACCCGCCGCAGGACCACGCTTCTGGCAGCGGCCCACGCTGACAGCGGGGACTGCGGCGACGAGATCGGGAGCCGCACGAGCGATGCCAGGCATGCCACTTGGCACGCTCCTGGCCGCGACTCTGGCCTGATGGTACCGAACCAGCGATGCCCTCCGGGGCTGCCGGAAAAGCCACCTCGGCGGGGAGCCCGCCTGCCGGGCCCCGAACCCCCGGAGACCTCCCCCGGCCCGGCCGCCTCGACCACAAACGTTCCACTCTGGCTGGCTGCCCTCACGCGGCCCGGCCGGGCCGGACCCCGGGCCGCCCCCCGGCGCCGACAGCGGCCTCTCCGGCCCCGGCACCAGGGAGGCCGGTGACGGTCGGTGACAGCCGGGGTCCCGCCCGCCCCCCGCCGCCCCCGGCCCCGCTCACCCAGGCCCGGCGG
>Ga0065711_1005283_pt1 | contig 25236 bp, 26 predicted proteins | sample Hoacrofraction12_FD_59098 | JGI IMG/M metagenome (GOLD analysis project Ga0065711, IMG submission 59098) | Hoatzin crop microbial communities from Cojedes, Venezuela - Epithelial fraction 12 v2 (version 2) | ecosystem: Host-associated > Birds > Digestive system > Esophagus > Crop | place...
CGAAGCTGGCGCTGGGGCCGGGCGGGGCGGCGGCCGGAGACTGGGTAAGGAACGAGGAAGTCGGCGAGGGAAGGGACTTCCACGGGCTAACGCGCGTTGCGCAGCCGTCAGGCCTTCGCCTGGTATCGCGTCCGTGACGGGGGAGCAGCGCTCGGGTTCTTCCGGGAGCTGCACGCGGAGGGAGTTGCTGGGAAAGCGGGGCGGCCGCCGAGGGCCGAGCCCTGACTCACCGCCCCCGGGGGCTGACTAAGGCCTCGCCGAGGGGCAGCCGGCAGCAGGCCCGCTGGGGCGGGGCGGAGCGGGAGGGCCCGGCGCCACGCCACGCAGCCCGTTTGCGGTGCTTTTCTGGTAGCTTGACTTGGGGAGCGGGACGCGGCGCGCTGGAGCATCAGGCGCTGCCTCCCAGCCCGCCGTTTCGCTAATGGCGTTGTGTCGGTGGGCGGCAGGAGCGGAGAGGCGGAGGGGTCGGCTCCCACCGAGCTGCTCCGCCGATGCTCTCCGTGGGTGCCCTGGGCGCTGGCGGGGGATGGGCCCCATCTCGGTGGCGTCTCTCAGAGCGCTCCGTGCCGAAGGTTGCACGGGACTGCCCACCTTTCACCTGGAAAAGGCCGTGCCCTTACCCAGAGAAGTGAACTCCTGCGCAGGCACGGCGGGGGTGGAGACGTGCGCCAGGCTGGGTGCGAAGGGGAGATGCTGAGGCGGGCAGCTGACCCGCGCCGTGGGAACGCGGCCGGGAGGCTCGTCTGGGTGTAGGGCAGGGGCGGTTATTCATGTGGGAAGTGTACGCTTGGACTTCAAACCCAAAGGTGAAAACCCACGAGCGAGAGACACTAGGTGTGAAAGAATGCAGCCTCGCAGCAGGAAGAAAGAAAATCAACTTTCGTGGTTGTTAGAGATGGTTAAAAAAGCAAAAACTCAGTACTTGCCAATGCTGTTGATCCTTGCTGATATATCAGAGGAGGTGGCAGGGCGGAGAATCATAAAATATAAATCAAAAAATATAAATTATACTCTTCTCAGTCCCTCCCCCTAAAAGATTGTGCTCTGCACTGACAGAAAAGCAGAGCATGGAATTACTGAAAACGTTGGCATCATCTTTTCTGAGTATTTTTCTCCTTTGAAATTTATAGAAATATTGCCCATTTGTTGGAGGTTTCTTGGTGTGGCTTTTTTTGAAGGTGCTGACAGAATTGTCTCCACTGAGGTGGAGAGTTGCCAGCAGGTCGAGGGAGGTGATCCTTCCCTTCTGCTCAGCGCTGGTGAGGCCACACCTGGAGCACCGTGTCCACTGCTGGGCTCCCCAGTACAGAAAAGATACGGAGCTACTGGAGAGAGGCCAGCAAAGGCCCACGGAGGTGATGAAGGGACCAGAGCATCCCTCCTACGAGGAGAGGCGGAGAGAGCTGGGACTGTTCAGCCAGGAGAAGAGAGGGCTCGGGGGGATCCCGTCAGTGTGTGTGAATACCTGAAGGGAGGGCGCACAGAGGACGGGGCCAGGCTCTTCCCGGCGGTGCCCAGCTACAGGACTGGAGACAGTGGGCACAAACTGAAACACAGGAGGTTCACCTCAGCACCCGGAAACACTTTTTCACTGTGTTGGGCGACTGAGCACTGGCCCAGAGAGGTGGTGGGGTCTCCATCCTTGAAGATACTCAAACACTGGACACAGTGTTAAAGATTTTACTCTCACACGAGTGGGTTACACTAGGTATTGCTTTATTCACAACTCAGAGTTGGGCCATCACCTCAGTGAGTGGCAAAGCTCAACTCCCTAAACCAGTACATTTCTTAAACAGATTACATGAAGTCTAGAATCTTCATAAGTTTCTAAGCAACTGTTCCGTCTCTTTAAGTACATCATTTATTAAGTTCTCTCTATTCTTCTGTCTTAGCAGAATTCTCCCTTGCTGGTTTCAGGTCCCACTTGGTTTCAGGGTCGTCTCAGGGTCGTCATCTGTCTTTTATCTTCTTCTGTGAGTTCTGTTGGGTCCAATCCTGAGAAAGACTCTGGGAGATTTCAAGATGTTCTATTAAACTTACTGCTATTTCTAAAATTTAACCTATTGACCTATGACATTAGTCTTGCTACACCTGCTTATCTTATGCTAGGTGAGTTGGTTTTTAACCCAGCCATGGTAAGGCCTGTGCAGGGGACAACTGAGAGCAGCATTCCATGATCGTATGGTTTCTTAACACACTTGTATTCACACAATGGAGTCTATGTTCTAGTTCTGTGATTTTATTCTATTCTGTAGTCATAATCAGTCTTCTCTGTAATCAGTCTCTAACATTCCCTCCTTTTGTTTTTATTGCATCCCTGCAATTACGAATTACTGTATTTCCAAACTTCTTTTTGACACTTCTTAGCAATTGACATAAAACGAGTCACTATACATTGAAAAATCAGAAACAGACAACCAACCATTATTACAACAAAAAAATAAGGACACTAAAGCTTTCTTTAACCAGGTAGCTAGGTTTGGACTTCAGTATCTTTCCGGACGTGAGAATGATGGATCCAGGTCTCTTTCTCAGCAACCTTAACAGCATAAAAAGAGGTTAATAGTACAGTGTATGGTCCTTCCCATTTTGGTTCGAATCCATTTTTCCACTTGTAATTTTTTGCATAAACTTTATCTCCTAGTTCTATATCATTTACCTGGACTTCAGGAGATATACCTTGATACCAGTAGGCATGATTTCTCCTCTGGGAAAAAGAATCCTGGAGGTACAAAAGGTATTGAGTGATTTGTTCATCTCCATCCAAAAGGCTAGTTTTTGCTGGAATGTAAGTCCCTGGAATGGCAAGATGTCTACCAAAAAGAATTTCTGCAGGGGACACTCCTATAGGCTCTCTTGGAGTGTTTCTGATATCCCATAAAACTAAGTTCAAAGCTTCTGGCCATTTTAATCCAGTTTGTTTACAAACCTTAACTAACTTCTTAATGGTTCTATTAATCCTTTCTACTTGGCCAGAGGACTCTGGATGATAAGGGGTGTGTAATTGTTGTCTAATTCCTAACGCGTGATATATTTGAACCAAAATAGCTGCCGTAAAGTGTGCTTCCCTGTCTGAGTCAATTATTCCTGGAGCACCGTATTGTGGAATTAATTGTTTTAACAAAATCTTAACCACTGATTTTGAATCATCCTTTCTTGTTGGGAAAGCTTCTACCCATCCGGATAACTGATCTACAATCACTAACAAGTATGCATAACCCAGAGTCTTAGGCATCTCAGCATAATCAGTTTGGAGCTTTTGAAAAGGAAAGGTGGCCGGAGGCCTTTTACCTTGTGGCAGGTTAATTCACAATGTAGCATATTGCTTGCAGAGTTTACAGTTCTCACAAATTCTTCGTGCTGCAGTGTAAATTCCTGGCGCTGCTCACAGTCTTTGGCTTTTGGAGGCTATGCTCTCCGGTCCTCTGTGAGTTTTATCATGGAACCAACGGGTTAAGGGTAGTAAATACCTTTTTGGCAATAGAGGGCTTGTTGTTCAACATCCATTGCTCTCCTCACCTTTGAGCTCCTAGTCTTCCAATAAGGATCGTTCATCTTCGGTTAAGGATTCATAGAGTTGGCACATGTCCATTGGGCTCGCCCATTCTTCCTTTGTTTGCAGTGCAGCCATAAGAAGGTTGCAGTGTCTTGCAGCCGCTCGAGCTGCTTGATCAGCCAAGTGTTTACGTCTTGAGATGGCATCTTGTTTTCCTGTGTGAGCTTTAGTATATATTACCGCTAAAGCTGTTGGCGATTGAATCGCTTCCAGTAAATCTTTAATCTGCTTTCCGTGAGCAGTGCAAATCCTCTCTCTTTCCAAAGGGCACCTGTTGCATGACACACTCCAAAAGCATATTTTGAGTCAGTATAAATATTCACTTTTTTTCCTTTTGCGTACCTGGCTGCTTCTGTCGGTGAGACAACTTCCACACCTTGTGCCCCCAAAGACAAAGGTAAAGGTCCAGCAATCAATACTGTTGTCTCTGTCATCACCGCAAAACACACCATCCATCGTCCTTTATCATAATATGATGATCCATCCATAAAAAGACTCATCTCCGGGTCATCAAGTGGTTGATCTGTTATGTCATCTCGAGACTTGCCAGTAAAGGTTAAAATTTGCTGCGTATCTTTTTCACCATCAGTTGGCAAAGGTAACCGTGTGGTAGGGTTAAGCGTGTTGCACCTTTCCAATTTCAAATTGTCAGCTAATAGTAACACCAGTTCATAACGATGTGCCCTTTGGGCTGAAAGTGACTTCTCAGCATGTTGTTTTAACAAAATATCCACCTCATGGGGTACGCATACGATTAGTGCGTGTCCTAAAACGATTGACCTAGATTTTTCTACCATCTCAGCTGCAGCTGCAATTGCCCTGATACAAAACGGAGTTGCTTTAACTACAAGATCTAAAGTAGCTGAAAAATAAGCTACTGGTCTTTCATGAGGCCCTAAAGTCTGGACTAAAACTCCTCTGGCTGTTCCCTTTTATCTCATGACAATAGAGTTTAAAGGGTTTGGTGTAATCAGGGAGTCCTAATGCTGGGGTGTTCAACAGGGCACTTTTTAGTGTCCGAAAAGCTTTATGTCTTTCAGATCCCCATGCTGTAGGTTCCACCTCCTCATTCCTAGTTGCTTCATGCAACGGTTTTGCTATTTCACTGAATCTGGGAATCCAAGGTCTGCAAAATCCAACTTGCCCTAAAAATACCCTTAACTTAATACCTGCTTCTTAGTGGTAGGTCTTGGCGGTTCCTGTATTATTTTAACTCTTTCAGGATCAATTTCTCTTTTTCCTGGACTTAATAAAAATCCCAGTTACTTTACCTTAGTCTGGCAAAGTTGCAGTTTGAATGGAGAAACTCAATGACCCTTCTGTACCAATTGACAACACAAGTATTTAGTATCACGTATACAATTTTCTTTTGTCTTACAGGTAAAAGATCATCTGCATATTGTACAAGAACAGACAAACAGGGAAAATTTAAATCTTGTAAATAATTTCACAAAATCTGAGAGAAAATAGTGGGTCAACTAGTAAAACCTTGCGGCAATCATGTCCAGGTTAACTGTTTCCCTTGCCAAGTAAAGGCAAAAATATGTTGACTTTGTTCTGCTATTGGTATGCTAAAAAAGGCTCCTGTTAAATCAAGCACAGTGTAATACTGGCCCCAAGGTGGTATTTGAGTTAATATCAAACTCGGGTCTGGAACAACTGGATGGGGTGCAATAACATGCTCATTAACTGCTTCTAGATCTTGAATAAACCTATATTCAGGGTCTCTGTCATTGTCCAACCTGTTTTTACTTACCGGTAGAACTGGGGTATTATAAGGGCTTCTACATTCTTTTAGAATTCTGTCTTTTAAGAATTTATCAATTTGCTTACCAATGCTAGGAATTGCTTCTGAAACTATTGGATATTGTTGACTAGAAGGAGGTGTCCCTCCTTTTTTTTGGATTACCACGGGTTCAGCTATCTTAACAGTCCTACTTCATCTCCAGAAGTGCTCCATAATTCATGAGGAATATCAGAGAGTTATTCCGGGATCTTTTTCTCCTCCTTTTTATTTTCTGATGTTTTGATTAAAGGCATGCCAATTAATATTAGTTGGATACCAGTTCGAGTTAAAGAGATACAAGTGCCAAATTCTTACAACAAATCCCATCCCAGCAAAGACACAGGTGTTTCAGGGGAGACGACAAACTTTCCCCAAGCCGTTTTTCCTCCCAATACCACCGGAAGGGGAAGCGAAACGGGTAATTCCCTACCTCCCACCACTCCATCTACCTTTATTTTTTCTCCTGATAATTGCAGAACAAAAAAGTTTAATAATAATATTGTTCTCAAGGAGTTTTGTGTTTGAGGAAGAGCTACAGAAATCTAAAACGAAGAGAGAAGCCACCACTTGCACAGTGTCCAAAGCAGCAGCAAATGTTAAAAGTGTATTGACGCTTCTAAGAGATTCTGACGTAGGGTAGCAGGATACTCAACTGCAGCACAAAGACGTATTTCCCAGCCAGGAGGATGTGTGGTGATGGCCCAGCCTGAGAGTGGTGTGACCAGAAGGGGTCATTTCACTTGAACAAAAGTTTTCATTTACTTTCCCCTCTCCCCTGTCAAACTTCATCTGAAATTACCTCTGCCACTTCAGGACTGATTCTGGATTATCTGAAATGTACACTGAAATTAATCTCCTCTTAGAAAAGCAATCAGAACAGTAATCCTTGACTCATTGGGTTGGCTCGGCTGAGCCATTGGCAGGGGAGGAATTTATACCTCCCTCCTTCCTTGTGGGGAACACCTGGGAACCTAGCTGTATCTCTGCCTGCATGCCATTGCGATGACCACTCCTCTGCCTGGGATGCAGAGGGACTCGACCTCTCTCAGGAAAACCTTCCTGCTGGGCATATGCCACCTGCAGAGCACGCTGCGGCTGATTTCCCTGGCTCTGCAACAGAAGATCGGAAGAGGAACCCGTGGGTTCAGGGTCACTGTTGAAGATTGCATAATTGCTTTGATGGTGGAAAACAGCTTTGCTCCACCACTGGTAGACCCACAGACTAATTCGAGTCAGGCAGGACCTCTGGAGGTCTCTAGTGCAACCCCTGCTCTGCAACAGGGTGCTCATGACCTCTTCCAGTCAAGTTTTGAATACCTCTGAGGTTGGAGAGCCCATGACCTCTGTTCCAGGGTTTGATCACCTTTGTTTTTCCTTGTATTCGATCAAAATTTCACTCATTCCAATCTTCACTTGCTGCCTCTTGTCATATCCCAATGCACCTGGGAGAGGAGTCTGGGCTCCGTCCTATCTGGAGCCTTGGGCAGATGTTGAAGGCAGTAGAAAGATCTCTTTTTCTTAAGGTGTTTTTTCTCCAGCAGTGTGCCTTGGTAGGCTCTTTCTGATCTGGAAATACACTGAACTGAGGTGAACCACAGAGAATTGTTTCCCCCCCTCATCTCTTTACTCCCAAATCTGCCTACCCAGTGCAGGTGCGTGCGGATGGTCGTAAGTGCCCTGGGCATGGTAAAACCATCTGCTTACACAGGCAGAGGGTGAAGCCAGGAGGCAAACCCCATCCCACAGTGAGCCGTAACACAGCAGAACGTTTCTTCCTCAGAGGACCGGTAGCAGCTGGGCATGGTTTGCCAGGGCAGCAGTGGGGAAGCAAAGTCCTTCACTGGTGGGAATCGTTTTGGATCATTTGCCGTTGCCCTGGTAAAGTTTGGAGACCTTTGCCACAAGTGGGACAAAATGAGGCCAAACACTGTAACTGTCCCTGTCTGGGATGGGGTTAGCCTCCGAGAGCTCACGCCAGGCGTCGACCAGGGATTTGCTTTATGGTCTTTTCCTTTTAACCTTGTACTTGCTACATCGCTTCAGAAATCCCTGCGGCCTCCCCTAGCCTGCGGTTAGTAATTTCTTCTGAGTGGGAGCAGAGCACGGTTGGTGGCCCCCATTGATTTGGGTGGCTGGCAAGGGCCCACAGTGCATCCATTCCCGTGCAGCATGTGCCACCTCTCAGCTGCGTGTGTTGGTGGCTTCACACCTACATTTCTGTCTGCTGCAAGATGGATCCCACCGTGGCCTGAGAGAGGTGACAGGCTGTGAAGGCATGATCGCTATGGGTGTAGACAAAGCCTTGCTTTCCCTCGCCCTCGTGTGCTCCCTGAGTGTTTGCAAGAGTCGTGATCTGCCTGTGATTTCCTCACTTGGTATCTTCACATCAAGTACCTGACACCCAGGGGGTAGGGAGATTGCCACAGCAGCTAAAACTATGGGTGTGGGAGGAGACCGTGAATGGCGAGGGCTTTTTAGGTAAAACTGTGCCCTTTTTCCAGGCTGAGGCTGTTACATGTCTTATCAGGTTGGCTAAGGAGGGAGGTATTCCAACCTAGGTGGCCTTGAAAGTCCTTGAATTCAGAGGTGGTTTTGCTGCTGCTAAATGCAGGAGCAGAGAGCTCTCACTCCGTAAATCTGCTCTGCAGCAAGTGTGCAAAATATGGCACGAAGGCCCTCAGCTCTGTCTTTCCTCCCAGAGGACCCTGCTCTGCCCTCACTGCAGCAGTAAGACAGGCTAGGTCATGGGAGGTGGTGAGGACTGGTGGTTTGGGACCGCACTGGTCTCAGCCGATATTCACAACAGATGGGTCCTGGACCACACGCAGCACCAGCACGTACATCTTTGGTGTTTGTCTCTGGTAGGGCTGAATTTCACCCTTTTCCATACATCTCGCAATGAGCGAAGGGCATTTCACTGCATCGCATGTGCACCACGTCGTGAGCTGGAGAGCTTTCTGGAGCTTGGCTTCTAGGCATGGCACCTGCCGTACGCTGTGCCAGCACTTCTCTGCTGGTAGTCTGAGGCTGGGCTCATGGCAGGATGTGCCAGGGTCATGCTCTGTCCAGGGCTGTTTCCTCACTTCCGTTTCCTTCTGTGATTTAATATATTCGTCTTCCTGTATAACCAGCACACACTGTTAGGTTTTGCTCTAAAGTGCCCATGATGTAGTGAGGGTGAATGAGCGGTCGGTGAAAATACATGGTTTTTTCCCCTTTCATCCTACAGCTGCCTGTGCTGCTTCGCATCGGCTGTATTGGCTTGGTGTTTGCGTGCAATGCGGTGATGTGGACGGTCTTTGCGAAAGCCCTGCGACTCTCCTTCTCCTCAGCCGCTGCCTCTGTGACGACAACAGCCTCCAACTTCATCTCTTCAGTGAGTAGATCCCTTCCCCAGGTGCTGACGCCTGGAGAAGCACAGCGATGCGGGAATGGTCACACTGGATGCAACGGGTCGTAGCTCATCTCCCAGCATGACCGGCATCGCTGGCAGCAAAGGGAGAGTTGCAGGCAGATGTGAAATTGTATCGGGCCTCTGCTGCTCTGACACTTGTTCATGGCAGAGGCTGTAGGACTTGTGTGGTTGGTGTAGGAGGAAGGGTGCTGCTGCCCAGCGCAGTGCCTTGCAGCAGCTGTGAGGTTTGCTGAACTTTTCTAATTGCCAGTGAGAGATGGAGCTGGGAACTTTGCTTAGTTTTGCTTTTCCTTTGCAACACTTCACCTGTGACAAGCCAAAGCTACCCGAGCTGCGTGTGAAGATGCACTGCCTGTAGTGACAGCAAGAGCATTTTTGACCCACAGGGTTTTTCTGCTCACTTTTCACTCTCAGCAGCTGTCCGTCTTGTTTCTGTGCTCCAACTTGCAGTTAGCTCATGGTGGTGTCCAAAACTCAAGTCAGTGAGGCGCGTTTTTTTATCAACTGGAGTTGCCCAGTCGACTGGAGATGTGGCTCCTGAGAGGTGCTGGGAAGGCAGCAAAGCACACGCGCATCTGCCAAACTTCTGCTTTGGGACCACAATATGGCTTCCAGGCTAGATGGTAGAGTAGGTCATCTCCAGCATCACCCGCAGCAGCCGTTTCTGTTGATGGTCCCAGCAGGCGTTTCCTCAAGCAGGTTTTTTCCAGGGCCAGCTCTCCCAGCAGAAGTCGTTGCAGCTCTGGCAGAGCAGGAGGCTTTAGAGCAGCTCATCCCAGCAAAGCTTTGACTCTGTCTTTTCCTTCAGGCCATCCTGGGCAAGCTTCTCTTCGGGGAGACGTGGACACCTCTGTGGTGGGTCGGCTTCGCCGTGACGCTCTGTGGCCTCATGCTGCTGCATACGGCTGCGCCCCCGCCAGCGTGGCTCCCAGCAGAGAAGAAGGAGGTGTGATGGCTGCCAGGAGGGGCACAGCACCGTGCCGCCCATCGCCCACGTGCCTCGTGACAGCGTCCCCGGTCCCCAGCCGACTCCGAACGCGCCTGCCACGGACCTGCTAATCCCTGCTCGCCTGCTGATCTGCCGATCTGCGGAGTCACATTGGTTGCATCTTTCCTGGCATGTCAGCAGTGGTGTGGTGGCGATGACAGCCTCGGAGGCAGCTGGTCCACTCTGAGTCAGTATTGTGGAAATCAGGGCCAGAGGCTTATCAGCCACTCCCCCTCTTCACACCCTGCGACTGTGGAGCTATCCCAGTTCGGGGAAGGCCGAAAGTAACCATGGTGGCTGTGGAAGGTGCCTGTGCATCAATACTTTTCCATAAGAGCACTGGTCCCAAAACAGAAAAGCAATCTGAAGTAGACGATGAAGGCAGATGATATTTGTGCTCTGCTGTTCCTGACTTTCTTCTGTGCCTCTTGAAGTGGCCCCATGCATGCCGCTACCTGTAAGGCTGTGGAGCCTTTCATTAATTCCTTCAGCTTCCCTTGTCAGTCACATACACCTTTTGACTTGCCATTTGTACAACACCTGTAATGTCTGCTTACCCGTTCCTGACAAATTACTCACTGTAAGGTTGCTGCTCTTTCCTTTAAACTCTTAACCAGGATGGGGTTTTGATCACCATTCCTGCTGTGTGTGGGTCAAACTGTAATTTTGGGACAATACAACAGGCTGCGTGTGAACAGTCAGCCGCTTTCACTAGGAGTGTCCATGTTCAACACATGCCCCCTCTGCACTTAACTTGTCAATTGCTTTAACATTTGGTAAAAACGAGTTTCTCAAGCAGCATTTTCTTTACACCTCTGGATGACGATGATTCCCATTCATGTGACGTAATCAGCCAGATCACTGATACCCGCACATGCTAAATTTTGGGTCAGTGATTACTCTCTGTTCAGGATGAGATGGCTGTTGACACAGTGCATATGTCAGGAAACATAATTTCTAATGTATCAACCTCTTTGCCCTGCCCACACATCTTGTTTGGCTTGGAAATTTTTCAGTTGCAATGCTAATCGAGAAATATGATGATGCCTGTAAATGTATGCATCATGCTGGTGATGCCACTTGTTTGCTCTGGGCTTGCCAGGTTGCCTCTGTCTACTTGTCACCACAGAAAGTGAGTCACAGTTGTGCATGTGCAGAAAACCTAAGGACACATTTCTGCGAGTCTCTGTATCAGAGCCTGTCAGGTTTGTCATGACTGGCAGATCGGCGCTGTGTCCAGCAGGAGCGTAGAAATAGACTTGCGGGTGGAAATGCCACTGGAGTTGGGTTCGTGCCTTTTTCTTCGTTGTATCAGAAAGATGAAAAGTTGGTGTCCCCAGAAGAGGCCGGGAGCTGTTTGCTCCAAAAGTCCCCTGCTTCAGGAGACCATCCTAGCTCATCACATCTCACAGCCGTGTCCCGAGAGGGGCAAAGATTTTCACTCCACTCAGTGTGCTCATAAGTCTGTCCCTCCAAAGAGAGGAACTGCATACGTGGTGGAGAAGAGGGGAGAGCGCTCCGAGTGCCTTCTCTGTACCAACGTGGGTCTTGGCACCTGGGGAGGTCTTTGGATAGCAGCAGAGATAGGAACAGTGGGACCTGTCTGGCCACCTGGGAAGCAGGGACTTGACGTGGTGACCCAGCATCCCTCATAGGTCTGTGGATATGACATCCAGGAGCTGTGCATTTCTCAGTACATCGAGTCTCCTTAGACCTTCTTACATGATGGAGAAATAATGAAGGCTGCAAGCCTGATCTGTTTGCCCTTGTTATTAACTCTCAGCCAGCTGTAAGCCGTGACCGCCTTCGTGTGAACAGCAGGAGAAGAACCAGGCTGTCCTCTGGATCATTTGGCTATTGCCCCTCCTCCTAACAAACCTTTTGAAGAGTTTTTTAACATGGACTATCTCAAAACTGACACTTCCTTATGGTGGGCATTGTTGGGGGTCAAGGTAGAGCAGATATTTGCATATGTGCAGAAGGTGTGGGCAGCATTTTACGTGGTGATTCTCACTTTTAAGGCGGAAGAATATAAACTAGGGCTGTATATTTGCTGTTGTAAATGCTTGAAGGTGGTAACAGAAATGGGGTTTCCACCAGTTCCCATGGGAGGAAAAGATGCCTGAGCAGGGTGCGTTTTTTTGGCAGAATCCCTCTCCTCTAGGTACACAGGGTTTGGCCCATGTCTGCCATTGTTGCTTCTCAGCGTGGGGCCAGGGCTGCAAGGAACACTGCGATCACCGTATGGCAAACCAGCGTGCTTCTGGTAAATGGTTCATGTGTGGGCATCCAAAGTGTGGCTAGAGGTGATCTCAAAAAGAGGTGCCAGCCTTTCCAAATTAAAACGCTGTCCAAAGCTCCGTGGCTGAAGTTTAATATTTACAGATATTTTAGACCACGCACACGAAAAAAGAGTGATGTGAGACCAATGAGCAAGCTGTGTTTGATGAGTGAGCAGTTCGAATGTGGTAGACCTTATAAGGTGGCTGAAGACCATGGCCAGCCATAAGACCTTGGTTTACCGGTGCAGAAGGTGGGTTACCCTTACGCAGGAGCTACAGTAGTGTGCTTGTGTGAAGTTTTTGCACACTTGAGCCGAGGTGTTTTCAGGGAAGAGTCTCGGGCACACATTTCTGGTCATTTTCCAGAGAAACACGTTTGTTTGCACATCTCCCAGATGCTGGCTGTAGTGAGTCTTTCCTGCACCTTCCCCTCATTCTCAGACACAACCCTAATTTTACAGCATCTTGTGCATCGGATTTTCCTCAAGCAGGGCTATACCATGTCATGCTTTAAATAGTAGAAGCTGGTGCATGGTTAACAGCAAGGCTCACAATGTTGCTCATGGAGATTGAAGTAAGCATTCTTAAATTAATGGTGTGAAGCAGTTGGACCTTAAAGCATAGTTTAACTGGTTAGATAAGCAACTATACATAAAACCTGAGAAATGTCCCTGTTGTCATTGACAAGGAGCCACTGAAACTTGGAAAGTCTGTAGAACATCTCAGTCACAGCGCACATCAAAATAACTTGAAGGACAGTATGTTTGCCTGGGTGAGAAGTGGTAGAAGTAGATGCGACAAATAAGATTGGTAAATTGTTCTGCCACGTTTGGTATATTTAAAATTTCCAGTGAATTTGATTCAGTGCACTGTGATGACCGTTCAGAAGCCTTAATTATTCATTACATTGCATGCATGTCACACACACACACTTACTAAAATCCTGCAAACGGTGGGGTGTTTCTGAAGAAGGCAGTCAGCAGGCCAGAAGAGTGGTGCTGTGGCTCTGACCTTGGCTGTCACAGAAAAACCATGAAGCTACGAATAATGGGTGCTAATCCTGATGTGTTTGTGGCACCAAGTGCTCTGCTCACCTTCTGCAGAAGAGCAGGGGCAAGCCTTCATTCTGGGGGCCCAAGAGCTGCGGAGGGGAGTTACACAGGGTGGGCGCTCGTCCACAGCAAACACCGCGGTACCTGCAGCTCACCTGATCTCGGACAAATATCTGGGGTGAGCTCAAGTCAGTGGTAAAAGCCTTCCCAGGAGAGCCTGGAGTTTGCCTCTGAAAGTCAAGTGTGGGGGGTGTTGCACCGCATCACTTTTTAAAGGAAAGGATTGCAAGAAGATGACAGTTCTGAAAACCTGGTCCTGAGGGAGAAACGAAGTATTTTAGACTTTAAAGCAACACCTTCTAGCTTGAGGTGGAAGATGTTTGTTGGGCTAGGTGTTTCAGTGCCCTTTCTAAGGCAACTCTGTTTCTAGACACATTAACACCAAAAAAGAGGTCAGCGACTTGCCTGTAAAATCTGAACTGGGATCCAGGGCAGGGGTGGGGGGGACCCTCGGGGATGGCCAGGGGCAGTCAGTCCCAGCGATCCCCTCAGGGCTCTGACATAGTCAATGGCTGTACCGGGGTGTTGTTTCCAGTGCTGGATCCCCCAGTTCAAGAGGGATGTTGGGACATCCCTGTGCCCCCGGGTCTGGCACAAGGATACCAAGATGACAGGGGCCTATGAGGAGAGGCTGAGGGATGTGGGCTTGTTGGAGATGGGCTCGGGCTGACCTGATAGCAGCTGACACGTGCTTGGAGAGGAGTTACAGAGGCAACAGAACCAAGCTCTGCTCCATAGAAATGGCCAGAACAAGAAGCGGTAACAAGCACAAGTTCTGTACTGGGAGTTTCAAGCTGGCCGTCAGGGAAAAAAAATGTCACCAAGAGGTTAGTTGCCCAGAGAAGAAGCAGAGTCTCCACCCATGGAGGTTTTTGACGCTCAGCTAGACAAGACCTCAGCTGACCCAATCAAGTGTTGGTGACCATCACATCTGGGCAGGAAGCTGGACTTCCTGTGACCTATGGATGGATTTCATGGGCAACACCATCCATAACTGAAACTGGTCTGCCCTTTTGCCTCCAAGTTTGGCAGTTCCAATTAAATGCTGCTGTACCACAGAAAGGAGGTTCCTCCTTGAGGCGCCATACATGTCTAGGCCACCAGAGGCTTGCTGGCTGACCACAGAAACCATAACAGACACTTGCGTATGCATTCATAGCCTGAAAACAAATGCACTGTTATCAAAGGAGGAGAAGGACCCCACCATATGCAGCTGCTGATAATGAAGTGCTTTGTGCATTTGAACCTTTGCTGGGTGAGGAGACAGCCTGCTGCATGCAGGGCTAGTGGTGGGTCCCGGGGCAGGGTAATGCTGACCAGCTGCAGCACCCCAGCATGGAGTGACCAAAGCAGTGGGAACCCTGGACCTTGGGGGTGACCAAAGCACCGGGAACCCTGGACCTCGCAGTGCTCTGTCCCATAGCTGCATGCAGCACCGGAGCAACCCATGTCCCGTAGCAGCACTTGCTATATACGGGACACTTTTTGCCCTGCTGAGCAACCAACCAGCCCCTCTGTTCCCTCTCCAAGCAAGCTTTTTGGTTTCTGGCTGTTTAATAACCCTCTTAGTTGTTTTGATTTTTCCTCGGGGTTTAAGGAAAAGCGGCTGTGAATGGCTGTACTAATTGCCAGGACTTCATAAACAGCTCCCAGGGCTACTGCACACCCTGGAAGTTCCAAGGGATTGCTGGTGCTGGCTTAATGCCTGGGGAGCTCCTGGGTTGGGCCTTCCGCTCCTGTCTCGCTGGAGGGAGATGATGCACGCCCCGCTCACCCCTCCACAGGTCATGCAAGGCAGAGAGGCTCCACTGCACCCCGCGGGGATAAAGCCACGGCAATGGAAATGAGTGGGAGGGGAGGGCTGGAAAGAGTGGTGGTGAGTAGGGCGTGGCAGATTGTACCACCAGTTTTTGGAGGAGATGTACACGTTTCGAACCCGTTGCTCAATCTCGCTTGGCTCACAGGTCATCACGGGCTGCAGCTTCATCCTGCGTGTGGGAGTTGGGGATGGAGGTTGGCTGCATGAGCAGCTCGCCTCCTCCCCTGAAAAAGCGGAGCCTCTTCGTTTTAACAGCACGAGGTAAGAGTCAAACAACTCCGCTTGGCACCGTGACCGGCTCTTGGTGGACGTGCACGGTCTGAGCATCAGCCAGGCCTTCGAACCTACTCACTTTCAGTAAGTTAAGGCAACATGTAGGGAAGGATGAGGCATTACAAATGCCACGTCTCCCACTGCCCAGCAGCTGTTTCCTCATTCAGAGAGGAGGTATCTCAAATGACTTGTTCCCCTCAGGACACTCCTGAGTTAGGCAGCTCACAGGCTTGGCTCTGCCGGCAGCCGCTGCTGCATGAAAATGCTTCCTGAGGAACCATGGTGGGCATGGAGCTACCCAGCTGCCCACCAGGTGAGATCATCTTGTGCTGCTGTGAAGGGCAATGGTCTGGTTGCTGCGAAGAGGGACAGGCAGGAGTATGCTGGCTTTGTTGTTTTTCAGGACAAATAACCACAGATCCCTGCCCTCGGTCAATACCGCCATACCAGGGAGACTGCCGCACGTGACATCCATGTCCAGGGGTGGGCCAAAGCCTCTGCACCCGCTGTGCTTTGGGTCTGCTCCCGTCCGGCACGGGAGCTGGGTCTCCAGCGCTGGGCAGGACCAGCTCCTTCCTGCAAATCCTCCTGGTCTGGGAAGGGTCTCCCTTCCCACCACGCAGCTATTTCAGTCGCACTGCTGGCTGGTGGGGGTGCGGCACGGCGTAATCTGACCTGGAGTCTGCAGACTGTGTACATCTGTGTGTATATAGACACACACACCCACACAGACGGGTGGGAGAAGCTGTTACACCACCCCTGCAGAAAGAAGTGTTACTTGAAGACACTGGCATGCAGGTTTCTGTTTTCTCACTTAGATATCTGCAACCAAACACATATCCTGTAGGTGGGAAGGTATTCTGTCAGTATTTTCCTTGTTCTCTGAAGCAGTTTTTAATATATGGATAAACTATTTTATCACTGATTCAATATTTGCGCTATTGATTTCCTTGCCCTTACCATTTATTTTTTGCAGCCCTCTTTTGCTTTATTTTCTCTCGTACCTTTTCATACTGTTTGCTCTAGGTGTAGCCTGTGGATGTGTGTCCACACTGCAATCACCAGTGCGGTCATACATGCACACTCGAAGCTGGTTCATGGCTCAGTGGCAGGAGGGTGGATACGGCCCTGGAGTAACTGCACCCACCCTGCTGGACCATTTCCAAGCACACATTGTGGGCTGCAGGATCGCACGGTGAGGGTGGTCCTTCTCCCCATCTTGGGTCTCTTGATGGGGTGGCACAAAGGTGTGAGGAGCGAGTTAGCAGGCTATGACCGTTCAGTGTGGAAAAGAGATAGTGGTGGTTGGTAACAGGGGCTGAGAGGACCATGAGTTGCGTGGAGAAAGTAAGCTGGCATAGCTGTTGACTGTGTCCTCTACCACAAGAACGGGGGCCACAAGGGAAGCTAACAAGCAGCGCTTCAAGGCCGGAGAAGCTTCCTTCTCCTACAGTGTGTCATCCAGCTGAGGAACTCCTGCCCGCGGGATGCCGCAGGCGCTGACAGTTTCTTTGGGTTCAAAAAGGAGGCAACTTTATTAAAAAAAAAAGCTGCTGCCTGGAAGAAGTGGCGCAATGGAGATCTTTTTTTGTCATTTCTTGCACAAAATTCTAAGGAAGTGATTTGCTGGGAAGCAAGAGTACCTTATCGTGACTCATTTTAGTCTAATACATGATGTAATCTTCTCAGCACTGGAGCATGCTCATTTTGGTGTTTCAAGTGCAACAGTTGTACCAGAGTGGAGGGTCAAGTAGTCATAGTACTGAAATCCTAAGTTCAACCTTCACACATAGTTGCTCCCTGTATCTAGACTGATTTCGCAATTTTGCCTCTTGCATCTCAGCTATGGAAGGAGAAAGGGATCTTGAAAATTAACCAGAAAAGATATTTTAACATTATACCGTTCTGGCTTGCTGTTAAAACAGCTCTGTATTTTTGCAAGATGGCCTGGCCTAAAGTCTCAATTTCATGTGATGACCACAGAACTTCTCTTTCAGGGCAGGGAAAGTGCTACCCAGGAGCATTTTGCCTGAGTAGGGATCACAAGGCCGTAAGACTACATTTGGTATATGTATAGTTGCACCCTCTGTTTTCTCTTTTCTGCCTGCTTCAGGAGCAGACTCCCTGGGTGGTGCTGGGATGGGGTCAGAGCAATACGGTTTTCATTCCTTCTGGAGGTAAATGCCCAAAGGTAGTCACCTACATCCTTAATTTTAGGTCCAAAACCCTCTTTGAGTCTCACCAGTTCAGTGAGAAGGAAAAAATGGAATTTCTGTAATAATTATATTGGCATCAATCACTTGTTTGGTATTTGCCTGTGAGAAACTCATTACCAGGTGACTGGGGCCAGACGACTTGGAATCAGTTAAGGTCTGGGCTTGGCCATCTTGCATCAACCCCTGACATCCAATTGCCTGTCGTAAGTTGGCTCATGTAAGATTAGAAGAGAATCTGCCTGCTGGGAACATGGGGTGCCCTCGGGGCGTAGCTGACAGGCTGCTGTCGTGGCCTGTGGTTGGTGTACATGAGTGAGAAGTGATGAGATCAACGCTCCTTTCAGAGTAACAGCAGCATGACATGTCAGGGCTATTATATGGATGAGAAGTGTCTCACTACTAGGAGGTTCTTAATGATCAAGATGTAAGCTTAATGAACTGGTGAGCGGAGGACCAACGTAGCACCTTGAATAAGGTCCAGCTCAGAAGAGATGGACCAGTCCCTCTGCTGTTCTCCATCTGTGCATTTTATTCCTTTTTAACCGCCCAAGACTTCTCAGTACTGATCGCTCCCTAGGCTGTGACTCAGGAAGGACTCAACATGTACAAGGTGGTACACGTGGGAGCAGTCCTGCTGTGGTCAGTGGAAGGCACCTTCTCGCCGTGGTGCCCCTCAGGACCCAGCCGTGGGCCGTATGTGTGCGTACCTTTGCGGATGCACTGCTCACCCCTTGGCACCTCGGAGCTGCTCCGCGGAGCAGCTGGAAGGATCAGTTCACCTTTCCAGAGTGCCGAAAAGGAAACCCGTAGTGCTTTTGGTCTGCATTTTATTTTGAGTGCTACTCTGACTGGGCATATTTCAAAAAAGTACAAAACAGAAGCATCGTGAAGCCTCAGATGGTTATAAAAAATGTCGGTCAGTACATTTCTGTTATAAAAGGCAACTTCTCCATAACTAGACATGGAGTTGCAAGTGAATAAATCTGTAAAGCTAATGATTGGGTTGCAATGTCCTTCCTACTTGGCACCGATATGTGTGGTCAAGCTCTGGAAGTTTGACTTATTCTTGTCATTTTTGATACACAAAATAAACAAAAACCTGAAACAAAGGGCAAGCTTGTAAATAGGGGAGCAGCCACTAGGGAATTCTGATTTTATTTGTTTGCATTTTATTACCTTCTTATGCCAGCTAATGAGGTGACTTACCTTGTGGCAAATAGATGCAGATAAGGCTGATAGCCTCTGGTGTCTGATTTTGCAAGCTGGGAAATGAGTCGTTGAAGTTATCGGCAATAGGCTGGAGATTGCCTGTGATAAAGATATAATCTCCTCCCCCATCTAACTTCTACACTCTTTTCTCGAACTCTGAGGTTCAAAATCAGGGTCGGAACATGCACGCTGTTGAAATCAGCCTTTTGCAAAACCCTACAGGGCTGGAAATGTGACTGTCCCTGGTGAACACGTGCCCTGCCTCCACCACTGACCCTCCAGCACACATCTGCAAACATTTTTTCCAGGACCAAAGCGTTACCGACGACAACCCATTCCTGTTTGCAAAGATCTGTAGGTTTTGCTGTAGGACTACTGTCAACACAATTTAAGCTGCCTCCAACAGAGCGTAGAATGATATATATAACAGGTTGAGACTAGATTAGAAAGCTACTGACAGTGACTTCAGACAAAGTGGATTGCTCAATTGCTGCAATTAAGTGGAAAGAAGTAATATACATCGTAAATGTTCAGATTACATGTATTATTGGTTATATGATTGTACCAACATTCCAGCTATATGGAATGCTGGTTATAAACATGCTGGTTATAAACAAAAATGTCTTTCACCCTCCGGGGTGAAAGAAATGCAGAGTAAAAGCAAAGCTGAAAGGTAAATTGGGGCTGTAGTGTTTTTTTTCAATAGTGAAATATGTAATTGCCAGCACATTTTCTGATGCTGAATGGTGAGTGATGCTCTGTCTACTAAGAATGCTGGTGGTTCAGATGTTCATGCAGATGTGCTGCGAAATTAAAGATGTGTACTGAACCCTCGGTGCCCTGGGATGCACTAGTCCTGCTCTCAAGGACACCTGACGTGCACCTCCAGCAAGCAGCGACGTGCCTGAAGGGTGGGATCTGCTAACTCAGCACCCAGCTTGCACCGACATTGCAGCACCAAATGAAACAGTCCTCCTAAAGTAAATACCTAGCTACCTGACTTGATGGGGAAAAGTCGATGCTGTTGAGGGGTCTTCCACAGGGAGACCTTGTGTAGGGAGATCCTACATTTAGGTGCGCCAGCCTTGCAGGCTGAGTCCTACCTTGCTGGACCCTGGGCTGCTGCAATGAAGGGGGGCATCGGGGGGCTGAGACCGCTCCCACAGCTGAGCCGCCTCTTCACTTTTGCGTACTTGGGGACGTGTTTGTATCTCTTTCTGACCATTGTGCCCATGTTGCTGTTGGCCTGCCTGCCACCAGCTCTCCCCTCCATGGGGTAGACTCATCTGTCCATCTTTGGTCACCCTGAGGACGAGGGTGGCAGTGGGGCACGCGGGGTCCAGCCACCTCCTGGGCAGAGACCTTCGGTACAGCTGTCAGCAAAGAGCAGCTGGCAAACGGCTCCTGATCCACCACGTTTCTTCCTCCTCCTGGACATGGCCTGTTTCTCCTCTTTCCCAGCCAGCGCTTTCTCTGGGCTCTCTCCCCTGGCATCCACCCGACCCCACAGGGAGGGGGCCGGCACCGGGATCCTGGGGCTTTCCAACCCACACGTGTAAACGCTAGATTTTAGCCCACAGCTTCAAGTGCTTCTGTCCCAAACATTTTCGTGATGACAAGAATCTCATTAACGTCAAAGAAAGTTAGACTGATCCTAATAGAGACCTCTGGTTTTCTAAGGACCAAGTGTTTGTGGGTTGCCTTGTAAAGTTAGCCCTGGAGCTGCAGTCCCAGTAACCTGGATGTTAGGTCATAGGTGCATTCTTGTTACTCACCTGGCCCATGATTTTACTCTTTGTCAGTGAATGGTCTGTCCACTTGTCATCTGATTGTGCAAATCCACCTTCCACGTGAGTTGGGATTTAAGTTTCGCTGTTTTTCAGGGTCTGACTGTGCACAGAGGGAGTTGTAGTCTTTTTTTTTTTTTTAACACGGGAACTTCCTTTCTCTAAACACCACCCCTTGGCAGTGGACCTGCTGACACCTCAGAGCGAGACACTCATAAAAAGGGCAGCCCATCTGCCTTCTCCACACTCAGAAGCAAGTGGCAGAGGCTACTCAGGAGCTTGGAAGCTGCTGGCATCACAAGCACCTCAGGTCGAAACACCGACAAGAACCATGAGCTATAGCCCTGGTGAGTTTTTAACGCTCGATACGTTAACCTATGTTAGATGCACGGTTTGGCAGGTCTCTTGCCGGGAGGATGGCAGTTCCAGTGGAGATGCAGGGTTTCTCGCCCCTCTGACTGCCATGGGTGACATCCTGGGGAAAGGTGTTTCGGTGCCACTGCTGCTCATGGGGGATAGGTTGGCTCTGGCTGTGCAAATTCTGGTTTTGAGGGATCAGTAAACCAACTGAAAAATGAAACCCACTTTTCATCACTTTTCATCAACCCTTTAGACATCTGGCTCTATCGGTGATAATAGGAAAGAAACACAGCTTTCCTAAACTTGTTCTGTGTCAAGGTGAAAAGAATTTCTTTCTTTCAGGCTCCTTAATCGTGTAGATCACTGCTTTTTAGTGATGGCTGATACTACCTGGCAGAAGTTTCAGAATAACTGAAAAGGAAATGTATGTGGACTTGAGCCCCGTCCCGTGGCCATCCTGCCTGCCCTATTGTCAGAAGGTACTGCACCTACCTGGAGAGGTTCCCGAGTCGCTCCTGCAGCCGCTGCTGAGCCACCACGGCTGGCTGTGCTCCCAGGGCAGCCCAGCCCCAGGATGCCCAAAACCCCTGGGGTTTGGGGCGTAGCTGAGCAGCTGTGCATGCAGGCTGGGTGGTGCCTGCAGCGAGCGGGGAGCAGATCTCCGTGGCCATCAGGAGGGGAAGGGTGCCCTGACAGTGCTCCGAGCCCCTCTGTTTCACACCTTCATACTCTGGATGTGGATGAGCTGAAATTTTCCAGGAGGCCTCGGACAGCAGTGTATTTGGGATGTGATCCCACATCTCTGGGATGTGAGAGAGTGTTTGCTGGAGGTTGGGCAAGGAGGAGGAGTAAGTGCAGGTGTCCAAATTTTGCTCTGTCTTGCAAAACTATAGCTCCCATCCCACTTCCCTCTTGTCCTTCTGGGCAGCCCTTATTCCTGCTGAAGCCAGGCATGATATAAATGCTCTGCTCCATATTAATCTATTTTTAAACCCCATTCCCTTCCTCACCTGAGAAAAAAGGCCCCAGATCCTTATCAGTGCAATGTCCTCATGTCCCCATTTTTGTTCTGGGTGATCGCTGTGCTCTCGAAGCTCTGAACATCTCCCCAGGCAGGTAGCAATGCGATGGGGCCAGCGGGCGAGGATAGGAAGGAGCTCTGTAAGTGATAAATCATGGAACTAGGAGATAAAAATAAAAATACTGCCTTGAAATTTCTTGCAAAAAAAGGAAAAATTTATCTGGCAGGATTTGGGTTTGCTTCTGGCCTGCCCCAGGAGGGAGCGCAGCCAGGGCTGCCTCTTGCAGCTCGAGCCTCTGGCCGGTGAGCGGGCGTGTTCTCGGCGTGCTCAGCTCTGCTAGAAATCGTTAATTCCCGTGCTGGCTACCAGGGGCACCGGCAGGCAGCCGGGCGCAGGGCAGGAGGCAGAGCAAGAAGCCGAAAGCGGCACGCGGGGGCTGTCTGGGGAGGACGTGCTGCGGCCAGACCCTCCTGGACACAGCAATGGGCACACCGCCAGCTCGCTGCGCCGCGTTTCTTGGCACCGGACACCGCGCCAGCCAGATCGCAGGGTATCGCAGGTGTGTTTGCACAGGAATAAGTGAGTGCAGCGTGACTGACGGGCAGCACTGCGCGGGGACAGGTCTTTGGCACCGTGCTCTGCACTGTCCGGCCATAATCCAAGGCCACTGTTCTCTGCAGTTTGTCTCTGTGTGTGCTCAGCATCGGTGATGTCCAGAAACAGGGGATGGAAATGCAGTCCCTAAGTTAGGAAATGCTGGAGGGATGGATTTGCCAGGGCCCTTTCCCACAGCCATCCTATATATTCAGCTCCCACATTCCTCCGTAGCCCTCTCCCATCACCAGGGCTGCTTTCTGGTAGCTACTCAGATGGCACCAGGGTTTCCATAAGGAAGAAAGCTGAGCAGCTTTGGTGGCTGGAGATCTGCTAATGCTGTGGAAGACGCATTTCTCCTTTGTCCTTATCAAGAGGGTTAAACAATTTCAGCTGAATTTTTTTGACATATACACACACACACACACAGTTGCGCAAAACATCAGCCTGAGTTTGGCATGTGGCAGGCAGCAAGCAAACAGAAAACACTTGAAAATTAAATCAGTTAACGAGAGGTGATGGTCAGCCTGTTTACACGGAGGTAGTAATCTGGTGGGGATCCACGGGTGGTCAGTTCGGTTTGCTGAAGGCTGCGTTTGCTGCCGGGTGCAGGTCGCAGTGGATAGCACGCCACTGATTTCAGCCTGCCCTAGATCTGGCCCTGCCTGCAGCATCTCTCATGCCACAGCAGCTACCAGCGGTTTTCGACCTCTTTGATGTTAGGGACGGCTCTTGTTGATACTCGGGTTTGTACGGTTTCCTGGTATGGTGTGAATCTGTCAGGACATTTAGTGGACTAATCCCTGACTCTCCCACATCTTAATCTGAATCACTCATGAGCCAAGCAGTTTTGAGGTATTGTTACTCCCTACTGTTTACGCAGAGTTTATCCTTTAAGGATCTTTAATGGGCAAGTACAAGACAGGTTAGACACTTCCAAAGGTCTATAGCTCGGCCACGTTCTGGCATGCTCCAGCTCCCCCTGTCACCCCTGTGCAGCCTGCCAAAGCCTGACGCAGTAATCCCCAGACCATTGAAAGCTGAGGGCTTTCTCTTTGCTCAGATGTATCACTGGGTTGCGCCTCTTGGAGCTCCGCTCCTACACTGGAGCCCTGAGCCACTGGGCACGGAGGTTGCAGGAGCTGTGGGAGTGGAGAGCAGCCCAGGAGATGGTGATTTCAGATGCCGTGCCTTACAAAATCAGCTGCTGTTTTGGGAATGAATGGGAGAGGGGGACCTGGCAGGGACTCTTGCTGGAGTCCAAAAATGTGCTGAAGTCAAATGGCAAACGCAGCAGCTGGTGTGAAGGGGGACAGTGCTCCGTGACGAGCGTGCTGCAGCAATCCGCTCGCAGCAGGGACGAGCACCTTCCTTTGGTTACGTGGGCTGCAGGAGAAACCAAGTCCTTGGAAAAAAACCTTGCAAAGATTTGCATAGTCCTACTCCCATAAGAGACTGGTAATGACTGTTGTGATATTATTTGGGACTAATTTTCAAGGGAGAAATACGAAGGATCAACTTCAGTGTCCTGAAGTGTCCCATTTCCCAGGCCCTCGGCATCCCAGGGAACATCCCTCGGATCCTCAGAGACACTGAGCATCTCAGCAGTTGAGGGGAGCCAAATTTCAGCACGTTCGGTTTACTCCCCATTCAACTGTTTGTGCTACATTTTGTAAGAAGCAATTAAAGCTACTGTTTATTATTATTTGATAATCATGAAGAATGTGTTCAACGCTAATATAAGGCTAGCCTTTGAACAGAGGGGAATACACTTGAGATGAAAGTCCCAGCAGTGATGTTTAATTTTTAAGCTGCCCTCTACTAGCTGGGGGCCACTTGGGAGCATCACCTCTAAATGTGCTTTGGCAAGCAGCGCTTTCTGCACCTGTCTGTGCTACTACTACTACTATTACTACTAGTTTTAATACCTGTAATAACAAACAACCATTTGTAATACTGAAGGAGCTGATGCTCCATGCATTCAGCATGGCACAGACGTGCAGCAAACAGGAGTTGCTGTCACAGCCTTGGCTTTGACAAGGTGCCACCAGCAAAGCAGCTGAGCAGATGGAGGCAAGGGGTAGAGGGTTCAGGGACATGGCAGGACCATGGGCACTGCCCACGGGGATGCTGCAGTGGTCAGGATCTTTGGTGGGCTCCCGTGCAGGATGCTCAGGGGAGCAGAGCTGCCTCGCAGCAGCTGCAGTGATGGGATACAGATGTGTTGTCCCCACTCCACTTATGAGGGGGAAGCCAGGCTTTCACAGAAGCAAGACTTTCAGTATCACAACAAAACTTGCAGACATGCCGTCTTCCTGGTCCATGATGGGCTGTGGAGATGGCTCATGGCTGCTGGCCCCTCAGCCAGCTGGCAGCGTGCAAGGGTAGGCAGTGCTCCAGCAGGCTAGGATTGCCAAACCAGTGAGATCCCACTTGCTGCTGAGGAAGCAGCCCCCAGGGTGCGTGGCGGGCAGCTGCCTGTGCACAGAGGTGCTGGGATGCCGGCTGGATGCCTGGCTGCCGGCAAGGGCAGAAATCCTCACACTGCTGCCACCTCCCTCAAGCCACTTGTTCCCCACTCACCCAGGGCCACCTCAGAGGACAAACATCCCTGGGTGGCACCACAGCAGCCCGGGGCCAAATAGTTGGAGGGCAAGGCAGGCGCTGGTCCCTGCTCTGGGCGGACTGCTGCGGCACGCTCACTGCTGCCAGCTTCTGTAACCCGTCCCAGCAGCATGACTCTCTATACATATACATATACATATACATATACATATACATATACATATACATATACATATACATATACATATACAT
>Ga0065711_1033577_pt1 | contig 25235 bp, 7 predicted proteins | sample Hoacrofraction12_FD_59098 | JGI IMG/M metagenome (GOLD analysis project Ga0065711, IMG submission 59098) | Hoatzin crop microbial communities from Cojedes, Venezuela - Epithelial fraction 12 v2 (version 2) | ecosystem: Host-associated > Birds > Digestive system > Esophagus > Crop | place...
CCCCCAGCAGATACCCCAATGCGCTGCTGCTTCAAGAAGCACTTTGTAGACTCTACTACTTACAGGCTCTTTCAAAGGGAAATTCATGGAGACTAATATTGAGTGAACATTTAACCACACAGCGAAGACAGGAAAAACACCACAAAGCATTCCGTAAACGGTGCCAAACACAGAACATGTCAGTTTTGGTTTGCAGACAACCCCTGAGATAAAAATCAAAGTATTACGACACCAAGTAAGTCAGAGGTAAATTACTGAAAATAAACAACATTAGTAATTGGTGTCACAACACTTTCTGTATAGAAGCACTTTTTTTTAAACCATACAGAAAACGTAACTGCTTTAGCCTGTCCGAGAAAAACATCAAGGGTAGACAACAGAGCAGTTAGGGTTGCTTTGTTTTTTCACTGAACCTTGTTGCCGTGAAGATTTTTCAGTTTCAGTGCAGCAATAGCAGGTTATGAGACAGGTTGATAACCACTCGAAACTTTATGGAACCAGCTACTAATGTTAAACCTTTTAAAACCAGAAGTCTAAATCTCAACACTATCGGCCCGTTCACTTTCCAAACATTTACAACAGACCCAGAGATGACAAATTCAGTACCTGACACCACAAAACGAAGCGGTTATCTGTGGTGTGGTAGCAACCAACTCACTGTGGACAACTCTAGACAATGTAGTGAAGCAAGAGCAAGCACGTCAGACGTTAACTTTGACGACGACAGGACGCACCTACCCCCTAATAACAAACACACTGGACACAGGCCTGTAGTTAAAGGTTACAGTGGTCCAAGTTTGGCACATCAACAGAACAAAAGCACCTGTTTTAATTGCTTATTCAGGAGATTTTTCAGAAGACAATAAAAAAGTAGTAGGACAAAGACTAGGTTATACAATGCTCAGTTGAGTAAAAAGAGCAACTACATTTCAACTCTGCTTCTAACAGTCTAGGTCACTATACCAGTTTTCGATTAAAAAAATAACTGCTTGAGCAGACCAAGGAGGGCTTCTCACACATAGCATCAGCGGCCTGACTAAGAGCACACTGCAGCCCCAAGGTGACCACGTCCTTAGTGCTGGGACCTGACCAACTCCCGCAGCTGCCCAGCAAACTCGCTTCTGGGCACCTCTGTTGTCAGGGGCCGACGCTTACAGACGTTAACAAACTACCCTCAGAATTTCAGCAGAAATGGAAGTCACCTTTAGAAGCAGTCACTTCTGAGCAAATGAATCCACAAAGAGGTTACTCAAAACACACGCATTCAGCTTCCACAAGTCACTTAAGTGATAGTGATGAGGCCAATTTGTGACAATGCTTTCAACTCCAGAGTGTACTTCCTCATCAGAAACAAAAAAAGGTGCAGTTTGAGCTAACAAAGGGAGGTTAAGTGAGGAAAGACACTGTGTTTATTCCAATAACTGAAAGGTGCATCTGTGAATCAGACAGTGACTGGCAACTCAGAACACAACTTTGCCGAGTCCAGTAAAGGAAGAAAAGCAACATACCACATTCAGAATAGAAGCCATAGCTTCTGCATGAACAGATTTGTGCATCTAAGAGACAAAACCCATACAAATTGTTAAATGCCAATTGTTACAGTAATGCCCTCACTAGAGTGTCAACACCCACACTGCAGTCATGGCCAAAAGTATAGAGCAGAGAAAATAATGGAAGCAAGACTTAATTTTTCCCCTGGCTCTTCTGCTTGAAAAAAAATTTGTTTAAAATGAGAAAGAAAAAACCTGCACACATCTGTTAAGAATCTTACTTACAAGTCAAACTGTGCAAATACAGATGTAAGATTGTGCTGTAACAGGCAGTGAGAGGCCAATTTGGATGTGCAAAGTTAAAAGAAACATAGCAGCTTTTGCAACAGGCAATAAAACAGGAAGTAAAAAAAGGAAATCAAGTTAACTCTTGCATTTGTGTCTCCACTTCATAGCTTCCATATCTGAGAAAGAAGAGCCTGACAGGTCAATAGGCTTAGTGAGCAAAATCCACTCAGTATTTTGTGTATCGCAGTCTACGTTCAATGGAGCTCTCAGCAGCAGCTTGGTGGTATTATTTCTGAGGCTTTGTGACCCTGTGCTTTCAAAGAAGCAGAAAAGGTTCTAAGTGTGCTGCAGTCTATCATTAGAAGTTCATCAAAGTAGCGTGCATCGAAAGAAGCTGCTCTTCTTAGATCGATTTTCTGTTATTTTTACTGGCCCACCTGCCCCTGATGAACTGTTGTCATTCTGAAAGAGAAGAGTATCAAAATCATAAAATGCAGAAAAAATACGTCTAGCTTTCCTAGTTTCCCTCCCCACTTCCCCCCCTTGCAAAACGATAACCAGAGCAGAGGTTTGTTGCAACCTGATCTTCTCAATTATCCAGACTCTGTTAATCACTCTGTAAAACTGCCTCTTAAAAAGAAACCTTTATCCAGCAATCCAGATCTGAAGTACTAGCTGAGGGAGTGACTACGTAACTTGACATTTAATAAGGCAAGGATCACACTTTTACATTTCTAAAGAACACCTCGGTTTCAGGCTGCCCAATGCTAGTGTTCATGCCACATGAAGAACAATTACACACAGATGGGTAAAGCTGTGATAAAGCACTGTTTGCTCTAATTTGATCTAGCCTCCACTGTAATCCCCAGGAGTTTTTTGGCAGCGCTACTACTCAGCCAATTCTTATACTGGGCATTTCAATATACCTAGTTTGTATGCCAGTTGGAAATACAAACCATTTTTCTGTTGAGCTTTGTCATAATGTCCCGTGCGAGTGTGAAAAATGCCTGGTCAGGAGCGGAGGAAAAAAAAAAAGTTAGTCAGAAGACACATGAAAGACAAGCTAGATTTGGAGCAGGCAAACACACTAACAGTACAGTGTTCTGTAGGCCACTGCTAGTGCCGGGAGTTGCAAGGCACTCTATGTACCACAGCTGTTTACTTACAACTGCAATAAGCATCCTTTGGAGGAAAATAATTTTTTATTTTCAGTCTCCATCCCTTCAATCTTTGAATCAAGTGAAACTTTCCCATCACACACCTCGGGGTGAGGTGGGTGGGGAAGAAAACTCTGTTGAAGAGAAGGCTGCATAAAAAACCCTGCTGAGGAGAAGGCTGCATACGCTAATATTTTGGGGTTTTTTTGCCAAACAAATGTACTGTGCATCACAACTATGAACCCACAGAGAGGTTTGATGACATGCCTTTGAATTCACATTAAGATTAGCTTGCTTTCTGTCCTCCAAAAGCTTTACTCCTGAGCTGATAATGGTATTTATACTTCCAACATCCCTACTGAGAAAAAAAAAATAAAAAAAATCACTCTGGCAAATCTCAGGGCCGCAGACTTCAATGTACAAAGAGGAGCAAAGATACTTCTGTAGCAGAAAAAAATCTGCAATTATCCAGAAGTAGGGAAAAGCAGGATTTTAGGCTATCTGGAGATACCAACAATCCAAGGACAGTTCCAGAATGTGAAAAACTGTAACGATTTCCCCTCTCCTTGTGTGCGGAATATATCCACAGACAGACACTCATTTAATGCAAATACATAGCAACAAATAAAATAATTCACTTGTGATCACAAGAATATCACAATAGTGTCGATTCCCACAAGTTAAGCATTTGGTGGAAAGACGGCTAAATCGTTACTTGCTGAATGCCTATACCAGCTGCATTTTTAATGCTTTCTTCACTATTCAGGTAGCAATTTAAAAAAATCTTCAGGTAGCCAAACTGTCTGGAGTAAGCACAAATTAATGTTCTACATTTAATGACCTGCAGGGGCTAAAATGACATGGTAGGGCATGTGACAAAAGAGCAAGCCAGCCACCTGGAGGAACTCGCGAAGACGACAGGTACTTTTTATTCAGAGACTGCTGCTATCCGCCATTGGCCTTAGCTGCTAATGGTCACATGCTCATTCTCTGCTGTAAGCATCGTAACAGCACTGTGAAAATCAGGTCAAGCCCTGTTCCAGGTGCAGCTCCACGCAAGTAAGTCCATCCTAACTCTATTGTATAACAACCATCCTGCAATCTGAAAAAAATGCTTGGCAGGCATGGCATCCGTCATGTTACTTTGAAGCAACAATCTCTTTAGTTTCCAGTTAATTTGTTAGCTTCACGATCTGAATTACATTTTTGCGGACTTTTAAAGCGTATCCCTTCAACAGACATGGAAAGGCTTTTAGAAAATTAGGTACAGCGAGAACATTTAAGAACAAATCTGCCTTATCCGAGTGAATGAATCTTAATATAATTGCCTTTTGATATTATTTTCTTCTCCACACTTTCATAGAGTTAAGATCCTCCCCCCAGCCTCCCCGAGATGACAAGAGTGATTCATGATAAGACAGAGCAGAGCTGAGCCACTCTTTCTTCTGATTCTATTTCCTTATGCTCTCATAATAGTGATCTTGTGTTTTTAGCATGAAATTTATTTGCAGGAAAACAGAGTGCAAGTCTATAGATGAAGTATTATAGATGAAGTATTATAAGCTGTCTTCCTCCTCTAACATCAGCTTATGACAGTCTATGCTGATGTTCTAGGTTAACACACAAATCTTCATAGCACATATTTAACAGTAACCTGAAGGCTCCTTGGCACAGTAGCATGTTATTCTGAAAGTAAAGAATCTTGAATCCAATTTCCTGCATAAAGCATTGTTCCAAATCACATGTATTCTCTGTCCAAAAGCACTTGCAATTTAAGTAGCAAGGCACAGAAGTCTACATCAACTGTTTGTGACAATAATAGTAAGCCACTCTGTTAACAGCTATTTAAAAAACAATTCCAGACATTACCAGAAAACAAGATATGCTGGATTTTACAGTAGCTCTGTAACTATAACAAGATCAGTGACCCAGGAGCACAGTTGGGATGTCGGGTCCCAGCTCAGGCCAGAAAGCCCAGCAGATCATGAAACATGCCTCCATAGCAGTAGTTCAAGAACCACACCATAAGCCTAACGCCCATCTCTTACCTCTTCCACATTTATGCTGGATTTCGCGCTTGTCTCCAAAAATTTGATTCCATAATCAATTGCTAGCTGGAAGAGAGGTTAAAGTTTTTCAGTGTTTATGAAGTTCCTTTGCAAAAGGCATGTTTCACACAGGTTCATAACAAAATAGGTGCTGTATGCTGCAGGAAGCTTTAAAAACAAAACCAAACACGCTTCACTGCTGTTTTTCTCTTGCAAACACATTAAAGTTACTGGACAATTAGACAAAGTATTAGAACAGGCCATACCCTCATGTAAATTCAAAACCAACAAAGAGATTAATTGCTCTACAAAAAGACCTATTTAGGACCTAAAAGAACATTACGATAGAATCTTCACTGATACAGATTTACGGACCAGGTAACTACATACAATCATCCCTTAAGTTGTGTTCCTAGCAAGTAAACTACTTTAGCTGTGTGTATGATGGATTATATAGTATTCTTACTTGCTTGTTTGTTCTGCAGAACAACTAATTACTTCAGCTTTAATAACAGTACTTATAACAAGAGTAAGTAACCACCACAGTGAATCGAGTACAACATGACCAAACTATAGACAATCTCTTTATACTGAGATTCAGAATACTTCATGTTGTAGCAAAGGTCAACATTCTTCACGGGATCTTCCCCTCAAGACAACAGTATCAATTAAGTTTATTCAAACTTGAAGTCAGTCAAGTGCTACTTAAAAACAAAAACCCCGAAACTGGCATCCTATTATACGTAAAAGTTTCTGAAATGAGGTTTGAGGCCGATTATCTCTCATATGCCTAAAACATACCAAGTGTCCAGCAGCCAAAGTCCGAAGAACAGTCAGCTTCTAAACAAGGTAAGTCACCAAAGCTTACCTTCTCCCCTTTTTCTTTTGAGACTTGTCTTTTTTCATTCATATCACATTTGTTACCCAGGATCATTCTTTCTACATCTGAAGAGGCATGCTGAAAGAAGAAAAGGTAATCTCTCAGAAACAAAGTGCATCATTATTCGAAAGAAACATACGTCAAACTCGTCCGCAAATGAATGTTAGAGAAATCCAGGAAATGAGAACATACGTTATCTAATGGAGCTGTCTAATGTGAAGGCATTACTGAGAAAGAGATTGACTTTTGAAACAGGCAATTTAACATTTAAATATTAAAGTGGGTTGGAATAAATACCCCTGGATTAAATTTGCCTGAGCGCTATTACAGATCAAACACAGTACCATAAGCTCTGTACCAGGGTGCACACATGCACGGGCATTTGGCTATTCTAGAAATGTCACGGTACACACTTCAAATGGTGCATGGACATCTAGGGTATTTGGCTGGAGTATCATCATGTCATACATTTGCATTTTTAAAACAGATTATTAATAAAAGATTTTTTAGGTAATAAATCACTTCAGCAAGAGAACTTCAACAACAGAACACATCTAGCCCAGTCGCTATTGGATCAAACTGGTCAGTAATACAGGAATTTTGCTTCAGAGCCAAAGAACAATTCTAAAGAAAAGCCCACGGATTTTACGTCTACGGAAAAAAACCCAGTAAGATTCTGCTACCTAACTACAGCTTCACTAAACTTCAGGTTTCTCCTCTAACTTCATAATGACCTACCCCTACTTGACAGCATGTCCTACGAAGTAAGATACGATAAGTTAGCAGGAAGGAAGCTTACGCAACACCAAATGAAAAGGTCAAAAATCTCTAAACAGACAAACACACAACACATTAACAATTGAAATTAGACAGATCTGCCACCACCTCAGTGGAAGGTAGACACCCTAAGATCTTGCTCCTTCCCACTCCTTGGACACACCCAAAAGCAAAAAAGAACAATAAAAGTCATATAGTAAGAGCAGTTTGGAAACACTTTATGCTTGCTTTTTAAACGTAAGTTTTTGACCTTCTACCCCTTGACGAACGAGATAATATTCTCACCATTAATAACCACTGCTGCATTCACTACACAGTCTAACTCAGCCACATATGCGGGCTACTACAATGAAAGTGAGTAATTACTTGATTATTAACTGTCCCAAAGAAATCGTAAGATGCAACAAGTAAGAAGTACTCTCCAAAGCACCTACCTCCTCTATGTTTCTTATCCAGTTTTTTATGTTGTCGAAAGACTTTTCATTTGTGATGTCATACACCAGCATAATTCCCTAAATAAAATTAAGAAAATCCAATTAGATGAGCTAGCACTGTTGGCTGACTTCTGATGTATGCTGTTGGGTTTGACTGTACTTGCAAGAAATCCAACACACAACTTACGCACCTATAATCCTTTGTCAAAGCCCTGTGTCATTGCTGAGAATTTACGCAAACTATTACTATTTAACATCTGTTGCCACTGTTAGAGGTCAAACACACAACCTATATGAAGTTTTAAATTATTAGCCTGCAGTCAGGAAAAGTTTAGAGATTCTACTACAACAGCAACCAGGACTTTAACAATAAAGTCAAGTTCAGAAGCCGCAGCTTTAAGCGGTTGAAGATGACCAGCCTGTGAGATCCAGCCTGCTGGGGCCAGCAGCCACTTAGAGCAAAGGTGACAGTAGACGCGCTCCCAGCAGCTCGAGTTCTTTCGGTAGTTACCTACGTATGCTAGTGTGGGCTCTTGACAACTAGCAACGTGTGGGGAACCACACAACAGCTGCATTAGGCACTGACTGCCAGGTTCACCTCCACTCCTTACTGCCTTTCCAGTCATTCGTCATAGGACACAGAAAAGTTCTGGGCTGTGGACTGGAGGTGGGGAGAAGACCATGTCACTGTCAAAACCTTTTTAAGTACTAGAAAGCTCTAACACAGAGCCACAACCATTACTATTTCTCCCCATCTGTATTCCGTAACAGTGGAGTTATTTGTACCCACAGTCAGCCCAGGAACGGAATGGATCTGTTCACACAACGTGATAAAAACATGGGGTAGCAGCACAGCTAGTAATCAGCAGGTTGAAATTAACAGTGTTCCAACATAACGTATCTCCAGTCGGGGCAATAAGAAGCATCACAAGCAGTCGTACCACAAAGAGTGCAGGCCTTAAGTCAGTTATTTGATTTCCAGTCACTCTTAATGGAGGAAAAAGTAACAATAGCTTTTGTAGGCGATTCTATTTCCAGCCCAGATTTTGCATTCTCAACTGGCTGAAAGAAAAGCAATTCTGTGAAATACACTTTTAATGTTAAAATAATTCATTACCTATTTTTCAAGCATTTCAAATGTTTAAAGCGGTTGATTGCATTAAAAAAAATTGTTCTGATTAAAGCTTGGCAACTTAACTTCTTATTATAATCTGCAGAAATTTTAACTATATTAAAAAAGACAAGAGGGCTTGAAGTTTCATCACAAAAAAAGGACTAGACAAAGTACCAGCAGGTTTAAAAAAAAGGAAAAGCAAAAAAAAAACAAAAACAAAACAAAAATAACCCAAGCAAACCACAAACTTTATTCCCCACATCTCAAGCCACAACTATCCAACCCTCTAGTCGAAGACCTACACGGCAGAACCTGAACAGCAGCAAACCAGTTACACTAGTTGTTGCAAATTTCTTTTGAAGCGAGAGCACTCACCATGGCTCCTCTGTAGTAAGCTGTTGTGATTGTGCGGAATCTCTCCTGGCCTGCTGTATCCCTAAAATTCAGTGAAAACAAGCATTTGTTGGAGGTGATCTTTACACTCTTCTGAACTGAGAGATGTCTTTTTAAACAGAGTAACAATGTATTGATACCCACCCATTACGAAAAAACACCATTTAGAAGCTGTTTGCGCAAGTTTCCTCAGCCCTCAATGTCTTCCTCACTCCTATGCTATCCTACTCACACCAGTGGGTACAGCAGCACCGTACCTCTGGCACAAAAGCATTTAAATTGTCATGCAAGCAATCGAACTTAGCACTACACAGCCTCCCCTGGAATCATTAAAAAAGGCAGCTCTGATACATCTGAGTCCTGCATTAAACAAAAAATAAAACATACAGCAGTAAAATATTCTAGGATAGTGTATTTTCAAGTACAGTTAGATGTTAAAGTCTGCCACTATCCCCTAGCATGCTGGTATTTTATCCCAGCTGACTTCAAAGCACTACCTATCTGAGCGAACCAGAGGACCACAGTGTCTGGTCACGCCGGGGGGCGGCTGAACCCCACTGGCCTGACAAAAACCAGCCTTCTGGCTTCCGTTACAGACAGTACGCTTCTACCAACCACTTCTGGCACTTCACTTCCTTACTCACCAGGATTCCAGCTTGCACGCAAGTATCACAACTATCTTTTCCAGAACTTGAGAAATCAGCAAGAGCCCTACAGTCACCAGGAGTGCTTAGAGAGTCTGGCGTGTGTAATAATGCTCGTCCAAAGATACTCAGCTCCTACCGTTAGGAGGCTCAAGGTCTCTACTCAGCCACCATGCCGGGAACGGGGGCACCGCCTTTCTCTGCCACCAAGTACACCGAGGTGACAAAGTATCAGAGGAGATTACATTTTGTTAGGTTGTGTATTTTAGTTGACAAATAGTTCTCTTCCACAGGGCATAGCGAAAAGCGCATTTAAGCGGACAGTTTTTGATAAAGTGGAAAGTTGCCATAACGCTCACACATGAACAGGCAATTTCCTGTGCTGCTGCCACAGAACCACGCCAAGAGCAAGACAGAAGACAGCACAGACCTTACGGACAGTCGATGAATAAAAGGTACGAAACTTCTGGTACACCTAGGCTCCAAAGCGATGAAGTAATCCTGCTCAAAGTTTAATTCAATACTCACTGAAAACGTCAGTTACTTTGAAATACTTACCATATTTGTAGCTTGATTTTCTTTCCATCTAATTCTATTGTTCTGATCTTAAAGTCGATTCCTGCCAGAGAGAAAGAGATACTCTGAGTTTTGCAACAAATGCAAAGGAAGTGCTCGGTTTCCTTTTGACAATTTGGTCAGAGCAAACTCAGGCAAAAACATTATTCTGAAGCTGTCATTCCTTCCGAACACTGGGAAGTGCTGAGGATGCACAAAGGTTTTCAGCTGCACCCACCACGTCAAGGATCAGTTATTCTGCACAGTGAAAACAGACCAAACTCAGGCTCACTACTAGAGTTAGTCAAGACTACGATAGCAAGATTTAATCTCAAAAGTCTTCCATTTTACGCTGGTAAGCTCACTAATTTCAATGTATGTTTTTCTCAGCTTTCGACTAGCCCCTGCAGTTCAAGTCAATTCCCTAGAACTTCTGCTGGCTCAGAGGAAAAAATACATACTACGGCCCCTTAGCTCCTGCTCAAAGCTGGCATCTACTTTTGAAAACTGAAGTTTAATGCAATCTAATCAGACATCACAGTAGATGGTAAAGCATCACCGGAGACAAAAGCCATATACAGATAGTTACTGATGGTGGCTGCAGAAGATCAAACATGGGACTTGTCAAGAGCACCAGTCTAGGAGGAACTCAGATGTTCTAGGTAGCTCCATAAGGTATCGAGAAAACACTGCTCTCCTGTCCCCCCTGACACTTCCACATGGTACCCATCAGTTCTGTGTTCAGAATCAGCCTCAGATTTTAAGCCATGGGTGGAAAAAATATCAATTAATTCAGAAGGGCTTAATAATGTCTTTTAAGATTTAGAGGGCTCAAATGGAGCTATGAATCAAGCCAAGATTTCCAAACAGACCAGCCTTTACCCTGGACTGCTTTACCTTTCACGTCTCTTAAGCCTACACTGTAACACAGCTCAGACTGAGACTGCTCGAGTCCTGCTACATGACTGCCTGATTTCTGAATCCCAGGACAGCCATCCCCATGTACCTCCAATTAATCTGTTTTGAAACTAATGGACCATTTTTATTTCACTGAATCTTAAATAGTTACTTTATACTTAGTTATAGTTCATAAAAGATTGGGGGGGGCAGGGTAGGTTATTTTATATATTTAATTTCTTCTTTCCTCAGATGCAATTGAAGTGACAACTATCAAGAGTATCTTAATTGAGAAAATGCTGTTTCTAGCTTTAAGATTCATCTATCACTTAAACAGGAAGCTACGGGATTTTTTAATACACTACAGTAGCATTTGAATATGAAATATGGACATTAACTATCTGACTTTCATTCTTCTTGCACGCGATATCAATACTTTAACACACTGGAAATACCGAGTTTCAGCCACTTAATCTTGATGTGCTATGGATATGTAGTTTAGCCCATTAGTTAGAATACAAATTACGAGCAGAAATATCACATCAGCACTTCTAACAGCATATGAAATTAATTGCATTAATTTAAAATGCTATGACTACTGCTGCAATTGCAATTTCGCAAGATTCACCTGTAGATTTACAGGCAAAAAGATACTGTCATTAATTCACATTCTTCTAAAAATGACGTAAGAATGATGTGTACTTTAAAAAAATCCTTACTATATGGAACAGAAGTTTGGCAAGAGTTTCCATTTTACATTTGACAGGATTTTGTGTCTCCCTTGTTGCAAAGATTTTTCTCCTAACTAGGTGCAACACCTGCTGAAACCACAGGTAATCGTGTTCAGGTCTGAAAACAAATGACCTTTGCTCCGAATAGATTTTCTTTTGGCCTCCAAGGTTATAAAGCACAAACACAGATTTTTCTGGAAAGGGTATTATACCACAGACAACAGCAAATTAGATCAGTTTTAAAGCTCTTTTGTGTCTAGGCCTGAAGTCTTAGAATTAAGTAGAACAACTGTTGGCTCAGGGACTACTGCGGTTTGAAGACAACTCTGCACGCACTGTCACCCACTGCAGCTAAGACCCAGCAGCACAACCCGTGAAAGAATCCCGAGCAAGCAGGCTTACGCTGCAGTTCGGTATCTCTGTGCACCAGTCTGTGCCTCGCGCAGACTGGTTTCTTGTGGTTAGTCATTTCCCTCGCAGCATCAAAACGATTCAGACAACCACTCCCTTGACCACTTCTAAAACTCAGGAGCTGCATAAAAAAACCTTCCCGGAACCTAAGATGTCTAGTAGGAACTTCATCAAAATTCTCAAATAAAGACGAATTTCAAAGCTAAAAGAAGAATACAAAGGGGGAGGCCCATAAGCAGCTCTGCTGCGATGCTAAGAAGTTTAACACATTCAACTGCAACTTTTTAGAGGCTAAACTGAACTAAAAACTGGCGTTTCTTTTGTTCTTCCACTGCAGCGAGAGGAAGTGGTAAGCTGCAAGCCTCCGCAGAGCGAGCCTGGCGACATGCTCCCGCTTCCTGCCCCGCCGGGTACGAGCAGCGTCCCTCTCACGGTCAAATTTAAAGTACGCCATGCCGAACGCTCCAGTGTCCACAGCGTCCCAAAAGCAGTTATTGACAGAAAGTTCCCTTTGTCAACGAACCCGTACTTTGCACGGTCACACACTGGAACACAACAGATTAAAAAGATACTCAGGACTAACAAAGAAGAGTCATTCACGAATCAGAGTTTGACTGCAAAGGATCACACAGCTTTCACAGCTTTAAAATGCAACGTGCAGTGCTGTTCTCTCCAGTAGGGAGAAAGAGCCCAGAAACATTCAGATGTCCGTCTGAAAGGTTCAGTTTTATAGGCTTTTAGCAAACACACACATGGATTAATTCTTCAAATGCTAGGGCTAACGGGATAATTACTTTTAACCACTAACGCAGAGCTGCCACGCAGGAGTCCGACACGCTGGCATCCACCTCGCAAGCAAGCACACACTAGACATGGGCACAGGAGCATCTGCTGCAGGAATCACACGCCGGCAGCCTGCAAGGATGAAGTCCAAGCCGAGACACGAACTGTGCGGTGCCTAGGACTGTAATCGCTTGCAATCCCCTTGCAGCATGGGGCTGAAGAGGCTGACAGCTCCACTCCCTAGTCACAGGCTCCTTCTTATTCCAGCCAGCCTAGGCAGATCTTACTCACAATTAAGCTGCAACGCAATCATTTTAAAGAGATGGTGGGCAATGTGCCAAAGAGCTGCGTTACAATAGTAAACACACAGGACTGCCCAACAGTCCGTATAGAGAGGCTCCTCTTCCAGCTTTGGCACCAACAGTCTTCTACCACGAACCTTAAGAAAACGAGTCAGACGTAATTCTTACAAGAGTGTAAGGAGGAACTGAGCAGAGCTGTGAAACAGTTCATTTTGCTGCTTTGTTCCCCCCCTACCCGTGACTTCAGCCCTGAAGCCACCAGAGCCAGCAGCAACAGTTTTCAGTGCTACAGAGTCAGTTCAAGCTAGGTCTCCACTACAACTTTTCCCTACACGGTACCACTGTTCGGACTTACAGATCGTCTGGTTTCCTCTTTTAAACAAAATTTCTGTCGCAGAAAATGCTACAGCACAAAGAAACCAAAGAAACCAAACCAAAGTATTCTGGCTGGAGTAAGTAAACTGTTACAAGAGAACCAGCAACTACTTCCTGAAGGTAGGGGTTTCTCTGGTCTTCAGTCTGCTTAGCAAGAAGATACTGGAAGGGCCATGTTCTTGAATAACACAACTAGCGAAAGACAGGCAGAAAAGAAACACACATTAATGTTAAAAAAAAAAAATAAAATCACATAGTAGCCACTGGCAAGCAAATATTAGACTTCTTAATATTTACATGTATTACACTAGGTTAACCAGTATTTTAAGTTAATTTTTCACGTGGCTCAACATCAGTTTGCAGCAGCTGGACCTTACATGTGAGAAACCTGTATGATCAGATGACAATTCCTGTCAATTTTCACTGAAGCTGATTTAATGCGTTTCCCATTTCACTAAGTTCATAGAGTCTGTATATTTAATAGCATTTTTCTGGTGCAGCTGTAGCAAGAAGCCAGCCAGGAAATCAACCCCTTTCAGGAAGTAAATAAATGTCAATCTCTGACAGTGTACACTAGCCCGTATACCCACCGCAGCAGAGTATTTCTCCATCTCTGGCAAAGGAATACTTCATTAGAGAAAAATAAATTAGTACTCAGTGTACTAGCATTTTAAATGGTTTAGCTGGGTTTTGTTCGGGTTTGTGTTTTTTTTAATATATAAGCCAAGGGAATTTAAAAAAGTGATTAAACACCAAAAGCTGGCAAAGAAGCTGTGAAAAAATTAATACCCAATTTGCTTGCTAGAAAGAATCTCATTTTAGACCCACCTATCAAAGAACATCAAAGATGCACCACACTATCAGAGCTTGTTTATCAAACTAAAAATTAAGAGATCCATTTGGCATGACCTGCACATAATAAAAACCCCACCCTCTTCAAGAAGTTCTCTTCCTACTCATCTAAACCTTATCTTACTCTTTTCAAGTAAGAATGGAGAAAGTAAAATTAAATGTAAATAAAACAATTTTCCAGTGGGATTCCCTGATAAACAGAAACTTTGTGGCACTTACCACCATTGGACATAGATCACAATAATAAGGAATTCACTACAAGCTGGGAAAAGGCACCAAGGTACAAAGTCTCGTTACCCTTTTGAGCAATACAGCGTCAGAACAACTGGAATTTACGCATCAGCTTTCCAGCTGGGCTTGCTCCAAGTTGACAGCACTGGTCCTCTGGTCCTTCCTACCCTGCTGTGTTTACATGCAGGGTTGTGGTGGGTTTGATTTTTTTCAATGGGCGGAGAGGGAGAAAATTTTGCAATTTCTTTACTGCAAGACACAACACAGAAGAGCCTTCAAGATACACAAAAGGAAAGGAAAACACTTTCCTGCAGTCACTCAGGAGTTACGGCTGAATTAGAAATGAGCAGGCAGATATGTGACCTACCTTCAAAAAAAGGAAGCCAGAGGAAGCACATGACTGACAATCAATATGCTTCACCTTCAGTTTGTTGAATTCTGGGAGAGATTGCTCGGAAAATACTTCTCCCTGTAGGCTTTGCTTCTTGTGAGCAGCAAATGCCCAGGCTGCACGGATGAACACCAGCAGTACCAAGCAGCAGCACTTCTGCAGCACAGCTGTCAGAGCTGGTGCTGTTCTGCTGATTCTCCAAAGGACGGCTCCGAACTTGAGAGCCATCACAAGCCTGGAACCTCCAAGGTACTGCAGCGCTAGGCATTTCGGAAGCAACCGCTGCCCGTGCATTTGCTTTTCGTTGTACTTTGAAGAGCTGTACGCAGTGGGTACCGAAGGACACCGACATGCTCACCTGCACACCCTGCTCGCCACAAGACAGGCGTGCAGGTACCAGCACTGATCTCACACATGTGAACACAGCTGAAGAGTTTCAACACCCCCCGTGCAGACTCCAAGCACGGGCAGACCTATTGGACAATGTTCGTCCAGAAACAACTTCTTCTGCATATGCATGCAACAGCTGAGGGACATTCATCTCTTCCCACAGATCTTCCCCACAAGCTTACCCAGGGATTACTTATCCTTTTGTTCTCAGCAGTAGGGATTGCAGGGTTTGGAGTAAATATACAGCTATTTTTTTTTTCCATGGTATTTTTAAGGGAATATTTTCTTGTGCTACATCACTATTCTGTCTCAATCTATAAAGGTAGATAAATGCAGCCTCAGAAATTTCCTTTTATATTTGACCTTTCTTGAAGGATTTCAGTAAACATTAAGAAACGACCAAGTAGGAACAAAATCAGTGCAAAAGGCAGGGTGGGGAACACTTGCAACACACCAGTGTGTCATGCAGCCTCATGCAAAAGAACAAAGTCTAATCATTTTGAACTTCAACGTTTGGCTTTTGTCCCTAGTAACATCTGCAAGGCATTTTCAGATGATCTCAGCAATGTCTCGTTTCACTATGTAAATTAAAGACACAGTAGTCTTTTATTGTGACCACTCGAAAATACAGCAGATTAACATGAAGCAACACACCAGTGTGAAGGTCAACATTTTTTAAAAGTTGTAAGATAGATTTATTTCAGAACGACGCACAAGTGCAACCAGTTTTCTGCATCCTATCGCAACTTACAGGGACAAAGCTGTATTCTACTCCCTCCGGACAGCCCATAAGCACCCACAAAGCACTACTAAATTCAGAGTGGGCTGAATAGGCTCCTTCAGGTTAACTGGCCTTTCTCCATCATACTATTCACCCATACAAAGAATCTATTACCGGTGTCCTACACAACGATACGCAGCACAGTGTCTTGCACCTTGAAAAATACTAATAAGGTAAGGTTCTTAGAGTTTAAACACACTACACTGGTAAAATAGATCTATACAAATGGCTAAAGTAGATAAGGCAGTAAAGAACGCAGCTGCCACGTGTATATATAACATAAAGCAGTTTCCTGCTCCTAAGACCTTGAAACTTGCTACCAAGAGCAGATTAATGCTCATAATGCTAAGCAACCCACCGCCGCCTTCAGCGTGTCTCTCCTCATTATGGCTACCACTCTAGGCTTCCTCTCTCAAGACAGGACGACTTTCTGTTTCAAAGAGAACAAGCCATATTCAGAATACAACTCAAAACCATCAGAATTAGACCAACCTACGCTTTGAAACACTCAGGTTTTCGACAGCTCAATAACCTATGGTGTAATCTGATTATCACAGTGAGATTTTAATCCAGTGCTCCTCAGCCACTTGTCCGTCACAGTGCTGCTATGAGTTCTGCCACCACAGCCGTGCACCGCAGTGCTTCTGGGTGAACACCAGAAGATCCTGCTAAGTGAAATTCTCTTTGCAGCATTTGGAGTTCAGAATTTATAGATTGCTTTGAGCAGCCTTTGAATTCCATGTTTCTAAACACCAAAAACACTCGATCCAAATCTAAAGGCTATAAAACAACACAATAGCAGAAACTTATTACTGCTTGACATGAGTGAAACTACCAACTGCCACAACAGCCCAACTCTAAAAGACACTCTGCAGGGACCCAGCCCTTTTCGCGTTTACAGCCTGGGTACTACAGCTCTACGAAAGTGCACAGGCATTAACCTATGTCTCCCTCTCATTCTGTTTTCAATGTAAAACAAGCTACACTTGACCGTAACTCAGTTTCATCTCAGATAGATTAAAATTGCACTGCAGATACAGACAGCAAAGTTTTTTTATTTTAAGGATTATTTATAGACTGACTAAGAGGAAGGCACTAACTTAGCTGCTTTGAGAACATATTCCTTTCAAGCCAACGCGCAACTGGAGAGCAGCAAATGTTAAAATCGGCAGGCAGACTTGAGCTGAGGCTGCAGTTTCACAACGAGCTGAAAGTTGGGTAGGTGCTGGCACCAAAGAGGCATGACCAAACCCTTTTCTCTTTTGATCAGGTTAGTTTTCATCTGGGCAAGTTCCACAATTCCGCTTACCATCATCAGTAACAACAACTGATGGCGTAACTTAGCGACACACCGTCACAGCTCTCCTCCTTTGAGTAGCAGACCGCAGACTCCGCTGAACCCATTGCTAAATTAAAGCCCTAGTTAATGCAAACCAAAAGGTGGCCCACAAGTGCCTTGCAAGCAGCTCCAGCACGGATCCTGCCCTGGGATACCACCCGACCAGCTGCAGCTCCACACTAGTGCAGGTGCTACTCTGTATTTCACACTCCCAACTACAGCTAGATATGGAACAGAAACGGCTGCAGCCATCTCCCGAGGACCCAGCCCCATGCTCACTTCACCTGTAATGCAGCAACGGGCGATTTGTGCATCTGTCATCTACTCTGAAGCTCTTCTTTCCCTCAGGTCTGCAGGATGTGCAGCGTATGGCTTTCTACTGCACAAGAAAAAAACAAAGCAAAACAACAACAACAACAAAACCGTTTGCCACGTGTTTTAATGGGCAAGAACACCAGATTTTCCCATTTAGCAGGTAGCTCAGGAATACAAATACTTGATTATTCTTTCAGAAGCCCAGTGCTTAACATCAGATGACGTGTGATTAGTCCTTATCAAAAGCATCATTTAATAAGACCAAAAGAAACTGGAAGTGGAACCCCCTAGAACAGGAAAAGATGATCCTGAATCTCCTGCCTGTACATCAGATATGTTTGTAGATGCAGAAAACATAGAATATGCTGACTTTAACCAAGATAACTCTAACTGAATATTGCTGTCAGGAATAAAAAAGCTGCTCTCTTCATCCAAAAGTTCGCATCTTAAGCATCCAAAAGGTCAAATTTTTTTTAAATTATTAAATTATTAAAAAATTATGAAAAAAAAAATCCCATGTAACCAATAGTACCTTGCCACCACAATTTAAAGTTCACCGTTCACTATTCATATTTTAGGCTTCAGTTGTGATGATGAGAACAGGCCAAAGAGGTTAGGTTTGCTTTTGTTCAGTAATTCTTGGTCCGGATGAACCTATACGATTGCCCAGTGAGAAATGGAGATGCCACTTCTTGCTAAAAAAGCCTCAAAGTTTTAGGACTCCCCCTTGATCCAGATGTCTGTACTGAACTGGTTATTCAGAGTGAAGAAATAAAGACTTTTGGGGTCCACACCACTGTGTTCACAACAGCAGAGCTCCTACATGAAAAGCAAGCATGCAGAGTGTCCCAGAATTCACAAAGCAAAGGCAGAATTGCTAAGTCATGGATCACTGAGATAAAAAAACCCTTGCATAGTACAAGCAATGCACTCTGTACCTTCCATCACAGCAGAGAAGACCTGTGATAGGTACTGCACACATATCCCACCAGCTGCGGATTTAAGGCAGGTATGGACACTTGATGGGAACAGCTGGTACGCACAGTTAAACACTGCTACAGCTCACCAACCTGGACTTCCAAGCACCTCCGTGAGAGATTCAGGGATATAAACATAGGGTCAGAGGTGGAGGGAAAAACAAAGGTGAACTGGGTAACATTAGACAGAGCAGGTATAAGTTACACATGGCGACTATAAAGATAGAAGTGATGACAAAAGATGAGCAGTGATGAAGTTTTTGAAAGTTTTCTAGGAATGCAGTAACATCCCACTCACTAAAGAGACAAGGCATCAGAGGACACAGACCTGCTAAAACTGGAAGGAAAAGTACATACAATATGGGTATTACCAGCAACATAAGCCGAGACAGAAATGCAAAAAAAAAAAAGGCATACGTCAGCAATATTAATAAGACAGTTCTTAGCTTTGTAACTGATACTCCGGCCAAAAGGATCTTGGTTACCGATGAAGATCAAAATGTGTCATCCAGTAAGAATCATCTTTGCTAAAAGGAACCACCTAATCTAGGAATTTCAGTTAGAGTCTGAAATGCAGTTGTGTTTTAGAAGCAAGTGTGTGAAGTACCTCATGAAGCAGCAAAATCAGGCCAAAAGTCAAAGCAGAAGGTTGAAGTTACTGAAGTTATTTTTAAAGATGGCACTCTCAACAGGCTCTGCCAACATCCTTTTTATCGGGAGGCTTTTTTAAACCCTTTTTTTTCATGGGGGTAAATACATGGGGGCTTTTTTGGTTTGGAAGCAAAGGACACGAGGGAAGAAGGGCTGCTTTAATTAGCTTATTAGTGAATGACAAAACAGGTCTTTTTTGAAAGACTTTTACTACCTACATTAACATGCAAAGCCACCTAACTCATTAATGAAGGCCATACTTGTCCTCCTGGCACATAACAGTGTTCTTTTCGCACATTATGCGAGGTTCTTTTAATGGCCACTTCATCTGCTTTTCCTGCATCGCATATTCTAAGTGCTCCTCTTTAGTCACTTCTGCTACGCCAGAGAAGTTCTCCCAGTCAGCGGCTGCTCTGACTTGCTGTATCTTCCTCCCTCCTTCCACGCTTGGGTTGACACAGATATCTTACTTCATCTTTCACTCCATCAGGAGTCATACCGTACAGGCGAGATATTCTGTCTCAGTAAAGGAAAGCTGTTTCCCTCCGGCAGACGAAAGGAAGGGGGGTGGAGGGGGAGAGCAGTGTGTGCGTTCCCTGGCTGGCAGCCACTTCAGCTCTGCCCAATTTCTTAAACTCAACCTGTTCTCCCCGAGTCCCAGATTTGGTGCCAGACTCCTATCAGCGACCAGCCTGCTTCACACGTTCTTAGACATTGCCATGCGTGTAGGAGAATGCCACTGGCATTCAGCATCAGGTGTTTCTCTGGCACCCAAAGCAGCAGAGTCTGCACAGCAGCACCACCTTAAACCTGGCCAGCTGTTTGTTCTCCCTAACAGAAGAGAATTCTTATGAAACATGCACTACTTTAGCTACCTTCAAAACTATGTACAATCTAATCAAAAGTGTCACAGCTTACATTTAAGAAAAAAGCTTACTATAAACCACAAGATAAAACTGATATTGCACACAATGACTGGTCAAAAACCCCTGAAGAGGCACTAAATTACATCCCACTGCTACTCTCACTGGGACAGGACGCTGCTGACCGAAGTTGCAAGTCTGGCAACTAAAAGTCTCTGGATCAACTCTGCTTGTACAAGAGTCTCACACAGTGCCACCCTGTTGAAGTTATTGTTTTTCATAGCTCATTCACATCAGAAGAGGATCAGATATATTTCATGTCCCTACCATCAGCTTCATGGACTGGGCTCTGAAGCCACCAGAACATCCAATTAAAGACAAAAAGCAATATAATATTCTTTGAATTACAAGCACCTAATTACTATTGCAAAACATGAAATAAAGCATCACTATAAACAGTGCATGTGTTGTTCATCACCTATTATGAATTTCAGTTAAATTCTGAAACAAGTCGGTTCAAGATGTATTTCTACTAAAAGGACGTCCTATTGCAGAAGGACTAGGCAGCCCTTCCAGAAAAGTAAATAAAAAATTCCCAAACACAAGCTACATGTCTTCAACACCTCCCTCAAAGCCTACAGAAATCTGCCAGTCCATTTGCTCCTACATTCATCCAGTGTTAGCCTGTGTTCTCAGGTTTGCATTCAAACCAAGCCACAGAAGCAGCCCAAGCTGCCCTCCTGTCCCTCAGAAGCACATAACCCAGGCGGACCTCCACCTGCCCCTTAGGAGCAGGCACACAACGGCTGGACATCTGTCACGCTGTTTCCAAGTAACGTGCAGCAAGAGAGCTGCAACAGCAATTTCACTAGCAGCCAAACAATTTCACTTCAGTTGCTGGCTGGCTGCAGAATACAGTAGGGTAACGCAGTCTCAGCAGCAGACGAAAAATCAAAGCCTAAGATGTCTTTTGTTACCAGCTCGGTGTTACTATTAAATTGCAGGTCACAAGAGACACAAACCTTAATGCTTTTAACCTATGATGTCTCCAACTACAACACTTTCTGATCAACACAAGGATAACACCTTGCTGACCGCCCATCACACACCTTTAAAACAGAATAATTCTTCCAGTTTCTCATTTACCTCCACAACGCTGTCTGTCCCTATTCCCACGCAAACCTCTGACCCCCTCCTCATGCTGTGCTGAAGAGATACCCACCTCCTAGATCCTGCAAACCTTGCATGTGCACTTCCATCCTGCAGATATGAATAACGGTGCCATCCAAGACACATAAACTAGTCTTGGTCACTTCACAGCCTTACTTAGAACGCATTTATTATAACAGCCATTAACAAAGTACTACTGACAATGCCTTCCTGACTCTTCCCTCCCTTTGCTCATCTACCAGTGACGTGTGTTTTCTTCTACAGCTCCTACCATGTGGAAAAGCCCAAAAGAAATCAATGGAATGAGGATCGGGAACGCTGAAGTTTAGTGGGAAAGTGGAAAAGCCCATCCAACCAACAACCAATCTTTTGTCTACCACACAAGTAACCGTGGGGAAGAAGAGTAGAAATATTCAGCGGGGCACAGTTTGACTCGAGTACACTAAACCAATTTCCATTACATGTAGACATGGAAATTTCGCTGCAAAAGGGAAGTTGATAATTTTGCTTGCCAAAGGATTTTCATCAAAGTGTTCAAAGGTCAGCATACATGCGCTTGATTGCTGGAGTAGTGTCCTATTTTGCAAGATGTAGGCTAAGGAAAAGTTACTTCTGTAAAATCAACAGATTGTTTCAACTCTCAGATACAGCACTGCCTCATGTGGGGAACTTCCTGCCAAACGCTGATATCATCTTCAATTCAAAAAAATAAATAGGACAAATTTTGTTTCAGTCAGCAAGCCTTCGTACTAAGTCAGAACTGCTATCAGCTAAAAGTTATGACTTTTTGTTGAAACTGGTTTCTGTGAAGGTAAAGTTGAAAGGAATGCAGACAATAAACCTTATTATTTGGAACGATAAACCCAATCCAGTTTTACCAGACAGCAGTACCTGAACAGCAAGTTGAGACACTTAGAGACTGCTAAATTAACACTTCTTATTCTTGTACACTGCACTGAAACCACCAGCAAAACGGACATGAGATACCCCAAGATAAGTTTTGCTTTAGGAGCTGCTGCAGTGTGAAAACGAGCTGACTCAACTGCATTTTACTTTCCATGTAGAACTGTGCAAAAGCAGAATTTTCCACTCAGGAAGCAGACTAAACAACATAACCTTACACAACAGATTCCCGTTGTAAAAAAAAGTTTTCTCCCATGTTAACAGTGAAAAGCTGATCCTCACTAGGGACCACAGCAGTCTCATGACTGGCCAACCCTTTCAGAAGTTTTCCAAACAGAGCTACAGAGCCCTACATAAAAAGTTTCAGGTTTCTGAAGGCCAAGGACCTGCCTCACCTGAAGGTGTTGGAGGCCAGTCTGCATTTTCACAGACCGAGAACACATCACCTAGAAGAACCAAAAGGATCAGCCGAAAGAAGGATCGCTGGCTCGCTGCTCGTAATGGGTTGCAAAGTTTGCTGTATGCCAAGTAGTCAAGACAAAGAAAGAGCAACTCTTGCGCCAAGCCCTTACTGTCTGGATCAGTGCAGTCATCACTCGAGCACGACCAAAGTCCGGAGGAGAAAAGTCAGGGGACCATCTGCAAACCCTCCAGCAACCTGCAAGGAGGTAGCCTTACAGGCAAGTTCTGCGTGGCAGCAGAAGGGAAGAGAGCCTGCAGAGCAGGACACAAGTGTATCGCGCAAGATGACAAAGTAACTAAAATTCAGTATTGACTCATTTCTGTCATATGAACATTGAGGCTAAGTAAAACAAATATTCTGTAACGAAGCAGTTTTTCGATAATCCCCTCCTACTTATTTCTTTTCCTTTTGAAAAGTGTTTCCATTGCTCTGGTCACTGAAGCGTTGTGGTTTAACCCCGGTTAAAGTGGGAAATTACAGGAAAGATAACTGGTGCTCAGCCATGATGCGGACCCTTCCATCATGCAACAAAGTTTACTTTAATTTCTGCATGTAGAATCTAAGAAAATAAAAAAAAAAAAAGTTGAAACAGCTACAAGTTTAACCCTATGTAGTTAAGAGGAGCCTCAAAATGACTCACCTCACTCACATACGGCGTTTACATATATAATATTAAACAGTAAAATTTGATGTCAACACACCTCGAGCATATGCCTCCTCCGACTTCCACAGCCAAACCAACTCCGACCGTGTCAGCAGAGAGACAGACCAGAGGAGAGCCAGGGCACCGCTGAGGGCACATGGTATCATGCATGCTAACTAAAATCATTATGAACCAAACACACATGGTAACAGCAAGTACGATCACACTGCAGAATCCACTTTCTTGAGAACATATAAACAAAACAGCCTGGCAGCTCACGCTCCGGGAAGACTTGGTGTACTCAATTAGGAACGCTAATCTGGAGACCTTAAAGCTCCTGCTGGCAGGTGGGCCTGTCTGGGAAAAGCATCACATCCCTGCGCCTCCATACCACGGCGGGCTCTGCTTTATTGGTCAAGGAAAAACACCAGAACTGTTAAAGTGGAATGCCCCTAGGTTCATCTGACGTGTTAGCTGTGGTTGTCAAACTGTCCAGTATTGAGCAGCCAGTATGCACTCAGAGACAGAGAGAGGGGGACCGTGCACATGAGCGCGGCATCAAGAGCAAATAGATCAGATCCACACGACTGACCTGAAAGTAATACAAGCAACACACGAGGAAGACTGAAAAAAAACCCCAAGCACTTTTATTTAAGCATATGTCAGCACTTTATGAACAGTTTCACTATTTCCTCTGTTGTCAACTTTCCTGTTTCTAGGTCCTTTGCTAAAAAATAAACGGGACTGCAAGAAACAAATTGTAAGAAGGAAAACGTTAACTGTGAAATCACAAATACTACCTATGGCATCAGAAGAATGCCTCAATTATTAGTAAGTTTCTTGAAGCTGAAGAGCGTTGAAAGTAAGACCCTTATGAAAGCAAATCTAAAGGAAGGAAATGAGAACAAATCCTGTATTTACTGAATAAGGTAAGAAAAAACAGCACTGCATTCACAATCCTCAAGACATCAAAGTGAGTCAGTGAGAAAAAGAAATATCAAGGGGCTATGCAGTTCAAGAAACATCAGAAAAGCGGCTGGAAGGCAGACCTACGTGTTTACATTAGCTATCTCTTTAAAATCATAAAGAGGTATTTTGTATTTAGCATGGTACCAACACAGGCTTTTCAAAAAAAACCCCAACATACAGCATTTATTAATGTTGCTTAAGCCTTTTATTATACCACAGATAGAGCAAAACGCCTTTTTAGGTAAAACACTACTCCGGCCTTGATTAGCTGACGTTACCGATACAGCACTTTGAAAATGGCTGCAGAGAGGAAGGGAACGTGCCACTCTAATTCTCCCGAAATACTTTTTTTTTCTGAAATGCAGAGAATCTGTTCTCAAAGCAGGAGAGCTGCCAGCCACGCCTCACTCCGCCAGTCGCATCTGCCCCAGTAAAAACTGCCTCTGCCCTGCGCCCCCAGCTCCGCGCGACGAAGCGCCCCAGGAGGGTACGGCGCTGGGGTAACGGAACCCAACCGCACGCTGTTCCGCCCCAGCTTCACACCAGTTTCCTCCCAGCAAAGGGCCTGCGCGCTCCCTTCGTGCTGCTCTTCCAGGCCGGCATCAGCTTCGCCCTCCTCAGCACCAGCAGCCTGCGCCGACGCCCGGCAGCCGCGCACCTCGCCCTCTGCTACCGGCGATCCCAGCCACGGGCCGCGCAGCCCCGGTCTCGCCAGACGGAGATTTCACCCCGGCAGCGTCTCGGGGGGAGAAGCTGGGAAATGCTGCTCACGTTCAGTTCAGCAGGCAGGATTTTGAGAGAAGCCAGAGCGGCCCGCTCGCACACCGCAGGTCACCGCCGCCAAGAGGGGGGAGCTCGGCCTCAGTCCCCCCCGCCTCCCAGCTCCCGACCGGGCCCGGCCCCTGTCAGGGCGGCTCCTGCTCTGCTCCCAGCACCCGCGGGGCCGCGGAGCCGCAGGGAAGGGTCCCGGTTCCCTCAGGACCCGCCGCCCGCTCCCCGGAGGCCGCCGCGCCGGCCC
>Ga0065711_1033578_pt1 | contig 25234 bp, 15 predicted proteins | sample Hoacrofraction12_FD_59098 | JGI IMG/M metagenome (GOLD analysis project Ga0065711, IMG submission 59098) | Hoatzin crop microbial communities from Cojedes, Venezuela - Epithelial fraction 12 v2 (version 2) | ecosystem: Host-associated > Birds > Digestive system > Esophagus > Crop | place...
GGTTCGTTGTTGTGTTTTCTCCTTATTTGTACCGTTGTTGTTGCTGTTCCCTCTGTTTGCTGTTCTGTTAAACTGCCCTTATCCCGACCCACCAGTTTCTGCCTCTTTCTTTCCATTCCGGCGGGGGGAGGGGCGGCCGCGTGGCGCTTTTGTTGCCGGCGGCAGCCGAAACCAAGACACAGGCTGACTTCAATATTTGCAGTGAGAGCAGAAATGAGTTCCTAGAATCCATTTTTCAAAAGCTGTCACAAGTTTGCACCCCATGACTTCAGGCCTAGGTCTAAGCACTCGTACTTACCTGATGGGCAACTGCCTGCCTTTTAAGCTCTTGCAGGCTGGACCCCTTCATTTCAAACCTCGAGTACAGTGGCAATCAAAATTCATGACTGTTCCAGAAAGCTTGAGCTTAACATGTTGTATTAGCTGACTGAAGCAAATCTGACATTCAAAGAACATAATGCACATCATGGCTTACCAGGAAAAAGCAACCCAATATATAGCAATGAATGGAGAGAGAGAATTCATCCTGAGAACATGCTGAGAGTTTACAAGATTTTGCCATAGCCAATACCATTTCCATTGTCACTAGAGAGCCAACAGACATAAAGAAGCGACAACATTAAGGTCAAGACATTATGCGTCACCCATCTTACATGGTTTCCTAAAGGTTTTTCTTCTTAGCAAATGCCCCCACCTTCTTTCCAAAGCAAAATGAAAAGCAAATACACCAGTCTACTCCAACACGAAAATAATGAATTGATTTGGACAGCTCACAGGTTAGTATCAGTAACAGTAACAAATATGCTTAGCCCAGCTCTTCTGAACAATCTGCAGTAACAAGCCAGAATCAGCACGCAATGGAGTAAAGCCAGGCTTGGCAAAAAAAAAAAGACAAAAAAATCCAAACACATTTCACATTGAAAATGAAGCTTGGCAGAGAAAAATATCATGATCAAGGCAGTGAAGTAAGAGTATCTAAAACCCTGACACAATCCAAGTCACTTAAATCTGTGAAGAACTGCAGTGTGTGTAAAAAGACAAAAAAGAAAATTAGAACTGTTGATAGATCCAAGACAGTCTCTCCTAGTTTGCTGCAGGTAAAGCTCAAAGCAGCATTTCAGAAATGCTTCTTTTTTTGCTTTCTTAGCTGCTTCTTTTACTGGAAATTGGTGCTGCATATACACAATTGTAAAGAACTATTTCCCTCTCCTTGTATTACTCTTCACCAGTGCACAAGCCTTGATAAACTCCCAGCATTCAACTGATAGTAGGTAAACTGGATAGTGTAAACACAAGCAGCTAGCAACTACAGTCACTCTTCATCTAGACGGAACACAACTGCTGCAGATCATAAAGAAACCTAACATCTTGGTCTAAGCTGAGTTAGGTTTAAACCTTGCAAGCAGAAGGCATGGCATAAAGACAGATGAACCAGGAGGGAGCACACTTTTAAGCACCTCCAGAAACACAGCCTGAGACTGTTGTAAGAAGTTTTTGTCTCTCTTTCCCCTTCTGGAAGTCTCTTGATGGCAATTCTACAGAAAATAATTTTTTCCCCCTCAATATGTATTTTCCTTCCTAACATTAAAGTACTGCTGAGATGTGGAACAACCAGATCTTCCAAACACTACCTGCTATTCACCAGGCTGCGATTCCTCAAGTTTCCTCCTAACGTCCCTGAAGGAGAAAACTTGAGCAGTCTCAGACTCCCAAATTATTCTTTTTCATCAAAGTAATCCTTGTGGAGCCTCCAAGACGGTGGCTACCTCATCTTCGTAATTTCAAGCTCACACAAGTCCTCAGAGGTAGAAACATCCTGGAAAGGAAGGGTAGAAAGGATAAATCTCAGAATCCTACTGACCACTTCACCATGCCTGACGATCCTCAAGTAGGCAACCACACCTACAGCTGGGAAAGGCAACTCCTCTGAGCAGTTTCCCAGAGCTTCTCCCACTAGTGCCCACCAACTAGTGCACCATGGGGATTAATCATGCCATCACTGGCTTGCAAAGTACGTAATCAGCAGTGGAAATGTATTGTACGGGCAAATAAATTAGTGGTGAGTTTTGTACTCTATAGTTCAGGTTTATTCCAACTGAGAAAAAACAACAAGCAGTCTGTAAGCTCATCACTCGTAAACCTGTCTTCGCAGACCAGTCAAATTTCTCTGTCCTGAATAGCAAGTCAACAAAAACTTGGGGTTTAGGGCCTAGTTCCTACACAACAGACATACCTCTCCACTGTCTTGGGTACTTCTTTGCTATTTACATCTCTGCAACAGAAGGCTTGCATTTTTAGTGCTGTTATTTCCTCAGGGTATCAGGAAGCTTAGCATTCAGGTTACAACTACATATTCATGTTTTATGCACACCTGCCATTTTTATCTTTTGTAAACCTGAAGCATCAGATCCACCATAAACCTCTAATGTTTAGCAGTTTATGGCTCCCCTCACACCAGACTCACTCATCTGATTACGTGCTGTGTGTCCCAAGAAGTCTGTGCCAGAGCTTTCCCACAGGGGAATGTGACTGAAACTCTCAGCCTTCTGAAAGGCAGTGAGCTGAACACTCACAAGCTCTTTTAAATACAGCAATAACAACATTTGTGCTCCATGCAGAACTGGTATTTGCCAGGCTATTTCTGCCTGCCATTCAAGGAAGCCTCTTATCTCTTCCGAGACCAATTTCTTAACTCAGCATTGGTCTGTAAGCTTTTACTGCTGCATCCTACAGCTCCCTCCTTTTCCAATCAGTCATCTTACGAAGGTATGGTCCCAGGGGTCTTTCCCAGCGCTGTTCTTCCAGCTGAAACATATACTCCCAGCTGCAGCTTCATGCACTCCAGCTCATGAGCCCGGGCACTGGGTTATGGTTATAAGGATGTCCCATGTCTCCTCTGACTACAGCTGATGGCACCTTGGTTCTTTTCCAACTCATTCTGAGCTTCTTACTGCCTGACTCCCAAATCACAGAACTGCACTGTTCTCTCATGCTCTAATTTGGACTGGACCACATATATCTGCTTTTACAAAGGCAAATCAACCCACTACACCTACATAATTTTTAATTCTGTTTACAGATGTATAGATTATATTAAGATACATAGACACATTTATACATTGTCCTTATTGATTTGCTTATTTGGCCTCTCTTCCTCTCTACTTGAAGAGGATGGATTTTTTTTCCTATAATTGCTTCTTCTGACTTTGTTCGTTTTGATGCTGAGGTGACCTTTTACAAACACTACAATTGTATTCAGGATTCCTACCTGCAGCATGCCAATCATTTATCACGGCTCCACAGGGCATGCTCAGTTCCACCCTTTACACAGCCCCTCTGAAAGTATATCTATTTAAAATTATGTTTATACCCTTCTTCCACATTTCGTTTTGTGACTGCAGTGTGTCCAAATAACCATGCTTTATTGAACAATCCCCCCAAAAAACAACCAACAGGTTCATTACTCCAATACAGGAAAGCGTTTTCAAAATTTGCCTACATTTATTAGCCAACACAAGTGTAAGACATTAGGTTCCTTAAGAAAGAAATTATATGCATGTGCACAGGGATGCTTCAGATGCTTCTGAATGCCTAGAGTCCAGGAATTCATCTTTCATAGCACAGGGTAGCCCAGATCATGAAATAAAGCAATACCACAGCTTCAGGCTGCTTTGCAGATCTAGCAGTTTATGGCTGTGGTATGTGCTGATACCCTACTCGCATTCATCCCTTTTCCCAGACCCAGTCTACACATTCAGCCTTTGGAAAAATTCTAAACCATCTCTTGTGAATAGCAGCTAACATGCCTCTGCTTCAGGACTCATGGAATTTAACTGCATCATGTTAACACCACCTACTTGCTGAACACCTGAAAGAGGAATTAAGCTTCCACCTTAGAAAAGAAAATCCTTAAGAACTGCTAACTCTAATCCTAAACTCAGTAAGGAAGTAAAAATACTACCCATGTCTTCACTCCTATCAGCTGTCAATTCGCACAGAAGACATTTTCCACTCTCCGCTGCGGAAGGATGGCACAGTCATAAAACATCACAGCACAATGATCAGAGGAGACTTGAATTTGAGTCCACACACAGAGCTGCTGCAGTAGCAGGCAGAGCAATTTTCTTGCTTGGTTCTTACAATGACTACCATATTTGTGCTGGCTTCTCTAGGACCCAGTGAGCCAAAGCGCAGAACGAGAGGAAAAGCTGTTAAGAATTTGGGGAAAGCCTTGAAAGAACTTTGCCTAGAGAACAGAAGATGGATCTAAAAGAATTAGAATGGAAAGACCCTGGAGTATTTGTAGAAGAGACGGAAACCAAGAAGAACGCAGAAATAAAATTGTAAGACTATTACTACCTGAAGCCTTGTAGGGGGCAGATATCAGGGAAGTGAACTCATCACCATTTCCTATCATTAACTTCACTTAGGCAGGTAATAATGAAGATCCATACACTTCCACAGCTACTACAGTGACAAGATAAAATTTAGATACATGTTCGATCCTCCTTCTGGCTACCAACCACACGTTAACAGAATCCTTCAAACCAGCCTGGCTGGGAGCCTTAAGGGGGCTGGAAAATGGTCCGGCAAAGTGTGGCTATTTTCCTCTTGTTGAGCTGCTGAGCAATCGCTGAGAAGAGACAGCACTCAGGTATGGTCAAGACCTAAGTTAGAAGACATAAGGAAGGCACATAAAAACTCTCTCAGTGGCCAAACAGGGAAACAGACAAAATACTTACGGAAGTTACATTGGAGCGGTTTAGCCACATCATTTTCCTGCCCCAGTGCTTGTAGAATCAGTGCAGCTGAAACAAAGAATCCCAGTTTTGCTCAGTGGCAAAGTTAACCTGGCAGTACAGATCCATGCTTGGCTTAGGAGAGACATGCTCTTAGTGAGTCTTGCTTGGAAGCTGAGCTGCTGGAATAAAGCAGAATCAGGAGAGGAAGAGAAAGATGGTGGGATACAGACCAAAAGGCTGCTCTGGGATGAAAAATAACCTTGAGAGCACTGGGAGAAAAGTTAAAATTATGAATCTTGACTGCATATGCTGTCAGACAGCTGACCAAACCCCAACAATAAAAGGTGCCAAGGTAAGTCAAGACTGCTGCTCTACGTCTCTGGTCTCAGATGACTCTGCTTAGAAGGCTACATTAGTAACAGCTTCTCTTGATATAAGATGCAATTTTAGTTTTACTAAAAGTAAATTCTACTCTGCTCTGCAAGCAGTTCACTGTGCTTCTCTAGTTCAGCACTCACTTCTGTCTGAAGCCAAGCAGCCGCTGCATGCAGAAGGAAGAGAAAATGACTGAATATAGCCACACTATCTGCACTGACCTGTTTTAACCTTACAAAAAAGCGAAGACAACTATTTATAGAATCATAGAATGGTAAGGGGTGGAAGGGACCTTAAAGATCATCTGGTTCCACCCCCCCTACCATAAGAAGGGACATCTTCCACTAGACCAGGTTGCTCAGAGCTCCATCCAACCTGGCCTTGAACGCTGCCAGGGAGGGGGCAGCCACAGCTTCTCTAGGCAACCTGTTCCAGTGCCTCACCACCCTCATGGTGAAGAATTTCTTCCTAATATCTAATCTAAATCTGCCCTCTTTTAGTTTACAGCCATTCCCCCTTGTCCTATCACTACACGCCCTTGTGAAATGTCCCTCTCCATCCTTCCTGTAGGCCCCTTCAGGTACTGGAAGGCTGCTATAAGGTCATCCCGGAGCCTTCTCTTCTCCAGGCTGAACAGCCCCAACTCTCTCAGCCTGTCCTCGTAGGAGAGGTACTCCAGCCCTCTGATCATCTTCGTGGCCCTCCTCTGGACCAACTCCAACACATCCATGTCCTTTTTATGTTGGGGGCTCCAGAGCTGAACACAGTACTCCAGCTGAGGTCTCACGAGAGCAGAGTAAAGGGGCAGAATCACCTCCCTCAACCTGCTGGCCACGCTTCTCTTGATGCAGTCCAGGATACAGTTGGCCTTCTGCGCTGCAAGCGCACATTGCCGGCTCATGTTGAGCTTCTCATCTACCAGTACTGCCAAGTCCTTCTCAAAGGAAAAACTTCAAAAAAGGAAGTTCCTTTTCCGAAAAGGAAAAGTTTCAAAACCTGTCTCCACTAGCCTGGCACTGCAGTGAGGCATGTCTATCATCTGACTAGCACCCCGACGGAATGATCGGGCTCTTGCCTATCTTCTCCAGCAGTCTCATCCCTGGGCTAGCAGCACACATCACTGGCTGAAGGCTCCAAAGGAGTCCATCTGTCCCAAATGGCAATACTGTAGACAAAATTGAACATCCTACCTTTCTAAAGCAGAAGTTTAAGACAACTGCATTCCTTACCTCTTCTGTTGTGTCAGAATACTTCACAGTAAAACATATATTCCCTTAATATTACTACCAGAAGGACTGGCCAGGTGTCAATAAGTCAAGGTACCGTAGCTCTGTACAAACACACATGGAAAGCAGCCTGTGCCTCAAAGAACGTGTCTCGCCATGTCATCTTTCTTATTCGCTGCTGCTGCAGGAGTAAGATCTAGAAACCAGAACCCTATTTATTCTGGTTTTCAGGCTTCAGAAAGAAAATGTTCTTGTTTTTTCTCGTATATATTGGTTTAATTCCCTATGATTAACAAAACATCCTCATAATCCAAACACAGGCACTAACTGGCCCAGATCCTTGGCCACTTCAGAAGAAAGACCAGGCACCAGTTCAGTCTGGATTCTTTTACTTGCCTCTGGAAGCTGCTCTTTCCAGAACAGATAACTCATATGGATGCACAACACAAAGTTCATGTTCTCACTGTCAGAGCTTCTCTTTCATTTACAAAAGCACAGATGTTCCTCTGGACAGTACCTTCCACCAACTCTGAATTCCCCTTACAAAAGTGTTTGTGATGGTCATAGAAGGGCCTCAGGAACATGTGAGGACACAAGTGCAAAGGAGGAGGAGTCGGTGGCCCAGTGGCTCTGTCCAGCTGGGGTTGGGACATGTGCAGCCTTTCCCCAGTGCTGGGCTCCACAAGCAAAACGCTCACGCCAGGAAGAATTAGCTACTGCAGCCCCAGACTATGTTTTCAGTAACTTTGATCTTACTAGTTTCGTCAGATCAGAGACAGAAACCTGATACTCAATTCCAAACAGCTTCAAGCTCAAAGATGGCCTGCATATCTGAAAATTATTGCCACCCCTCCGCAGTATCAGTTGACCCAGCAAAAAGTATTCTCTCTTCTTAGAAAACCATATTGCACTTGATCTTTGAAAAGAAAGGAATGCTGAGCTGAACATACTTCACCTGGTTCTCAGAAGAGGCTTATTTTTGAAGTCTCATGGCAGCCTAGTGCCCAAATACTATGAAACACAGGATACTCTCAGCCGAAATACTGGAGGAGATGCTATCTACCAGGCTATGTGCTACAGATACATTTACAGCAGACAGGAACACGTAAGAGGAAGTGGTAAGACCATGACTTCCCATCCATGAAGTTCAGTTCATTCTCAACACCTCTCATAATTAGTTTCTCCTGTCAAGTATCAAGCATCCGCTAATTTCTGTCAGCTTCTCAGAGGAAGCTTAATGCACTCTGCACCTGGTCGGAAAGACTGTTTCCCGATGGGGCCTGGCAAGCACAACCAGAAAAGAAGACAACCATGGCTGGGCCATCCTCTGCAGCACAGAGGCAAGCCTGCTGTCCTGGAGTCTCAGGCACCAGCAGAGGCCTTTTAATGAAAGGGCAATTCAACTGCCTTCTTCACGTTGAACTGTAACCTAGACAAGGGTGTCCTGCCCCTTAGCCACTGGCCACAGAGCTCCCAAACAGGGCAGGGCCTTCCCGGGGTCACACTATTTTCTGCCAGGGACTTTCTGCCCAGCTCTTCATTTGTGGTGCCCTTAACTCCTGACTCGCATTTTCAGCTTTTATTTCACCATCACCTGAAGGTAAAAGTTTAAAGATACACTCTAAACAACTGCTGGTTATTTTAGGAGGCACAGTTGTTAGCTAAGCAGTGAGGAGCTGATCTGTCCTTTATGTTGGCACTGAGCTCTCACTGATTGAAATGCACCTCTGACAGGGACCTCAGCCTCCAGTAATCTGCCTTACACTATTACTGCAACCTGATACCATTCTAACAAATTAATTATTTGCATGACACAGTTTTACTAGCTTTCGAATTTCATATAAACATTTCACACACGCCCAAATCCATTCATGAATTTCAGGCAGTTAACAAAGGTACTTGTGTTACAAGCTTTGTCTCAGCGGGCTCCCATTTGTAGTTAACTAGAGCCTGTGAAGGTAGCTACAGATGGACACATGCTGGAGACATAAGTGGATTTTGAGTGTTCCTGATGCTACCATTCCTGCATCTTTCCAGTACCTATTTAGTGGTGCTTAAAGCATGGACAACATTGATTTATCCACCTCAGTGAAACACCTGAGGTTACACCGGGTAATTTCAGGTCTTCTCAAACAAGATTTTTTCTTTATCTTGTTTTTCCTTCTGGGCAACAATAGAGAGCTCGTGACTCTGGGCAAATGGCCAGGTGAACAAAGATGCCGGTTCTCATCTGCGTGTTGGGAACTGTCTTGTGATAAGACTAGAAAAGAATTCCTCCATTTTAAGTAAAACATTTTGATACTGCTCACACTGGCCACCAAAAAAAAAACCTTCTCCAAAACCCCCAAACCTAAGTTCTTTTTAAACCATGTTTAAAATCTGCTCAATAAACAGAGCATCAGGTGACCCATAGCAAATGGAACCAGAGAGGCACCATATGTTATCTTGTCCCTGCTTATGTAAAATGCTTAAGAGCTGTCATTTTCGTGCCTGAATCATGCATCTACTATTGACAGTCCTGGAGGCACACATTCTGGTCAGCTTGTCCATTGCTTTCTAGAGGCACACAAACCTGCAGCATGTAAGGACTTTTACGGCAACCACTAGGAATTCAGCAATGCACTGTTGGTAGGATGACTAAGATTTTAAGTTTTTATCTCCCACCATCAGCAGAACAACCTAAATATGCTTCCATTATATAATTAGTCTTGATACATACAACAACAAACCCATCACATGACACATACGCTAAACAGCACGATTTCCACTGCTCTGCACAACCATTCATAGCAATGGCAAGGTGTTCAAAACAGATACCTTGACACTTTTCAAGTGTGCTGTTTGTGCATAGGCTTGTACTAACTTAGAACCTGTATGTACACTGCAGCTAACCAACTTGCTTTGCTACATCTTCATTAACTCTCAGAGCTCCCACAGCTGTGAAGATATGCAAAGTTAACTTAAATGCTACATACGCAAAGTTAACTTTTAAATGAATGTGCCTCAGTCAAGGCAGTCGTGCATGTGTGGCGCACAGATATAAGTTGTTCTAGCGGTGCACATCTGTTCCTGAAAAGAACTGGAGGGTGACTTTTGCTGTCTCATGTTTATAATATTTTTCTTGGGTATTTCTCACTTTATGCCCAAGTGACTCTGAAGAGTCACCTGCACTTTGACAGCACAGTACAACATATGAAGCTTGCACTGCATCCATAACACTGACAGGTCTTCATTCCTTCCCCAGCAGGGTCTGTAAGGATCAGTATCTAAGCACAGGGAGAATCTTCTGATGCCTGGAAGTGAGCCCCATTCAGCAGCCTTCCCTTGCCATCTTCCCTGGTAGACCTACTGTGTGTAAAGAATTCCAGGAGTCTGGCTAAGAGCAGACTTGGGAATTGGTCTGGACATCAGAGGATACTACCAAAAAGTGAGGCTCTTTGCAGAGCTGCATGAAGGCTTAGCACTTAAGAATCAGGAGATGCTGGACATCCACTCCAACACCTCTCATCCTGGGAGTTCTAAAACTAAAATATAATCTGGAATACAGTAGCTCTCTCAGAGCAATTCTAAAGGCATTGAGATTTCTACAACAAAGGGTAAAAAAAGGAGAGAAGCCAGTAGCAGTCAGGACTCAGATGGAGAAGCAAAAGGACCTTCCTAAGTCAGTACCAAGGTGGATACGTGAATGGGGTTGTTGAGCGGCTGTGCTGCCTCATGCAGCAATACGCAAACTGATGCAAGTCTTGTGGTGAACTATGCTGGCCCTAGGAGAGGCACAAGGGGCCAAATAGTGCAGCACACTAACACAGGACTGACGAAACCTCTACTTTATTACCAGGTTTGCCATGATCTGCAACATGACCTTGGATGAGTCACTCCACCTCTGTGCCTCTGGCTGCCATCTGGCTAACTAGACTGAACTATTTGGTGTTAGGGCTGCATGTAACTACAGATTAGTTTGTCAGGTAGCACAATCGGTTACTGATGCTGCCAAAAGCCATCAAGCAAAAACGGGAATACACAGAGCGACCATGGCCAGTCACCTGCAGAAGCACTGAATTCGCAAGGAGTTAAAAAGGCTACACAACTACGCGGCTCTCAGCACCAGCCTCATTTGCTCAGTCATCTGTGCCACATGGATTCCCAAGTTTACCACAGCATTTCTTACACGGAGCCTGAAGGTGCATCTCTCAGCCAGATACAAGCATTTGTATTTAACAGCATACTCAATAAGCTTCTCTGTGCAGCACTTAAGAGTGAGTAATTAAAGGAAATATTACTGCAGTAGAGCTTCTCATTAGCAACCTAATTAGCCTGCTGAAAATAATTAACATTCCTTTCTGTAAAGGGAACAGATGACCCATTACATCCATCAGACAAGCAAAACAAATGCCGAGGGTAAGGGAGATTTGTTCAGCGAGACAGCAAGAGAAGCATCCAGCAGCAGTTCAAGAGAAAAGGAAGAAGACAAGGCACAAATGCCCATGGCTCACACAGACTGGACTATGCAGGTGGGTGTGGAGGACTAGTACGTGCCTAACTGTCTGATGTGTGCATCCAGCATTCACACTGAGCGTTTTCCGTCCTCTGCCTCTATGACCCATTGATAATCCATCAGCTGATATACTGAAAAATTCCGCGTTCCGACTTATTTGGAAAGCCAGATTTCAAGGCTCTCAAATTTAACCATTCACAGTCACAAGCAGCTCTCTCCACATGCAAAAATTCCCCGAAGGTCATATGTTTTGGCTATTAAAACACTCTCAAAATGCCTGTTAAAAGAAACCACAATTTAATGTCACATGCAGCCCATTTCTGTGGCCCGCAGGAACAAGCGAGGTCATGGCTACAAAAAACATGAAGCGCACCTCTCCAAGTTTCACAGAGTGGTGCTCTGATCAGTTAGCATGTCCCGAAAGAGTTAGGCATACGTTACTTGATCAGTGCATGTTTGAATTCAGTGTGGGTGAGCAGAGTCACAGGCATCAGTGTTGTGGGATGTGTGTGTATGTACGGATGAGAGAAAGCAAAGGATACAGATCAACATACCACTGCCTGGTGCAGCAAGAACTGTGGTATTACAAGTTTGACAACAAACAAAGAGAAATAAGCCACGATAGACCTCAGCTTCCCAAGATCCAAATATCCAGGTAACATAGCAAACATACCAAATCATGAACATGCAGCTGTCTTTTCAGCCATTTCTGTTTGATGTATATTTACATTTCCCTGGCAGGAAAGCTGAATACTCATATAGCCTTCAAGTGTGCTTGCAGTGAGGGCGAAGCTCAGCCATACAAAAGCTTCCACAGCTACATCACTATGGAAACCACAAATCCACTGCCTGCTCTGTGTATCTACTTCTTTCACTGATTAAAGTATTCTTCCAGTTTATCACCTTCTCACTTCTGTCAAGACCACAGGGGGACAAACATGTTCTACCTGCCTCAGGACCAACCCCTTCTTCGTCGAGAGCCCTCTTCATGAAACCTACCACACCTCTCAAACCAGCTGGACAATCTTCCACCACTCCTTTCAGTGAGGACTCTTCAAATGCAGTCTGGGATTTTATCTTAGCCTCCATAGCTGTTCTCAGCTTCTGGACTAGAGCAACTCCAAAGGTGACTCACTCTAGGGCAAATCCAGCTAGCTGGCATAACAAGAAGCTGAAAACCATTCTGGACACAAGTTATAGTGTCTTGTCTTGACTGAAATATCATTCACTTCCATTCCTCAAAACTCTGTAAATACATTTGAAGTGGTCTCAGAATGGGGTAGGGCACATTACAAGACAGCTGTAAATGCAAGGGTTAAATTTTCACATTAAGAATCTCATCATTTCTGCAGCAGTTGCTAGTTACAGGCACTAAAAGTATTAATATCTCTCAGCAAAAGCCTAATAGCCAAGAGCAACTCTAGAAGATGCAGAAGGAAAATTGGGGAAAATGCTCCAAAGTCTGCAATATGGCATGCATGGTGCAGCCTGGGTATGTGAAATGGCTGAAGGAATCTTCACACCAACCAGCAGGAAGGAAAAAGCGAAGAGAGCATCTAAATACGTGCATTTTATGCTGCGGAACAGCCTCTGAACAAACCTTCAGCAACACCTTCTCTCACACTGGGCACCTCTTACCTGAGCTCAGAGCAGTTCATGGGAGTTTCAGAGGAGAATTCAGTCTCTTCAGCTCCGTAAGTCCTCAGGGCCTCTCAACTTCAGCTGCCAGTTGACAACCATTACATAGACAAATGCCCAGTAGTAAACAAGTTGAGAAAAACTATGCATTTCACAGATGTTCCCAAGCAGCCATTTAAATGCACTCCTCTCCACTAAAGCACTCTACCTGGAGAGAAAAATCCTGCCTGTGCTCAGAGAACTTTTAGCAGATGACACTTTGGCTTCTCAGCAAGACAGAGCTAGGAACAAACTGGCATAGTATAAGTCCTCTTGCAAGAACCCAAAGCCATACTACACAAATGATGCAGCCCCCCAACCTCCCTTTTGCAAAATGGGCCAGAGCAGTCAGTGCTTCCATCTTGGTCCTAACCCATTGCCCTCACCTCACAGCCAATTCTAGGCTGGCATTACCAGACACATCCCGGTTTTGTTGGTGTTACAAGAGTTCCTACCAACAGCCCACAGGATGATCACAGGTTATTTCTGTGTCCTCAAGGGTGTCACAACAATGCACAAGCCAGTTTCACGGAAGACAAGCTGAGCGCAGTGGTGGTCACAGTCTGCAGGGTCATGTCCCCATGGCTTTGGAAGCGGATCTGTCTGCATCTCCAGCAGACAGCATCCTGAGCAGCCTGAGTGGATGGAACATACAGGAGGCATTGGAGGAATGAATAATTCATAGTCTTGTTCTGCTGCCAATGGATCTATGTTTTCTTGTGCCCATACGGCACTCAGTTTTTGTTTTAACAGTAATAGGAAACGTCTGTACTTCCTTTGGTGGTTCTTGAGGGCAGGCGATAGGCAGCATTTGCTCTACTCACAGCAACAGTACCATACACCAGAGCACTTGGCAGACACAGCTTTCTTCAGAAGTACTCATGGCTGCATCATTGACAAAACAGCTGGACTCATTCCAAGGCTCGGTCCATCACCAGCAGCATTCCCGCGAAGCTGCTGACACTTGCTTTGTCATAACCTTGTAGCACTGGTCTGGGCTTTACTGCTCAGCAGATGACACTTTTGGACCAACTGAAGCCCTGTATTCAGCTACACAATGGGCAGCAAGATTACAGCAGGAGCTCAAGGCAGCAGCTGACCCTGCTTATCCACACCATTAGCATTACCACAATTAAACCTACTGCTTTTCTTCAGTAGCTGACTGGGTCTGCTCCCCTGTCTCAGAGAGGGACAGGGGTCTACCAGAGCAGGAACACCTACTACAGTCGGACAACAGAATACCCTAGCATAGGACCTCTTGGGCACTACCACTAAAAGAAGGTAGAGACCTGAGACGGGATAGGGTGAGGGAGGAAGGTGCTACATGCATCTGAATTTTATTTATATAGCACCTACATATTGAAAGCGAGCTTCCAGTTAAAGTACTATGCATGACCTACCCATGAAACCTTATCCACAGTACTGAAAAAAATACTGCAAGCTGTATCAACCTCCTGTTAGTGCACCACACCACACACTGCAGACACACAGAGCGCTCTGAAAATGTTGCAGGGTCTGGAGATTGTTGTTCTGATCCCACAATGTGCAGCTCATCTACCAGGATCAATATAAAGTTTCATTCCGGGATATAAATCACCCTTCCAATCTGACAGCATTGTACATCCACTCTGTGCAAGTGCAACAGACTGCCATAGATACAGGAGAGTGGCAAGATAAGCCTAAAAAAATTAGTAGAGTAACACACTGGTGCATCAGGTGCAGAGACTGCACTGCTTTCTAGGGCCAGGAATAGATTCCTCATCATCCAACTCGCACCTGTGCTTTTACCACCAAAGACAGCAACCCTCCGCTCTTTACCTACTGCTCTGGTTTACCTTAGAGATCCTGCTCCACTGTCCTGGTTGTTTTAGCTGCCTAAGACTATCCGAGTGTGAGGTTTTAAAGAGACAATAACACTGGAATAAGTTTGGCAACAGAAATTACCAGCAATCAGAATGATGTAACTCAAAGCAGACAGAAATCAAGGGCGATGCATGCGCAGGGCAATCTTACACTTCCAGAAAGCAACTTGCAGTTCGAACCAATGGAAATAGCTTCACATCTTGACCACCCTTTATGCACTTTACATATTTAAATTTCAAAGGTCCCATCTACAATGCAGTCACCTCCGTACTCAGACAACTGCTCTGGTTTTCCAGTCTACGAGTGCACTCCCACTGGTTTTATCCCCCAGCCCTTACCTTTTCTGGGCAGGAATCCTGGAGCTCTCCCACTTCTTGGTCAGCTCCTGGTTCACAGCATCTGCGGGTCCACTGGGTTGCCTCCAGCAGGTCTGAGCCGTTTTAGATGCCAGCCGTTTTCGGACCAAGTGCGTGTGGCCAGCAGCTAACACACCAACCAGCCAGCCTTCCTAAACCAAAGAAGTACAGTTTAATCTTAATGAAGCTCAATGTGTATGGATAGCTTAGCTCCGGTACACCGGGCCCTGGGTGACCCGGCTTCTCCAGAGCCCCGGCGGGTGCCTGCCCCTCGCCCAGGGCGGCTCCCTGGCAGCTGCCGCTCCTCCCATCGGGCTGAGCCGTTTGACTCCTCGCTGTCCTTCTGGATCCCAGCCACAGCAAACACACGGAGCAACTCCACTGGAGCCAGTGACCAAAGGTTCCTCACTGCTACCCTCTCAGGCAAGGTCTCAGTTAACCCCTGCAGGGTTTACCAGAAACTGCTTTATCTCTATTTTCCTGGCCGATCCCCCAGTTTTTGAAGTAAGCCTTCTTCTTTCCATCCCCATCCTCCCTATCCTCGCTTCACCTCCCTATCTCCCCCATCTCCTCTCCTCCTCACTTCTCCCGTCATCACGATTCTCTTCTTCTCCCTTCCCCACTCCGGGACAGAGTGTGGCCGTGGTGCAGGCAGGCCCTGGCCACTGCTGCCCACCCGCCGCCCCAGCCTGTTCCCGGGGCACCGGCACGGCCTCTTCCCCTGGCTCCAGTGACCCGACTGCCTCTCACCTTTGCGTCGGGCTCGTCACCCGAGCAAGCACAGGCCAGGAGCCTGGGCTATACTCCTTCTCTTTGAGCGCTGACATTTAGATTGCCACACTCCAGATTTTCACTGAAGTCACACCTCGAGGTGCCAGCTCCAACACACAAGTATCTAACACCGTACTCCCATCAGCCTCACAGATCTTACACTCCGAGGGCTTGTCTACACACAGCATTTTTCTGGATTAATTGCATGTGAAGAAGTTACAGAGCAAGAACATTTACATGTCAGACCGTGTAACAAATGGGACCTTCACATTATCCTCATGAATCTCAGAGTTTCTGAGCACCAAACTCCAACAGGAATTCAAGAGAAACCTTTTCCTTAAAAAATAAAAAATCCACTACAGTTTTTATTTAGAGAACACTGAATTACAAAAACACTCCAATTAAAAATGCAGATTAAATAACTAATCCTCCCCCAACAAAACCTTCCCACCAAGATTAACAGAACAATGAATAGCATAAAACTACTAATTAAATCAACGTAACATGGATATCATAGAGACACATTTAGCACCTTCTGCCTATGCACTGAGGCTTGCATCTACTCTGAGGTCTCCTTTATCATGAGAAATAGTTGCTGTTTTAACAGCTAGGTATTTGTACATCAAATTGGGTAAGAACTTGGTTGTTAGCTAGCTCTGGCATGATTGTTCTAAAGTCAGTGTTCCTAAGAATTATATACACATATTCTATTTTCATGATATGCATTTTGTCAGAGCTAGATATAGGTTTCTGCTGAACTACTTATCAGACACAAGCAAATAAAATTTTAAAAAGCATTTCCCTAGAATCACAAGAACATTGAAAACGCTTTTTACATGCTTACTATTTATCCAGAATTTGATTAGTAAGAGAGTAAGGAACAAAATCATACAAAATAAGCAACTACAACAGACTTCCAACGCCTTCAATGCAGAAATATGAACATTACAAAAGGTTTCAAGCCAGCCTAACTTTAGGACGAGGCAGACCTGCTCAATTCAGTCCCTTCTCTGGCACTGGCACTCAGGCCACCCACAGAGCTTCACCAGGAGCCAGACCAAGGAACTCATCAGCCATCTGAATGCTACCTCCATGTACCCTAATGCCTGTTCGTTCTCAGCTGTTACCGCCTCTCAGATCTAGCTCACAGGCCACCTCCCAGCAGAAGTTCCTTTTTCACAAAAAACTTCATTTCTATAAACTCGAAGTGCTGGAGAAACCATACCTTTAGTTACATGTGTATCTACACATGAAAGAAAATAATCATTCAAGAAACTCTTCAGTAGCAAAGACTATGTCATAACACAGACAAGCAGAGAGGTAGATAAAGATAAAGCTTCGACCTTAAAGCTCACTTGATTAATACATTGTTTAAGCTGTTCAGAAAAGGAGATTAGTTTTTTCTTTCATATATACATAAACTTTCTGTGTTGAAATACTAATGATCAAAAACACGTAATGTTTGTAGCAGGGAAAAAACAAACAAAAAAACCCAACAACAGTGGTGTGACTGTTCAACTGCATATACAGAAATAGTTAAAATCTAAAATTGACTACTAGGCCAGACTCAGGCTTCCCAAAACAGTGCTTGCCCATGCTCTGGCTATTCCTCTGACACAGACATCAACAGTCCTGGTGTCAGCAGTTCGGGAACTGCACGTTAGCATAATTTAACAGCAGCGCTCATCAAATGACAATACAAAGAACAAGCAAACAAAAAGGAAAACAAAGTCCTGACTGGAAAGTGGTTACTTGTGTGTTCCTTCAACTGCCTATTTCAGTATTTACACTTCTTCATTATTTCCAAAGTGCTCCACAAAAGAAAGCTCACGTCCATGCAACTACCCAATGATAAACTGTCCTACCAACAGCGAAACCAAGTCACCACACTGCTCCGTGGCTTATCTGGGATTCTCCTGGGAAGAAAGGGCCAAATTTAGAAACAGAAAGTGAGCATCTGTCTTCTCGGAAACTCACCCTGCCCTGGCAGGACTTACACGGAGGGTGATGCAGATTGCACTTTCAACTGATGTCCCAATATGCCTTTTGGTGAGGGCTTTTGAACCTGCAGACAGAGGAGCTGGGATCTGAACATCTCTGAACCTGGACCAGTAGACAGGGCACAAAACTTGGTAGGTTAGGCTGAATTTCCTTCCCAAAAGGACTGAATTACCCCTCAGAGAGATACCTAGGGTGTGAACTGCTACACAGTCCCCACCTCCTGAAAAGGAAACGCCTCTATTCTGGAACAACCAGCACAACAACAAAGTAATCGGAAAAACAACTCTGTAAAGCAACAACTTGCAGTTATCCAAGGGAAACAAGTGACTTCCAAGGTTAGGTGCATCCTTTCCCAGATGGGTCTTCTGTCTCTGCTGAAAACTTCCGCCAAAGGCTTGAGGCACATTAGACCTCCAGAGTTTCAGATTTCTTTTAAAAGCCATGCCACCACCCAAGAGCTGAAGAGGCTTGGGCAGATGCCTGCACCCCCACACAAGCACAGTATCTGCAAATGCTTCTGTGGCTATTTATTGACAAAAGCAGAAATGCGTTTAGAATAACTGCCAAGAGTCTTTATTTTTTGTTGTTGTTATCCTGCAATCTGTCTTTTTTAAAAAAAAAAAAAAAGAAAGAAATTAAACTCGTGTTTCAAACAAACACACAATCAGATTCCCTCGTGCTGGTAGATGTCTTACATTATTAGACTCTCATTTACTTTTTCATCCATGTACACTCATCCCTGCTTATGTTCCTTCCATTCTGTTCCTGCTAAGGCAATGAAAATGAATCAGCTGGGTTTACATTCAGGTTTTCATGCATTGCCACGGCTCTCAACATTTTTGGGCCAACAGGCCGCTGTGACTGTTTTAAGACTTCTCACAGCTTGCCACATATCCTTGCCATCTACATTTTAACAGAAATCTCTCACCCATTTTCTTATTTTTCATGGTCCCGACGATGAGCTACGCACTACTTCCCGTAAGCTGTTGAACCATCAAAGACCCACAGACCCACGTGAGGGAATAGTCATTTACTTATACACACTTACATGTGCTTCATTATCTTTAAGAGCTCATCTAACATTTTTTCTGTTGATTTCAAAATCTGTGAATACTTTTCTCTAAAACTGGGGCCAAGTCTGACCTTGCAATATGGCAAGTTAAGCAGGAGGTGAGTTAAAAAAGGAGCAACTCTTACAAAACTCCACCTACACTTGCCTTATGAAGAAGTACAGAACACATGTTACATCATGAAAGCAAACTCACTGGCTTTTTGGTAATTGAAGGCAGGGTCCTGTTGCCTAGCAACTTACCTGATTACCATTTTTTCAAGTATCACATGCACACTTAGATATGTTGCATAATAACACCTCACTTTTATGCTGCCTCACCCAACGGAAAAAAAAGGGGGGGGGGGAAAGCTACCAAAATTAATGCCTTTAGTCTCTTTTCTGGCAAAAGAGAAAGTACAAGCCCAAGAACAGGTTGAAACATTAGTATTCCTGAATTTTATTCCTGCCTTTTTCTACTTGCTGAATGTGCTTATACAAGCATTTTGTTTTATCTACTTGTCTGCAAAATGACACTAATAATACCAGCCTCACAGACACACAAGCAAAATTCATTAAGAATAGAGACATTCTCAGACGAAAGATGTAGTAGCAGTGCTGGTGTTAGCACTTACAGCTTTTTAGTACTCCTAATGTTCCTAAGCTCTGGTCCAAAGTGGAGCAAATTTTAATCATTGTCATGACATTGTCCAGTCCTTGTTTCTCAAACAAGGATCTCAAAACATGAAAATTACATTTCTCCCATCAGAACGTGACACTTTCTTCTCTTCTATGTCCGATATGTAGCTGGGAAAAGGAAAAAAAACAAAAAAACAATGCTGATGCACCCCACACACAAGGTAGTGTACCCCAACTTGAAACTGGAGCACTGAGCATTATTGCAGCTCTTGGAGCTCGTACCATGAAAATCAGAGGTGAATCAGAACATGCGCCTACATGACTTTTTTAGAAATCAACATGATCTACTTATTAATCCGATCTTTGAAAAACTAATTACACTCTACCTAATCTATGAAAGAACTACGCGTTTGGTTGCCTTTATGCTGAGCAACAGCACCTCAATACAAGCACCAAACCAAGGCACTGTTCCCAAAAGGATATAATTATCTAACACGAGGACCTGGATTCCAGAAGTTGACTTTCTGCACATCCACATGTTATATGTCAATACAATGCAATAAAATCAACTGCCTGCTTTATATATGCACCTGAGTCTTCCATTGCATAGAACAGGAGTGGCTCAGCTGCCCAGGGCGCTCCCGATACGGTGCTAGCCTCCATCAGCTGAAGCGACTGAAGCTGATGCTTTGGAAACCCAGCATCTCATCTCCATGGTAAAGCACTAACCAGCAAAGAAAAACCGAAAGCAACAACAGCCAAGCTCTATATTGCTAAGGAATCATGACATTACCTTCACAGCAGCTCCTCTCTTCCTGCTAGACATTAGAGCATTTTTATAAACTGTGCCCTACGTGCTTGCAGCTCTTGTGCAAGTCCACTTCCAATTAAAAGCTTAATTGCAAGATCTGCCTTGGAAAGAACTGCTGGATCAAAATACACTGAGTCACATGGTATCTATCGTGCCACTAGGGGAAACTATATACACATCCTGAAAACACCAAAAATCACAAAAAAGAAGTAACTCTTCCTCTAGAACTTACTAGAAGCATCCTTACCATAAAGCTCCCCTGATACAAAATACAAAGAAAATACATGGGTCAAAGAGTGCCCTGCGGGTTATGGTTAGCAGGAGAGGAAACAGCCACACACCCCACTGTCATCAGGCACTCTCTGTCGTAAGCAGCCAGAGACCACTCTATCTAGAGCTCTGTATAGACATAGCCCCGGCCAAGGCTTCCCAGCCTATATTAGGCTGGTGGAACTGAAGGAGTTTGACTGTCTTCAGAGTGAAAGATAAACCCCAACCACAAAACAAGACTCCCCCTCCCCAGAAGGCACTTAGCAGTACACACAGCACTACACCACAGCTACCCATGCCAGAGAGAGCGCTTCCTCCTTCAGAAATACTTCGTCGTCTCCTTCACATCCCGGTAGAGTCAAGGAGAGAGGGACAGAAAGGTGCTTTTCAGGTGTCCTTCATACAGGCCTCCTTCAATATACGGTGCACCTGAGAGCAAAGATCCAGCAAGGAAGGAGTCAAACAGCAGCTTCGCGGCTCTATGCTATCAACACTTACCTAATGACTACTAATGCTTGGATCTTATGCAATGAAAGAAAGACAGCAGGCATTTGTGGCAGGGAAGATTCCCTCTGTCATCTAATCCAGCTTTGACAGAAGCCTGTGAGGGCGGGGGAGTTTTTGAAAGGTTGTGGCAAACTCTTGTGCACTAATAAAAATCCAGAACAAAAGAAAGGGTAACATAAAACGCTTCTCTCTTTTATACAATGATTAGACCCCTCTGAACTAGTAGCAGATAAATATTCTCATTCATATATGCCTACAAGCAAATCTCTAAAGCAGCCTAGCTTTTACTTAGCCTCTAAGGACATGTCCAAGAGCAGTGTACACCTGCAAACAGTCTTTTACAAAAAGACCGCAAAAAGTGTTTTACACTTGTTTCAGCTGGACTGTGAGGTGCGTAGGCTTCTGGCTCGCACTAGACATTATTGGGTGTATCATTTACCACCAGGAATGTAGTGCTCTGACTAACCAGAAAGAGCACGTTGTTCCCAGTTGGCACAGATGTTGGTAATCTGCTCCTACCGAGCCAAAGGCTTTGCCCAGTCTGGCTTGCTTTCAGGACTCTTTCAGGTTGCCTGCGCAACCACCTTACCTAGGACCTCAGAAACCACCTGCATACTCCTGCCTCAAGTACCGTCACAGACATGTGAAGAGCAGACCAGTTTATATGTGACGCAGAAGGCAAACCAGCCCTCCGCTCCCCCACTCCGTCTGTACTGAGCCTGCAGAGCTAAGAGCAAGCAACACGATCAGGAGAAAAAATCACCAGAGAATACTAAAACACATAGAGGAAGCAAACCTGAGAAGTAAAAAGGGATCATCTGCAAACCCATACCAAGCAAGCCACAAGCAGATAATACCTTTTATGTCAGAAAACATTAGCTACCTAGATGATCAATGAAGAAGTAAGGAAAAACGCCATACTTCGCCTTTCACAACAGGCAGATTTTATTTCAAAAGAGAACTCCCACTTGTATTGTTCAACTTCACGTCTTTCACTCCGGACCCAACCCAGGAACATCTTTGTTGGACACTGCTTCATCTGCAGCTATACAGGAACGCACAGGACAAAAGGGACCACATATACGTTTATTCGGGCGCCATTTGCCCATCTGCAGGACACGGCTCTGGCACCTGAAAGCTTACCAAGGTATTGCAACTGCCTATGGAGGTGGGCAGTGCTGCCCACAAAAGGAAGTTGAGGAGGGGGAAAAGAGCTTTTCCAGCCTCCTGCTGGCAAACAATTTCTGTACGTGATTGACCCATTTTCTACAGAATAATTAGCTCTAGGGAATGAAGCACTGCTGCCCTTTAATTAGTCATGTTGTTACCTCTCTTGTCTTACCATGTAATAGCAGGCTGCCTGAGACTGAAAAAAGAAACAAAACAAAACAACACAACAACTTTATTTCATCTTCTTAAACATGGCATTATTAAAGGCAATCCAGAAACAAAGAATCCTAAGATACAATTGGCAACTATAAAATTTCCCATTACTTCTAGGATTTCATCACCAGAACAGGCAGGTCTCCTTCATGTCATTGCTCTTTAAGCCTCTTCAATATATTAGGCTTCTCTTTTTTAGGAGCTTTTTCGGGATACTTTCCCTTAATCTTCCACGAGGAAAAGCTTCTTTCCCTCTGCCAGGAAGTTTCAGAACAGAAAGGACTCTGCCTAAAATCTATTCAAACCTCTTGCATATCACAGTTTATTAAAATTTCATGCAGTTTCTTGCTACAGAGCTCAGTAAATTGGCAAAGGACAGAGGTCCTTCAGTCTAAGGAGATTAGATTTGCATACCATGAACAAAGAGCACAAGAAATCATGCCACAGCCAGCGTGGTAACTCCAAAACTGGCAACGGACTGCTCAAATGAGTCTCACACAGATGACCTTTAGTGACCGATCCTGTGCTGCAGAGGAAAGAGAAAACCCGCAAAGTCTGGCCCCAGACTCTGCGCTAAGTGCGATTCTGAGGATACAGACAAGACCTGCCATCAAAGCACACGATTACAGCAAAAAGATGGGGTTTTCCCCCCCGAGAAGCGTGTACAGCGTCCTCTCCCTCTCCCCCAGTTCCCCCAGACCTGCTCCTTCCTGGCATGCTCAGTCCGCGATTGTGGCTCATTTCTAATGCTTCAGAGGAAGGCAAAAACTAAATTCATCTGGCTAAATATGCCGTGAGAGGAAATACCCTTCCTGGACACAATGCAGGGACTGCCGGCAGCTCCGAAGCACGCAAGCCAAGTACAGTCATTGTCTTAACCAAAGGGACAGGTATTACAAGCACCTTTAGGACACTGCGAAACAAATTCTCCTCTCCAGAGCGCTTGACGCATGGGAATAAGTAGATCCACAAATTACAAGGCCAAAGAGATCCCTACATCTTCACTCCTTAGGACTTCTCCAAGATGCTGAATTGAAGTATAGATTGTAAAAAGATATCTCAATCTAAACACTCCAGACGCTGTCAAGCCCACCCCCATATCCCAAAACATCATCCTCACATTCAAAGTCAGGAACCTGCACCTCTTGTCAAGGCTAAATTTGCCTTTCGCTGCTCAGCACTACATCACATTATTTCACTGTCAGCAAAACCGCAGTGTCCCGACCACCAGGTATCATTTCCATACATACGCAGAGGTCTAGGTTACTCCAAACCCACATGTCAATAAGCTATCCACAACGCTTGGTTTAGCCCCCCCCTGACCATTTCTGTAAACTGCTACGGGATCTTGCCACAAGAACGCCAAGGTTTGAACTCTCCCGACAAAGCAGCTCGTTATCTGCCTCCACCGTCACCCCACAGCGGAGAGGGGACAAGCAAGCCTGACCAAGGCAACGGCCATGCTGCCAGAGACTCAGCAAGGAGATGTTACGCAGTCACAAGCAGTGCTACCTCAACACCTGCTCGCCCCTCCATCTTCCTTCCACCAGACTACACTGCTTCCTTTTCCAACATGCCCGTCACCAGAGGATCTCAAGATGTTTCACACATCTCCAGTAAGCTGCTTGTAACGCTTCTGTTGATCTTTGTTTAGGAAGCTGCTATAGCTACTAGCTAAACCAAATGATTTGGAGTTAACTCTTGCGTTTCACATCTACCTGTGAAATGTCACCTGTTCTGTACCTCAGTTTCCCCTTCCACAAACAGGGACACCCATGTTTTTCAGCAGGAGCCTCAACACAAACTATGAAATTTACAGACATCTGCACAATGCTTCCTTTCTCAGGAAGAAAACACCTACTTTCAAATTAAGTGAACAATCTGAATTTATCCACAGTAGCGAGCTGTTGTCACCACACAGAGAAAAATGGACATCCCTGCTTGGAAGAGGCCACACTTGCTCACCAGAACGAGGTGCTGGGATTCAAGAACGACCTTCAGGATCTGCCGTGGGCATCAGAGCGTCTTACAGACTTCCAGCAGGGTTTTGCCTCAGCACTGCCCAAAAGTGGCTACAGGCATTAACGACTCCGTGTCAGCAAGTCTTCTTTTTCTGTCTCCTAATAATTTTATGGAGATTTTCCTTTTCAGGACTTCCTATATGCCACCAAACAGTTGCTAGCCCCCATCTCTAATTGATGCCGTACATATATTAATGCATCTGTGCTCCTGGGGACCACAGAAAAGAGCTCTTTGGGCGATCCGTTCTTCTTGCAAATCCCCAACGCACACAGCTCTGGCAGTCACGGAGCTGCTGCCACCTCGCCTGTGAAAAATTTCAGCTCCTGCCGGGACTGCTTTTTCCTCAGAATTAAGAGGGAAACGGGACAAACCTGTCAAATAAATGATGTCAGAGAACAATACCAAATATTTCATCTGACAGTTTTACTGCTTCTGCTGTGTAATCAGGAGTCTTAACCGGTTTGTACTTCCCCAGTAGCTCCGGCCCAGCAATGCAGAAGGCTCTCTAGGAAGCCCCAGCGGAACACTTCGAGTTGAGAGAATGACAGACCAGCCTCCGAGCATCCCTGCTCCAAACCATCTCAGAGACAATTTTCAAAACCCGCGCGCAAAAGATGGGGGACAGAAGGGACCAGATTTTCCATTTCGCCAAAATTCAGCTATTCTTATTATTTTTCCTTACCAAATATGGAACAAGAGCAAACATCTTGAGACTAATTTAAATTACGAGGAAAAAAAAAAGTAAACCCTCTCATTTTCAGCTGCCCGCAATATCCGGGTCCCTGACCTCGGGGCGTTACACACATGAGTAATTCACAAGGTCGCAGAGAAGTCACTGGAAGGACCACAGCCAGCCCCCATCTCCCAGTTCTGCTCTGCAAACAAACGCTGGGCTGCTTCAGGCCGACTCCTCCTTTCCCGGAATGAAGTTGCGCTGAAACGGATACAAAAAGATTCTTTTGGCAAAACCGAGCACTTCGGTTTTGCCAAAAAGGGGCACTTCTCAGCGAAAAGCGGTTCCCATCTGAACGGCTCTCCCACCCTGCCC
>Ga0065711_1008460_pt1 | contig 25232 bp, 25 predicted proteins | sample Hoacrofraction12_FD_59098 | JGI IMG/M metagenome (GOLD analysis project Ga0065711, IMG submission 59098) | Hoatzin crop microbial communities from Cojedes, Venezuela - Epithelial fraction 12 v2 (version 2) | ecosystem: Host-associated > Birds > Digestive system > Esophagus > Crop | place...
AGGCAATAGGAAGTCAGCTGGGTATTCTAATGCTCTGGCTCGAGGGGTTTTGGCTGGTAGTGTTTGCAAAGGTGTGTTTGCATGTACAGGTAGAGAAGGGACAGCTCAGGAGGAAGGCAAGCCAGCATACGGTCTGACCAATGTCAGTATCCCGACACTGCACGGAAGTTTCTCACTTGCTTACATGGGCATATACTAATTTTGTCAGCAAGGACTAGTATATAATTAAAAGTCACAAGGTAAATCAAAAGCTGTTTTCACTAAGCCGCTGAAAAACAACTTCGGTGTCCTTGCTAGATTTTAACATTCTAGTAGCTCCTACTGATGTGATAGTTTTTTACGTTAGCAAATGTATTTCTACTCTGTCCAAGACTGGAAATAGCTCTTGAAAATATCCCTGTGCATTTTGATCAAGTATTTTGTTAAAAAATACAAAATGGCTTCCCTATACCTTAGTTTGAGAGGCAGTATGCCAAATTTTGATGAAAACAAGCTTTGTGAAAATTAATGTTTGAAAGGGATCCACTGAAGAGGAAGTGTGGCAGCAACTTTATAATATAGAAGCTCTTTACATTTTTGCTATATGTCACAGAGCATTGTTTCCATAAGCAAAATGCTTTCAAATTCAAATCTAATGAGAATTTTATGTGCATGTGTGTTTGTACTATTTGGTGTTTTGGCATGCAGGGCACTGCTGAGATGTTGATTATTTTGGGAACTGCTGAGGAAGGGAAATTTAAGTTGACTGGTAGTTAGTGAGTAAAAAGGTTTTGCTCCTGGGAGTGCTTTCAGGTGACCTGCTGCTTTTATAAGATTCAGATGCGGCTAAGTCCATTTGCATACAACATTGAGGAGCTGTCAGTATCTTTGTGGATAAGCTACAGTACATGTGTAGTGTGTACTACCTATTTCAGTTCTTATTGCTCCTGATTTTATTCCTCAATATTAGCTTTACATGCTGGGTTTCCCACTTGATCATCCTGCAGGCTGGTAGTATTGGGGAGGATTCAAATGTGGTCTTTATTTTGTTGCATTCACAAACTTTTCCAGCTTCTTGAGAGGAATGTGGCTGGTTCTCCAAGTAAGAACGTTGCTTTGGGAAGTCATGTTCTGATAGAGAGCTACTGCAAAATATACAATAATCAACTATTCTTTTTATAAACAGCTGTGATTATTATTATTTTAGAGGTAAAGAGACTGCTGTTCAGAAAAACAGGTATTTTTCCATAACTGTGTTATAAATGATTTGTTTGGGTGCTATGGTCTAACCTCATTCTCTTCCAGAAAGACCTGTTGTTTTTTGGTTTTTTATTTGGTATCTGAGGATAGAGACAGATTTGGTTTTCAGTATTACTGCTGTCAAAATTAAATATACGTGCTGAAAGGAAGCCTTTATTACTAAGACAGAGCAGGTGTCCACTCCAATTTGCTGCTCCTGCCTAAACCTGTGGTTTGGAACAAAAGTGCTGGTCTTACAGTTGCCAGCTTTTGTTGGTTTGTTTTTATATAGCAGAGAAGTTATGTCAGGTATGTCTAGCATAGCATTCTGCCTCTGGCAGCAAATACAGCAGTTGCCTGCTATACTAGCAATACTCCCCCAAAACGCTAGTCCTTTCTACAAAAAAAAAAAATTGTGGCTCAGTTTCCTAAACTATGAAAAATAGCTTTAAATTTAATATTGCTTGGTGAATTTGGTCATTGTAGTTGAATGATGAAGTTTTGTGTATCATTGTATTTGGTAAGTATGTTAAGTGATGAAGCTTTGATGTTTTACTGTTATGAGTCATTTGGGAAAATTTATATGCGTGGCTTCGAAGTGAATTATGTTAGTAAAGCAGTGCTGGCATCTATTCTCAGAAGAGTTTCTGCATTAAGATTAGGGGCTTTAAAATAACTAAGCTACAATGCCAGTATTATGCAGCTGTTTCCAATAGAACATAGACTTTGTCATCAAAAAGTTGTTTTACAATGCTTTTCTTTCTGCAGATCAGCATATTCCATTTGTAAGGAATATACATGTTGGTATATATGTGTCAATCAGGTTTCTATTTCATCTCTGGGTGAATTTCTTTCTAGGATTTGGCTATAACATCAGTGTTAGGATGTGTATGCTTTACTGTCAGTCAATCAGGAAGAAGATTAATTGTCTTCAGGTAGGATTTCTTACACAACTTCAGTAAACTGTGCAGCCTTCAGTAAAAGACCCACAAAAGTGAGTCATTAAATTTCTTTGCAGGGTAAATCAGCCTGTAGTGTTGCTGGTGCCCAAGCTAGCTTGTTTCAAGTCAGCTCCTTTGTGGCTGCAATCCAGCAGCAATGCCAGGACAGCTGATTATGAATTCAGTAGCCAAGTGCCTTGCTGCTGGAAATTAAAAAAGTGCTGAAGAATGTGCTAATGTGTAACAGGAGGAGGATTACAATTACCTATTCCCTTTCCCTGAGTAAGGATTGTTTCACTTCTGTCAGGACATTGTTGCAAGCATCTTGCCTTTGCAAACTGGATTAGTGGGATCAGGAAAAGACAGTGCAAGAATCTGGGAGAAAGAGGGCCCTCCCTGTCTGGCTGTTTTGATACCTTCTCTAAATAGGTTTTGTTTTTTCACTTTTAAATCATCACTGCGGCTCCTCTGAGAGTTTTGTGTATAGGATCAGTTATACTAGCTGAACTGGCAAAATGTTCTTCTCCATATACAAGCCCAGTCAGCTATGCCTGGCTTACCTCTGCAAGTACACCTGTCAAACAGAGCCGGGAAAACTTCAGATTTTAAAAGGCCTGTGAGAAAATTATTCAATGCAACTGCTATAGTCAGATTTTCTGTGAAATCTGAAGTGTTCATGAAGATCATGTCCCCTGATTGTGGCAATTTTGGTATCTGAAGGGCATCTGTGTTAGTCATAGTCTGTATACAAGCCCTTAGCAGTAACCTTAGCAAAAATTGTAATTTCATGTGAAAAAAATTACAGTGTCCAGTGACAGGTATTTTATTGCAGGATTAAGAAACTGTTTTGAATCAGCATCCTAGTGATCTTTTCAGTAGTTATAGTGAGACATGTATCATCTGAATATGTTTGGACAGCTCTTGGGTGTTTTTGTCGTGTTGTAGCACGCCAGAGAGCTTCACAAGCACCTGGAGTCCAAGGCAAGCAAATATTCTCTGTTCACACAGAGCTCAGCCTTGGTTACAAGGTCTTTGAGTTCAGGTCCTTTCTATCTGACAAGTTTCATTGTAGATCTGTTGCAGCAAATTAAATTCAGATGGCCAAAACTGTTTCTTTTGACTACCTAGACATCTGACCTGAGACAGGAACAGCTGATCTGATCGTAGATTGTCTTAATTTTATCAATTTTTGTCACTGCATATTGATATACACACTCTTAAATGCCAAAATTGATTAGGCTTTACTGCTGCTCCAATTAAAATCTCCTGTTGTTCTTGTTTCTTGGTGATTTTTATGGTAATGTCATAAATGCATGTTTAGTTTTAGGGTTTTATCCACTTCGTCCTTCCAAATAAAATAACTGAGTGGAAAAGAATCTGGGAAATTAAATTAAACATTGATAAAACAAGAGTAATATATGTGCTGACTTAAGGCTGACCTAGAAATCCACAACCAACTAGAAAGTGAGAAATTATTAGGAAAAAAGTTGAGAAGAAAATGAAAACCATAATTATGCCACTGTATGAATCCATGACTGCTGCGTTCTGAGTAGCACAGGCGGTTATGATAATTTCATTCAAAAAAAGGACCTTCACAAAGTGCTGGAAAGACCCATGAGAGTGTCTAGAGGCTTCCATGCAGGGAAAGACTCAAAAGACAAGAACTTTTCAGCTTGGGATGATGAGTGCAACACAGTAAAGCAAAATACAAGTTGTAAGACCGCAGTAAGAGATGTGGCAGCTCTAATGCTGGTGAGGATCTTAAAAAAAATTTGTGCTAGGTGCACATGTGTGTGTGCGTGTGTGCATGGGTACATATAAAACAGTGGAAGTTTAAGATAACATCTTACCAAACCAGAACAGTATAGCTTGTTGGTTGTCAAGGTAACACTAAGAAGATGAGAATGTTTAGTTGTTATATTGGAAAAGAAAAGAAATTGCCACTGCGCTGTGAAGGACCCTATAACTTCATCCTGCATGCTGTTTTTTTCCACTCATCCTAAGTTCCCCATGTGCCTGTCTCCGTGGCTTTTGGGCTGTTGAGGGAAACGCCCTACTGACAGCATAGCTGTAGCCCGCTTTCTGTTCTGGTGCGCTGTGGGACTGGGTCTGTTGCTTGCTTCTTAGCACAAGAAAACAGAAAAAAAGATTAGCACAAGAGAAAAATGTAGTTCAGGAAGATTTTACTGAGGGTTATTCAGTTGCAGCAGGGATGAACCTTGCCATCCCTAAGGTAGGAGCTGCCTCTGGAAAGGAGTGTTTGCAGCTTCTTTTAACACAAGAAATAAAAGGTCTTCGTTTGAAATTATCTGGTAGCCACATTAAAGCAAAAAGCAGGAAGTGTTGAAGTGTTATTTAGCAGGCTGGCTGATCAAGCTGCACAAGTCACTGGCACGGGAAATCGTGGAGGTCAGAACTGCAGGACCAAAAATGCCTGTGTACGTCGCTGGATACAGGCATGGGTGGGTAATAAGGGTGCAACTCGATTTTAGGGAATCCATAAGTTGTTGTTTGTCCGTAACCAAGGATGAAGTTTACTCCAGGATGCTCTGGAAGATAAACTGACAGCTTGGTGGTTCTGTGGTCTCACCTTCTGTGGTATGATCTCTCACCTTCTCGTGTTTATGGACCTTTGGAACCTGTGGAAGCCCCACAGGGCTGGGCTGTGCCCAGAGCCACTCCGCAGCCGGACAAAGGGGCTCTTGGCTCTCCGGCAGCAGTGCGTCTCTGTGGGCACGAGCTACTGAAAGCTCTTTTTTTTTTCTGCTGAGTGATATGTGATGCAGAAAAGCATAAAATGCGTTGGGGAGGTTCTTGCAGTTTTATTAATTTTTAGTGTTTTCTACCACTGTATGAGCAGCAGTAATTTCTCAGTGTTTTTTAGGTGGGTTGGGTGCAAACTATTGTTTGTATTTAATTGCAGTCTAAGCTGGAAACCTTTCTATGCCATTACAATTTATGGGAGTTTTGTGTGCTTATTGTTCATTTTATTACCAGGAAGCAAACAGATGCTTAAAATTAAAAGACTGCTTGGAGATGAATGTCTGAACACTGAATTACAAATGCAACATAATTAATTAAGTAACCAAATAATTATATGACAATAAGAAGAGGAGAGAGGGAAAACGGGAAGCAAGCAAATTTTTGGATAGAACTGTCTTTCAGTATTTCAGTATTCAGTATTAAGTTTACAACTTAAAATCCGTATGTAAGTGTTGCAAAGTTAAGCATCTTCAGAATTGTTAGTCTAGTGTCTCGTTATGAGATTTTATCCTTTTAGCCTTGGGCTTTGGCTAGATTACAGATCTTTTTTTCTTTTTTTTTAAAGCAAAATCTTCTAGTTAAACACCCATTAAGAGTTATCAGTGGTTACACGCTCCTCTGAGACTTAGTTATCCATATCTACATTTTCACATGCGGCATATATTTTCTAAATCACTTGTCTTTTTCCACTCAGCCCCTAGACAGAGTAGTGATTTTATTGGCTTATTTTAAAAGGTGTTACCTGACTGCCAGGTATTGCTTGTTTGTTAACATCTTTGGAAAGTTTGTGCCTAGATAATTTTGTATTAATTTTTGATATTAGCCGCTTTAGACAGCTGACTCATTTAAATATGGTTTCTGCTGTTCACTTTTGGATGTCTCACATGTCACCTCTTCTGCCATTTTCTCCTGGTGGTTACAGCAGATTTTTCTCTTTTTGTCTTTTTAAATGCATGGATTTTAAAGGTAGATATTTTACTCTCTTTTTAATAATTAGAGGATGCATCTTTTATATCTTTCTAACATTTCAACACCCACCTAACCCCATATGTTGTGTTGGTTTCCTTGCTCCCTAGATGGTATCTCAGCTTAAAACTCAGATAGCTAAGTTGACCGAAGCTTTGGAAAATCAGACCACATTGTACCAAGAAGCTCTGGAGAGGAGCAGGAAAGCTGAAAAGTGTTCTGAGACTTTCCAGGATCACCTGAAACACTTGGAAGAAGAATTGCTCTCTGTAGATCTGATGCAAGATGGTTTGAAGCTCGAGAAACAAAAAGTAGTTGCATTCATTATTTTCTTTTGCATAAAAGTCACTAAAGACAGAAATACAGCTAATTGTATTGCAGTGATTAACTGGAGTGTTACAGTACTGTAAGTGACGCGAATTAACGAAGTCAGGCATCATGTAGGAAGTAATAATATTTTCTTTGACCGACAATTTTGTTTAGAAAAAGTAGCTAAGCTTTTGAGTTCAAAGTTCATTTAGTGTGAAAAAATCCCAGATTAAAAGAAGTGTCTGTAAATACAGCAGAGGTCCTTCAAGGATTCTCTGATCTCAAAGCTTTCTCTGATCTCTCCATCTTTCTGTAATTTATTCTCTGGTCTGCAGTCTTTCAAGATCTTGCAGTCCTATATTCTTAGACCATCAAGGCTACCGGGATTTTTTTATTAGTTTTATGAATGACACACTGTTAGCCTGTAACACATCCACATAGTAGGAGCTTAAAAAATGACACAGTACCTGGAAATCTAAATCAACCATCCAATACAGCTAAGAATGACAAAGTTGTAGCGTGTTACCAGGCCAGGATCAATGCTTAGAAAGTTGAATTCGCAAAGAATCAACAATTTGGTGCTGTCTGTTTGGCATTAGTCTATGATACAATAATTTTTACGAATCAAGCATCCACCACATTGGGAGCAAACCAGAAAATGGAGCTGTTCCTTCCCCTCTGCTTCCTCTGTGAAGAATATGTGGCCCTAGTTTCTTAATTTCTCTCTGAATTTTTCTGCAATAAAGACATTTTCGTTGTTATTTTTTTCTGTTGATGAACATCTTCAGTGCTTTCTTCTGCTGCTGCTTTTTGTAACATTCTGAATGAGAAGCATCATGAAACAAAACCAGATTCTTGCGATGTTTTATCATCTTGGGGCCAAACAACATTTATGGAACTGGTTTGTTGGTGTGGTTTTTTTTTTTTTGATTGCTTTTTCTTTGCAAAGGTTATGACCTGCAACAGAAGTAAGAAAATCAAAGGCAAACATAGTGCTTAGTGAGAAGGAGAGCTTTGGATTTTGCAAGAAAGGCTAATTGCGACCAGGGAGCTAATGTGATTTTTAAGGAGCTAGCAGGGCAGGACAAAAGAAGGAAAACCCAGATGAAATAATATTTGATAACTGTATGTGTTCACATCAGTAAACCAGATGGGGTTGCAATTAAAATAATCTTTAAAGCAATTTGTAAACAACTGTTATCTCTAAAACTTGCTGTTCCAAAGGAGGGCAAAAGATGCAGGAATGTTAACATTCTCAGACTACTACGGATCTCACCCATGGCATCCCTGGTACCAGTTTTATCTGATTTAGAGCTCGCAGCAGTGGGCAGTCATAGCCCTTGCAATTAATTGGGGTGTAGTTGTCCTTTCTAACTTCTCCCTGCAAATGCATGGTGGTGTAAAGCAGCAGAGCCACAGGCAGGAACTGGAGTCAGAAGCGGACACAAATACTTAGTCCCTTTCTTACTGCAGAGGAGCAAAAACCAATCTGGTGTCACTAAGAAGATAAATACAGTAGGTCCAGGGAATTCTGAACAAAATAAATGTAGACTAAAAAAGGACAAATGGAGAATTCGCATTTGTGTCAGGGATGTGTGCTATAATCATACCCTTTCCATACATTATTTCTTGTGGATAGTGGACTTGGCTATGCATAATTGGTTGCCAGTGCAGGGGGAATTGTACTTCAGGACTTTTAATGAAGTTTTTTATTATTCTTTTACCCACTTTTCCACATCTTAGTATCTGAAATTTCTGGAGCAACTTAATGAGAAGATGAAGCTGGATAGCCTAGCAGCAGAGGTTGGATTTGATATGAATGTGGATGCGATTCTAGCCCGGGTGGAGCAGTTAGTGAAACTGGAAGGTGATGCAGTGATTGAAAACAAGACTATGGCATATAGCCTAAGAAGGAAGGTAGGCATAAAAGACATACCGTTACTGTTTGTTTCAAAGATAAACCTTGTTAGGCTATATTTCTGTAATGGCTTGCTAGAGGCAGCAGATTGGAGCTTCATATATGTACAAGGGATTTCAAAAATGTCCGTTACACAAAAAAGAAGATAGCAAACATTTGCAAACTGTGCAAACAGACTGCATATTAAAACAACTAAAACCACCAGTTGGTTCAGTACATGATACTACTTTTCACAATTTTATGAATAAAAACGTGACGTTATGAGTGTTTATATGTGTATATATGTCTACTTTTTAATACACATTTATAATACACTTTGGTAAACAACTACCATCGGTATTTAAATCTAAAAGAATCTGCTGGGAAGGCGGGCATATTACACAGACTTCTCTAGGTTGTACTTCACCAAGAACTTCAACATTTCCAACAAGAACTGTGGTCCTTTAGGAGAAAATCTGTTCAAAACTGGTCAGACACCCCTCTGTCATTCTGTTATGGCAAAGTGAAATCTTCTGGTTTTAGGCTTATCAAGATGGTTTAGAGCTTAAAATTAGGCCTGTTTAAGGTTTGAAACAACACTATTTTTTTCTGGAAGCAACTGCCTCTCTAGCAGGGAGTATAGTATGTATGCTGATACTCCTCAGATGTTCCAGAGTAAAGCCTGGCAGCTTAGCTCAGGTAAACTAAACACAGGTAGCTCCATGGGCACCAAAATTGCAAAACTGAGATGCTGGATCTTGTATTGGAGCAGTGGATGAAAGCTTTCTTATTTCTCTGTGTTGATTCTCCTTCTTGCACGCTAGTCTTAATTAACTGACTGAAGATGGAAATATCTTAAACTACCACCACTGAAACCACTGTCTCCTTAATGAGTCTCTCTTACCTCTTGCACTAGTGTCTTATACTTCAGATTATACGATATCAGATGTTATGAATGATGCACAAGTATTTATGTTCAAATAGGGTGCAGTCTTAAGTAAATTCATTCCAAAACATAGTGCACAAATTCAGGAGTGGAGAAGAACAATGAACTGGTAATGTAATAGGTATTAAGTTAGTGTATATATGTTTATAATGCTTTACAGAGTTTTCAAGAGAGGAATAGGAGTTCAGGTTAAATACGCAACATGGGGATTAAATTTGCAAAACTATCTGTGTAGTACCATTGTCTTTCATATATATTTTTTCAAATATCCATGTGTTTGGAAAACTAGTTGAAGACTCAGAGGGAAAAACTTGAAAGCAAAGAGCTGCACATGAACCTTCTGCGGCAGAAAATAACCCAGCTGGAAGAAGAGAAGCAGCTAAGGACTGCCTTAGTTGTGGAAAGGGATGAGGCCAATCTCGCTGTCAGAAAGTTACATAAGATGATAGAGAGGTTACAGAAGCAGCTTGATCTGGCAAGGGAAACGAATACTAATCTCAAAGCCAAGCTGTCTGAAACCAATGAACTTAAGGTGAGTTAAAAGGTTATATATGTGATTCCATCCATTTTTCTATTCCAGTTGGATACAGCTGGAGTTCATTTACAATAAAAGTGTTCATGAAGAACTGCTCAAATCCACCTAGGTGGGGAAAGCAAATATAATATTACAATGTTTTTGGATATTTTGCAAGTTGTCTTGATATACTAAGTAGTATCTGTAAAGCACAGTATAAATTTTCTGGCTAGTGTAAGAAAACTACGATATATGCATCTCTTTCCTGTTGATATGGCTGTAATCTTATATGTTCCCATAAGTTGCTCACAGAAGATCTATTCTGATAGTTATGGGGGGGAAAAAATGGGGGTTTTCCACATGAAACAGGCAAGATGCTAAATTTTCATTTTTCCTGTGTTTTATTACATTGCAGCAGTAATAAATTACCTGCTTTAACTCAGGTGAATACAAGTAGTTTGGTGTCATTGATAGCTTGCCACCGCTGGAAGAAAGGAAAATTGGTTTTATACGAGTTTGTCTCTTGTGGTTGATGGAGTGAAATAGATAAGTAGGTGCATGTTCCAGCTGAACAATTTTTACCAGCAAAACATTTGGCAACTCTGTCTCATACTACTTTTCCAGGAGCTAGCAGAGAGTGAACTCTCACTGTGAGTTTTTGTCTGCCTCATTTACCTCTTTTCACAAAACCTGTAGAGAATTGACTGTCTTTGAGACAATTTTTTTTTGTTAATTGAGTTTAAATTGGCCAGTCTCCTTTACTAACTTCAGCTCACACGTGCGTGTGATTTCATCAAGAACCTATATGAAACAACAATAAACTGCTTACTCATGATTACTCCTGATATTTTTTTTATTTGTGTTAGATGAAAAAATGTGACAAATTTAACATTAATTTATGTTATTGCAGATCAAAACTTTGGAGCAGAGCAGAATAATAGAAGAACTCAGTAAGTCTCAAGGCAAATTGGAAAGGATGAAAGAAAAGGCTGAGAAACAACTTAATTCTGTCAAATCAGAACTTCTTTTAAAGGATTGTAAAGCTACTGAAGACAAAGAAAAAAACAAAAATATGTTAGAAGCAGTTACCAGTGAGATGAAGGTGCTTAAAACAACCCTTGCAGAATTAGCAAAGAGAGAGAAACAGGTAGGTATATACGTATTTGACAAGTGCTAGCTGTCACATAGAATATAAGAATGTGGTATAGGTGGAGCAGCTATCCAGCTGTGCTGAAAGCTTTTGTGAACATTATTAAATGACGAAATTTTAGCTCACACTTGTGAGCCAGAGTGGCAGTTGTGATTCTGACAAGCAAAGCTATTCTTCAAGTTTTATATGTAAGAGAATGAATAATAAATACAGGCATTGTTATCTCTGTTCATTGCAAAAAATTATATCACCTTTTGGAGAAGTATAAAAATACTTTAAAATCCTAGTATCTTTTTAAGGTAAGTTTTTTCCATATGTCTCGGGTATAAAACTTACCAGCTTCTCCTCATCCATTTCCTTTTGTTTCTCCCCATCTGTCTGTCATACTCTCTCCTTGCCAGCTGTATGAGATTCAACAAGGTTAAGTGACAGGATGAAAGGAAATGGCCTCAAGTTGTGCCAGAGGAGGTTTAGTTTGGATATTAGGAAAAATTTCTTCACTGAAANGGTTGTCAACCTTTGGATCAGGCTGCCCAGGGAAGTGGTGGAGTCANCATCCCTGGAGGTATTTATAAGACATGTAGATGTTTTGCTTAGGGANATNATTTAGTGGTGGACTTAGCAGTGTTAGTTTTGCAGTTGGACTCAAAGGGTTTAAAGGTCTTTTCCTAAGTGATTCTGTGATTCTGTGTCGCCACGTATAGATTCAAGGAATGTTGGAGAAAATCAGAAAATTAACAGAAAAAGCAAAATAACTTAATATTGAACCTAACTATTTTGGATCGATTTGTGACATATAATTTTGTTAAAGTTTAAGAAAAATTTTTGTGGTAATGCACCTTAGGGAAGGTGCAAGGAGTTTGTGGGAAACACAGTTAGTAAATGTGTTCCATTCTGATTTCAAAAAATTGTGAATTGTGTATGCAATTGCCCTGCATATTGTGTTTTGTAGCAACAATATAGATGGCATAACTTTTGAAAGCCAATGGGATGCTTCTTTAAAGTAAAAAAAATGTAATTTTAAATTCTCTGTTCCAAATGCTTAGAACTTTGTTCATTTTTCCAGCTAAAATTTTTATGCTATATATTGCCTTATCAATGACTGGATGAAATGTAAGGGTGCTATTTCAAAAAATGAAACTAGAAAAATATTTTTTTGCTCACATGGAGAAAAGACTAATAACTTGGGGATCTTTCTTTCTGGAAAGTTTTAGCACTCTTTTGTTTTATAATGAAGGTTAGAAATTTAGCAGGAAAATTTCATTTCTTCATATGTCTCATGAGAAAATAAGCATCCTGCACACAGAAAAAGGTATGAATTATATTCAGGAAATTGTTCCATGGAGTCATACATTGATTACTTGCTAAAAACACACAAATGTTGAATTTTTGCTGTCTGAACCTAAGGTGTTTCAAGCCACTTGAATACTGTTGCAGTGTTCTTTGCCCAAATTTGAAGAATATGGGAGAACTGAGGTAAGTGGGCTACAAAGTGCAGAATGCTCAAGCACAGCTTAGCACTAGTTCTCAAGCTTTCCGGGTGAGTGAAAGAAAAACGTCAACTTACTATTCACCAGCATCCACAATCATCAATGTCACAGGAGCATTTCAGATACTTGCAGGTGGAACTACACTGCTAAACTGGGAGCAAAACTGCTGGCAAAACTAATGCCTGCTACCAGTGCAGTGCTGATTAGCAGTAATGGCATTTTGAGAATATAAGAATTGCCAGTAATATTTATAGCATACTCTTCTGTATCTTACCAGTTTACTTAGCTAAGATCTATCCTTAAAATAAAGCTACTGTCACTAAATCAGAGAATTCATTCTAAACTCTCTCTCTCACTAATTAACGCATGAGATTTTTTCCTGACTTCTCCTGAAACCATTGCCCAAGGAGAATTCCTTCCTTATCCTCAAACCTGTGTAGTTCTTCCCCTGCTTTGGACTCGCATGTTCTTTCTTCTTGAGGAAGCTAAACAAGACCAGACTTCTCTCACTCTGTGTAAAATGTAGTGAATACAGATGTTAAATACTCCTCTGAGCATGTGCTAATCTGAGTACAAGCACAGCCACGTCATCTACGTATGTATGCATGTTATTAAATAGCATCTTAATATTGCATGGCTATTTTCTATGCTGTCAAAATTAAAAGTATGCCAAATTAAGCTACTACGAACAGGTTAAGACACTGATTTGTCTTGTGATCATAAAGAAAGGCAAAACATACCCAAGTGAAATGAGAAATTAAGATCTGTTTGAAATAATTTCAAATTATTTTATAATTGTCATTTAACCCAGAGTTTCTGGTTGTTTTTTGCTCTTTAGACTATTAATTCCTACTAAGTTTAAGAGGAAAATTTAGCTTTGGTATTTTTGTGTTTTGTTCCTTTTCCCCCCCCAAGACCCTTAAGAGAATGCACAGAATCAAAGCATCCAAACTGTTAGAAGTGAAGCCCTGTAAGCAGGGTGTAATAACACTCCCAGTCTGCTTTAGGACTAACTGTTGGCTCTGGTGGCTGTAATGAATAACACCAAAGTGTGCATATTCTTGGGTAGACGTATGAAACCATTTAAAGAAATGGTGTTCAAAGCATTATTAAATCATACTGCAGAGTAAAAAACATAGAGAGCTGAAGCTATATGTGAAGAGTCAAAAAAGTAGAGGTTACTAGACTTCAAATAGTGGGGAATTAGATGGATATATTGAAATTTTACAAGAGTAAGGGTAAGTTTATAGATATCTATACTGGATTTCCTCTGTGGGGTGAACAGAAAACCTTCCCGACTTCATATATAATTATCGCATATTTCTGAATATAAATAAATACCAGCATAGCCAACGTTCATTTTAATAAGACTAGATAAAGGGTATGGATGACTGATGACAACAGGATGTTCATAGGGACTGATAACATTAGTATGTTATGCACTCAACTGACTGCAGTCAACTACAGATTAAAATCTGAATATATTTTATTTTATTTTCATATCAGTTTAAGTCAAGTCCTTATTTTCAGTAGTACTTGGAGTAAGAATATAAATCTCAATGTTTTGGTTGAGTTTTTGATGATTTTGTTATAAGGATTTTTTCCAGTCTTAGTTTCAGATTCTCTTTTTCTTTCTGTTGGAATAGGACCCCTTCTACTTTCCTGTACATACAGCGTGAAAACAAAATGTAGTGTCTGTTTTTTACTTCTGCTCCCCCCTCCTGATATCTTGGGTTAATGCTCTAAATTGCATCGATTTCCTCTCTTTTACTTCAGACAGTTTTACTCACTGGTTGGAAGGCGCAAAGAAAATTTATCACGAGTGCTTACTGCTGTAGCAAACCTTTGGTTGTGAGTCTTTAGTGCTGCTTGTCCTTTAATGTTTCTTACTTCAAATTGTGACTATCTTAGAAATGTTAACTGCTATTGAAGAAAGCCTTAAATAGAGAGTTAAGTGATACTTCTCTTAGCTTCTGGTATTTCAGCAGAACTGTTGTGTTCTTAATACCAGTGTTGCATTGTTTTTAAAGCATTTCTCATCTGATTTTTTTTTCTAGGTCTTATATGTTTCAGTGCAAGATTTTAAAAAGTTGTTCATGATGTTTTTAAACCACTGTATCCACTTAAGAGTGTGAGCGCACAACTAGCTCTATGTGAGCCATGCGATAGTATTCTAAAGATCGTCCAGCATGTATCGTCTGTTGCTTTTGTTTTGAGTTTTTGAAGTCCAAATTGATGTCCTCTGGTGGGGGATCTTTACACCCAAGAGTGATGGTTCTCTTTTTCAGTTTACATGGAGAGTTTCTCTTTGTCATCAACCCTTTTTCTACATTTTCATTGAACTACAACTTTGTCTGCACTGTACTTTATAAGCCACTATATAGTAGTCAGAAAAATTGTTTTTTGTGTAAGTGTTATTCCATTGAAGCAGACAAAAATCCTCAATTTAAAATTCACATAAATGTATGGCTTAAAGGATTTATTTAAGGGCTCTTTGTGCTTTCCAGTTTAGGTTACTTACTGATGAAAGTTATTGACTTCTTAACGTATTTATTGTCCATTCAGTATAGCTATGACCTGCTTTTCCCATCAGAAATAAAGAGTGAGGTGACAGTCTCTACATTTTCATTTGTATCTCTTCCCTCTGGCAAAAAAGTTTGACTTATAATGGTCCATAATGTGAGTGGAGAAGAGTAAATTGGCATTCATGTTCATCAGATCTTAAGTGTTTAATCTGGTTGCTGGCAGAGTCACTAGTGATGACAATTACTTGTGGATGTCTGTCAATTTGGAACTTCAGAGAGAAAGCTGGTTTCTTTAATTACTTTGCCAAATACCCTTCCTATGGTGTATTTTCAACAGCTACACACAGAAGAAAAATGAGCATTTCCTAGGCTACATCTTGAATTTTGGCTGCATCCTGATTCCAAGTGTAAGTCAGACTGTGGGGTGTGCCAAACCTCCACCTTTCTTCTAACTGCCTCCTTTCTGCTCTGGTTTCCTCAAGAAAGCACAGGGTGAAGGGGAATGGTGGCAGGCAGTGGTCTGGAGCTTGAGGTCAGGACCAGCACCTTAGCCTGTGCTGTGGGATGTACCCACCAGATTTTCCAGTTGCCTGTGTAGTTTGCGGTCACACAGAATCACAGAATGTTAGGGGTTGGAAGGGACCTCTGTGGGTCACCTAAGTCCAAACCCCCTGCCAAAGCAGGGTCACCTAGAACAGGCTGCACAGGACCACATCCAGGTGGGTCTTGAATATCTCCAGAGAAGGAGACTCCACAACCTCTCTGGGCAGCCTGTTCTAGGGCTCCGTCACCCTCAGAGTAAAGAAGTTCTTTCTCATGTTCAGGCGGAACTTCCTGTGCTTCAGTTTGTGTCCGTTGCCCCTTGTCATGTCACTGGTCACCACTGAAAAGAGTCTGGCCCCATCCTTTTCACACCCACCCTTAAGATATTTATAGGCATTTACAAGGTCCCCTGTCAGCCTTCTCTTCTTCAGGCTGAACAAGCCCAGCTCCCTCAGCCTTTCCTCATAGGACAGATGCCCCAGTCCCCTCACCATGCTCGTAGCCCTCCACTGGACTCTCTCCAGTAGCTCTTCATCTTTCTTGAACTGGGGAGCCCAGAACTGGATGCAGTACTCCAGAAGGGACCTCCCTAGGGCAGAATAGAGGGGAAGGAGAACCTCCCTTGTCCTGCTGGCCACACTCCTATTAATGCACCCCAGGATACCATTGGCCTTCTTGGCAACCAGGGCACACTGCTGGCTCATGGTTAACCTGTCATCCACCAGGACACCCAGGTCCCTCTCCGCAGAGCTGCTCTCCAGCAGATCCGCCCAGAGCCTGTATTTGTGCATGGTGTTGTTCCTCCCCAGGTGCAGGACCCTGCACTTGCCCTTGTTGAACTTCATCAGGTTCCTCTCTGCCCAACTCTCCAGCCTGTCCAGGTCTTGCTAAATGGCAGCACAGCCTTCTGGTGTATCCACCACTCCTCCCAGTTTGGTGTGATCAGCAAACTTGCTGAGGGTACATTCTAACTCTTCATCCAGATCATTGATGAATAAGTTGAATAAGACTGAGCTGAGTACTGACACCTGGGGGACACCACTAGTTACAGGCCTCCAACTAGACTCAGCACCACTGACGACAACCCTCTGAGTTCTGCCATTCAGCCAGTTCTCAGTGCACCTCACTGACCACTCATCCAGCCCACACTTCCTGAGCTTCCCTACGAGTGTTATGAGAGACAGTGACAAAAGCCTTGCTGAAGTCGAGGTAGACAACATCCACTGCTCTCCCCTCATCTACCCAGCTAGTCACGCCATAGTAGAAAGCTATCAGATTGGTCAAGCATGATTTCCCCTTGGGGCGGAATGAATCCATGTTGACTACTCCTGATAACCTTCTTTTCCTCCACTTGCTTGATGATGACCTCTAGAATGAGTTGCTCCGTCATCTTTCCTCGGTTGGAGGTTCCCTGGGTCCTCCTTCTTGCCCTTTTTGAAGATTGGAATGACATTGGCTTTCCTCCAGTCCTTGGGCACCTCTCCTGTCCTCCAGGACCTTTCAGAGATGATGGAGAGTGGCTCAGCAATGACATCTGCCCGCTCCCTCAGTACTCGTGGGTGTGTTCTTTTGGGGCCCATGGATTTGTGAGCATCCAGATTGCTTGAGTGATCAGTCATCTAGGTCAAGTACAAAACCTCTTCCCATCTTTTCCTCAGTTTTCGTTGTTGAGTCAGCAGGGAAGGTATGCCTGTGAAGGATACTAAGGAACACTTCAAACTGTGTTTTGTGTTCAAGATCCTTAGCACTTCAGCTGTTTACATGTTCTGTTATTTGAGGTACACCCCAAAAGGCTGTTTCCATCCTCTTCAGCTCTCTGTATTGAGCAACAGTAGAAATGTCTATATTTTGCACTGCTAATACAAATGCTTGTGTTTGTAGTATGCACAGATGCTTATGTTTTTGCAGGCATCTCCTTTGCTTGGTATTTAGTTTATTAGTAATTCCTTTCTGTTTGCTCTTGCAGTTGGAAGATTTCCGAGAGGTGGTCTCTCAGATGCTGGGCCTCGACATTGCCAGTCTCGCTCTTCCTGACTATGAAATCATTACACGTCTTGAAGGGTTGATTCACTTGCACCAGCACCACTGCTTCCCCTGTGTCTGCCTCAAAGGTGCAGCAAGAGCACCAGAGGAACACTTGTGAAGAAACATACAGCTTCTTCACTGAAACACGCTCTTTGTAAGGAGACAGAACAAAGTAAAATTTTCTTTTGTGCTTCCCTACCTGCTAGATATGCATAGAAAACAGGTACTTATTTCTGTTCTCTACTCTGACAGGTACCGACTCGGGCTGATTTTTAGCGTTTCAGTAGGGAGACTGAGCCGAATGGATAGAGTGAAGCCAGCAGGCCAGAAACAGCAAGCAGAAAATCCCTGGGCATTGTAGTACTTTGGTTAAGAAAACAACAGGCAATGTATGAACAATGTTTAGCCCTCCAGTTTCATTGCAGAGGCACTGAAGGCATGGTCCATGTGAGGTCAGTTCACAGTTTTGGGAAGTACTCGCTGATGAATGTCAGCTTCAGTGACATTCCTTGTGCTTTACCTCTGGATAACAGGGGTGAAATAAAGTGAGGGTTGTCCCACTGCTGTTCCTCTTGCAAAATGGGACCTCTCTCTGCATTTTTATGCCTGAGGACTTTAGCTTCAAGACAGTTAGCTGGAAGTTAGACAGAGAACTGTCTCAATCTTGGAACAAAGCATGTTTTTCTTCTGTTGTTTTTCTTAGTCTGCGCTTGTGCCAAAACAAAAAGTTATGCTTTTTCAGCAGAGGCTCTTTCACAGGGGCCAGTCATGTGCCTGGTGTAGATCTATTTGGTAAAATTGCATGGTTGTGATGCCGAGAAAGTTTGTTTTCTGGCTTCTGTTTTCCTTGGGTGGTTATTCCGTAGGCCATATAAGTGGCAGTTCTTCTGAGTTAATAAAAAGTTATTTTAAAATCCACTGTAGCAAATGGTTGAATTGCTGAAGTCTTTATTTGCAGAAAAGCTGATGAGATGTCCAGAAAACTGCTTGTCTATCACCCTTTATGAGTGTTGTTAAACTCAATGATTTTTTTAAAGAAATTTGAACAATAAATCTGTTTTAATAGCACACCCAAAAATGATTCTGTGTTTTACGTTGTCTCTTCCTGTTGTATTCTATGTATGGATGTGTAGAACAGTAAAGAAGACTTTCCTATTTGTAAAATTTACCTATATAAGTCATTTGAGGAGATATGGTAAATCATATATTCTTATGATCCTATGGCTTCATTCATGTTCTCATTAATAAATATTATACAAAGCATATTTAACATATTGTGATTTGTTATATTAATATTTTGAAATATTAATAATAAAGTTCATCAAAGAATATGACTTCTTAGCTGACTATTAATTTTCCCTGTATTTACTTTACTTTTGGAAGAGCACTGACATCTTTGTTCGTTTAGCCAAAGTAAATACCAAAAAAAATAAAAAAGGTAAAGAGGTAATTTGACATGAACAAAGTTCTGGTGATTTTTGACCCATGTAATTTAATTAACCCCAGAACAAAGTTTAAACTGACTTGCTATCTTTTTTTAAGACCTGTTGCATACAGCATTGAACTTAGTCTTCCTTTTGGAAAAAAAAAATTAAAACACACACATGTGAATATTTTCAACATTTGTTTCAAACATGTTCTTTTTTAAACCAAGATCCATTCAACACAAGACAGATCTGATAGAAACTTGAATTTCTGTATTAAGGCTGTGCCAGGAGACACCCCTCTTTCAGTAGGTTATTTTTGCTAGATTTGTTTGTATTAATAAAAGGTATGGGATGAAGAGTTTGCAGTCTTTTATTGTGATGAAGGATTCTTGATTTATCAACAGAATACATATTAAAAAAAAAGTAATAAGTGTGAAATCACAGAATGGTACAGTTACAGAGCTAGATTTTTTTCCTCTAATAATAGCTGAGCCAACTCCGATGAAGACAACTTCATTATTTCAGATTGGCAGTTTTTAAAAATGGAAAAACTCAACAAATTAAAATGTTGTAATTGTAGATACTGAAATGAAATAATTTACATGCCATAAGCATTGTACTGATAAAATCGCAATGCAAATAGAAAAATGAATGTTACCATGTTATGAGTGTATTAGAATATATGCAACTTTTGTCTATACAGCATATTGTTGATAATACATTCTTCAAGACACAGAGATTAATGCAGTAGAACCATGATTCCTCAGAGAAATTAAGTGCAAAAGTAGTTAAATGCTTTGCTGAATTAGAATTAGGAAGCATAAAGACAGATCATATTAAATGACGCTGCGACTTATGTTGCTCCAGAGTTTAGTATTGCTGTGTAAAGCAGCTTGCTGGCTTTTCCACATTTTCTTTCTGTGGATGGTGTGTGCATCCTCCACATTTTCCTAGGGCTGTTCAGTTACTGGATTATTTGACACATTATGATGGTGCAGAGGAGAGGATATATGGATGACCCAAGTCATAATAGATTTTAAATTAATAAAAGCAGGTGGGGAATCGGGCACATTTGTAGAGAAGATGGCTACTAGATCATGAAATAGAAGTATTTTTTAAGACTATAGATGCTGACTGTTTCTCTTGACCATGAAAAAGAAAAAGTGGGAGGAATGGAACAAAGTGAAGTGAAATTCTCTATGAATTATAGAGAAGAGGGATCTCTGATATTACTGAAGCACAAAAAACAAAATTAGTTAATTATGTGGAAAAAAGAAAAAACGATAGTTTGCCAGAACAGAAATTGAAAAGCATGTTCAAATGTAATCCTTTCAAGTGAGAGGTTTCAGATTGCTCTGTTCTTCTGTCAAAACAAGTAAGAATCCTCTATGGCAATGCTTTTTTTTCTGCAAGAAGAGGAGGATGAGTTTATTAGACTGTACTCACAATTACTCAGGAATAACTGAGTCATAAATGAAAGATCTACAAAACAAGGCAATTTGCTTGAACAAAATAGACAACCTTTCTGACAGTTTAAAAAGTCAACTAATGAGCCGTGAGACAAAGAACACTCCTTTTCAGAAGGTAATAAATAAAACAGTTGAGAGATGTTTTCTTATTTTTTCCCCTGTGATTACTTACACTTTTTGGTAAGTAGGTGAAACAAGAAAAAGAAGATTGCAGTGTGAGCAAATGGGGTCCAAACTGTTAACTTCCAAGTGGTCCCAGGTAGAGAAACCGAGTGTTAGACGGCTTTTGCTAGTATTGGGGATGTGGCTGGCGGGCACGAAGCCTAGCCAAGCTGGGAGCTGAACAGGATTAGGCCCCTGGATATGGATATGTACACAAGTGTTTCTATAAAAGGATAATATGGGCTTTTTTTTTTTTGGAAGTGGAATGTTAGTGTGTTGAGTGGGGAAGATGTGTGCTTACTTATAAACCAAACATCCAATTGACTATTCATACTATTTTTAAATAGGCTGTTGAATGCAATTTAATCTGAAAAAAGAACCTGATATTCTTGTTACCACACCTTGGTCGTGAGAAACGCTATTTAGAGTGCCGATTAGGAGGCCTGAATTCATTCCAAAAGACTAAGCTTCATTTCCCCTTCAGAAATCCAGCTGCAACCTCCTGGGGCCGTTGTTCCTGCCAGGCGGTGCAGCCGGCCTCTGCCCGTGCCCCAGGAGCATCCCTGTGGGCAGCTCAGCCCACGGCCACGGGCCGCCTGGCTCTGGGCAGCCTCGCTGGGTCTGCTCGGCTGGTGCATGCCATCCATCTCCCCGTTAGCCACCCGGTCCCCTCCTCGGCCACCACCCTGGACCACTGGGACACTGTCCTGCTGGCCGGGCCGTGGGCTTGGAGCTCTGGTTACAACACAAACAAGCGACGGTAGCCGTGGGATGCTGGAGGAGCTTCCCCAGCGCTGCTGCGAAGGCAGCAGTGGCCAGCAGCGCTGACTCAGCCCTTTCCCATTCTGGTCGTGGTTCCGTACCGCGAGGAAGAGCATGACCACAGCGGCTCCGTGGGCTGTGGCAGGGCGTCAAGGAGAGCCTTGCAAACGTGGCTGCAAACGGGGGCAGGTTGAAGGGCCACCTCTGCTCCCAACAGGGAGCGTCTGAGGTCTGTAACCTGCACCATGATTGATGGCCAGGCTCCGCTTGGGATCAGGCTGGCGCAGTGAAGAAGTAAGCAGCGCTGCGGTAAGTATTTCAAAGCATTTCTTCTGTTTATCCTTCACTCTGCAGTAACAGTGTAAAACATATGCAGTATAAATTATAAAGTAGCAGTATAGATTGACATGGGCAGCCACTCTGGCTGGCTTCTCGCCCTTCAGGGTGGTCAGAGGCTCACAATAAACCCGGCAGGCATCCCAAAGGACAAGCAGAAATAGAGCACTGACAGGCAGCTCTCAGACCTTTCTTTGAAGTCACTTGTTTTTAATTATCCTCCACATGCTCTGTTAAATTTGCTGTCATTAACATTAACAGTATCTTTCTCACCTTCATCTTTTGCAGATTGCTGATCTGCCGCGAAATCTCTGCGGCCAGCCCTGTCTCTCACCCAGCGAGGTTTTGCGCCTGTCCCCATCAGGGAGCCCCGGCGTCAGCCGGGTTGTGTTGGGCTGCTGGAGAAATCTGTCCACGCTCTTGCTCTGCTGCCACTCCCCATCCCTCGGCCCTGGCAGCCTCCTCCGGCGCTAGGCACCTCACCTGGAGCTGGGCTGCGGTCGGACCTTTGCGGCATTGCGCCGAGCTCGGCAAGGCGCCGAGGTACGGTTCGCTTCCCTGCATTAGGCTGCAGAGTCTCCCAGGCTGCCGCAGGTGCTCGAAGATACTTCATACCCCTTCCGGGTGGTCTGCTGGAGCTGCTGGGGTGGGAGCAGTAAGTATGTGCCTGTCTGGCGAAGGGAAGGAGCAAAAAGGTTTTGGTCAACTTAAAGGGACCCTGTGAAACAGCAGGCCTGCGGCAGGCGTGCGACCGCAGGGGACAGAGAGCTACTGCTGGTTGGTGGTGGGGAGGTGGAGCTGTGGGAAGGAGAAGGAATAACGCCAGGGTAGAATGATGGCAGCTGACAAACCAGACAGGTACAGACACAGATGTTTGCGAAGCAGGCTGCAATCATTTTTATGGCAGAAGTACTATGGCCATCAGCGCAGACGAAGGAATCCTGCAGGTTGTGGTGTAGAAGTCCCTTAGAGCTTTCCTTGGACATCAGTCCAAGCCAGGCTGCACAGAAAAGTGCTAAACTAGTGCCGAGATTATCACAATAATATCACAGTCTAATAATTTTGATATTGTTTGATATTACAGACATTTAGAATAATACTTCTGTCATGTCACTTCAGCAATGTGACACCACTAGCTAGCTCTGGTTGCCTTTGAGAATATGGAATGAGAACAGTTGAGCAGAGGATAGACAACAGCGTTGGGGAGTGTCCAGCAGGAATGCTGACGTAGTGAGGCTGATAGAACATTTAGGGATCCGAATCTGAGCATGTGTTGATGACATTTAGCTCCCTGAGGGTTTGTGGAAGGAGATGGGAACAGAGAGTATTTGAGGCGCATCTCGCAGAGTCATGGAGCTAAAATGGATTGATTGAAGTGGTAAAAAATATGCTTGAAGATCACTTTGCTTTTTTACTATTAGCAACTATTCATCTCAACAGTTCAAGATAGCAGGCCATGGAGAGCATAGGAATCAAAAAAGAATAAATATTTGGAAAAGCAGCCAGTAAACAGAGATGGATTTAGTCTAATGACCTAAACAGAAAATAATGTCCTGGGTTCAGAGCTGTGCAGACGAAGTCGCTGGTGATAAATCTTGACTGCAAGGCTTTATAAACTTCTCCTGATTTGTGGATGAGCTTCAGGATAGAAACAAGAGGAGCTTGGAAATCTGCCCGTGATGTAGAGGGAAAAAGAGAACCTGGAGCAGGAGAAAGGGCTGACGAAGTGCCTGAAGACTGCTGTCCAGCTGGTTTTCACTTCACGGTAGGTAAGCTTCCTTTCAGTCTCACACAGCTCTACGAATGACAATGCCTGTGCCAGCAAGGGACAGATATCCAAACTCCCCCCAGTTAGGATAACAGTTTTTTACAACAGCCTCTTTATTCTTCATCAGTGGGCTTTCAGGTACTTCTAATATAGTCCTTTACAGTGGCTTCCTGGCGTGAAAGTCAAAGAAGAGGTTGTATTTCTCAAAAAATATAACCTCTGTGATTTTCCTAATAAATTCTTAACTGGTTTGGGAGTTCAGCTTATATATGTGTCTGTAGCACCAGTATCATTGCCTGTAATGAAATGCGATGCTTTGCTTTTATTTACAGGAGGACTGGAGTCTTCCATGCTAGCTGACAGAATTTATTAATTTGAAAATTCAAGCCAAAATGGTTCAGTCCTTCCTAAGAACAAGACTAATGGAAAACCCATAATTTGCCTTTATCCATAAATAAAAATCTGGCAATTTGGAGACATTCAGGCCAGAGTGAAAATAACCTTCTTTATACGAGTGTTCCTGGCTGCTTTGGGATGGAGCAAAGGCTGACACATCTCTCTGCTCCCAGTGCTCTTTTCACTAGAAACAAGCGGGAGTGGAAGGAGCGGTCCGGCTCCTAGACTGGGATGAAGGACAGGGAGGAGGCTGAGGGAGGGAGACTGAGGCTGAGACTTTTGGGTGCGGTAAGGGGAAAACCCAGAAACAGCGTGAGAAAATCAGATCTCAGGTGGCCGAATGAAGGAGGAGGGGTGGGAGGAAGCAAGCTGGCATAGGATGGAGAAAACTGCATGAGCCAGCGTTTTGTTGCAGGGACTCTCTTGCTTTGTGTGCGTGGCTGGCACAAGTGCCTTCTAGCAGCGACGCATGTCGCTGGGCTGCTGTTTGGCAAGGGCTGTCTCACAGGGACTGTCCTAAGTCAGATCTGTTTGCATGAATAGCCCTACTCCCTGCATTTCACACCAGCAGGGCACTGGACATGCAGTCTTTGTGAAGTTCTTCCACTGTGATTATGTACATGCATTCTGCACACAGCAAGGGCTTTAATATCTGGTCTTTGGAGGTGCAGAGAACCCAGAATGGCTGTTAAAGATCTGTTGGAGTTATGAGGGTGAATATCCTCTGAAAGTCTTCAGGGACACCAATGGAATTTGAAAAACAGATACAACCAGAACTAAAATAATCTGCTGTTTGTCTCTGGCAGGCTTCAGCAGTACTGTCAATATGGAGATGGGGGGAGAGTACAAGGAAAAGTTTAGTTTGAAATAGAAGCTTCTGAAACATAGGAATACCTAAGACAGAAATAATTCTATTTCTCTCACCTAGAACTTTACAGCTTCTTTCTTAGTATAACAGCAACTGCAGTTTCATTTTGAGAAAGGGGGAAATCAGTGGGAAGTCCTCCCACTTCTCAGTGCTCGGGCCAGAAGCCTTTTGGTCATTAAGACCCAGCAGGTCTTAATGCTCTTAAGTAGGTCTTAACTGGAAAGCTCCAGTTTCCCCTCGTGGTAGCAGGGTGCTGTGGTTTGACTCTCCCTAGCGAGGCTTCTGGCCCCTGCCCTCCCTTGGCTGCTTGGCCCTTGCAGGGGATGCGTCTCCCAAGGACACAGCTAAAATACTGATGAATATATGTGGAAAACTACAAAATGTTCAGAAGACGGTCTTTTCCATGAGAAAGATTTATCACGAAGAAAAGTCGCATTTTCCCACTGGAGCAATTCCTGACTCTTCCCGCTCTGGTGGTGGGAGAAAGCAGGGAGAAGCAAGAGCATAAAGATGTCGCTTTGGACTTGTGGCCGGTGTCTCGGTGAGTTTGCCTGGCTTTGGCTGGATGAAACACTTCAGCGAAGGATCTCTGTACAGTATGTTATTAAGCCCAGAAGATCAGATGAAGTGCAGCTTTGGACAGCAGCTGACACTCCTGCGTCTCCTCCATACGATAGAGAAATTTGTTTTATAGTTTCTAAATGAAACAGAATTTTAAAAGTCTTCGCTGTGTATTCAATGAAAGATAATTATAACT
>Ga0065711_1005228_pt1 | contig 25228 bp, 14 predicted proteins | sample Hoacrofraction12_FD_59098 | JGI IMG/M metagenome (GOLD analysis project Ga0065711, IMG submission 59098) | Hoatzin crop microbial communities from Cojedes, Venezuela - Epithelial fraction 12 v2 (version 2) | ecosystem: Host-associated > Birds > Digestive system > Esophagus > Crop | place...
GCAATCAATACTTGGTGGCTTCTTTGAGCAGGAAAAAGAAAAAAAGAAAGAAGAAAAAAAAAAAAAAAGAAAGAGAAACAAGCCAGTGAACGCATGAGGAAGCTGGTTTTTCTGCTTCTGATGCAAGGGGCACTGCAAGGGAATACAGGGAGGTGTTTCCACAAGACAAACTGGTGGGCAACGATACCAGCAGCAGCGAGCAAAAGAACAGCTAATGCGGATTTCTAGGGAAATAGACAGTGATTGAATTTGTTACAACCCACATTTCCATAGGTTCACCCTAGTATGTGAAGTATCTTATTTACTTTACAAACAAGCTATGGGGACAGTTTCACATAAGAAATGTGGGGGTTTTTTTTCTCTTTATTATTAAGAGCTACTTCCTCGAAATCACCCCTGCTCGATAGTCGCTTTGTCCCTGATCAAATGACACAGCTCATTATTTTCCACAGAAGCAGCAGCAATTTAGTGTTGAATTCATGCCTATCCTCTTGAAAACTTGCCAAACCTTTAAATACTGCAGACACCATTTGGGAATGAAGTATTTATTTCTTATCAACAGTTATTGTTTAAATGGAACAGTAATGTAAATGCATCATTCTCCCTGTTAGCCTAAGGATGTGAGAAGTACATAGGGGGAGAAGCACTCACGATCCCTCAGGGACGCACACATCCCATTTAAAACAAATACACAGCCCAGTGACTCAGAAAAAAACAAAAAAAAAGTGGAAGACTCAGAAATTTGTGTGTAAATGTTATTGGACCTATTCATAGTGTGAACTTTTACAAACAATAATGACAAAGGTAATGATAATTCTCCATTCTGTTGTCAAGGCAGGAAGAACTATTTAGTTATTTTTTTAAATTTTTTTAAATTTTTTTAAAACCCAAAAGGTCAAAATTACAATATCACCCTCACGGCCAAAGTTGAAGACGTTTCTGCTTACATACTTATAACTTAAAAATAATGTATGCTTTTTCTTGGCCCTAAATTTCAACGTAATATTATGTACTTTTAAGTATATACTGCTTTTGAAAATGGAATGGAGGTACTCTGAGGAATTTTAATCTTAAATCTTATATAAGAAAAAGGATCTACTACCAAACTTTAAAAACCTGCCTTTCTTAAAGTCACAACTAAAAGGAAATCTAAAAGCTTACAATTTTTCCTCCTGAAATTAACCTTATTTTTAGCCAAGCTTGCATTTTTCAGTTCTCTCCCTCAGGATCTCCAAGCATTACGTGCCACCACTGAAAGGTAGGAATTAGTGACCTCCACTTCAGAGCGTCAGAAGCCCAGAGATGCTCACTGCTTGGTTACCACGCAGTGCATCCTCGTACTTACAGACACCGTCATTTGCAGTGCACAGCTACCAGCTAAAGCAGCTGTTGTTTTCTCTCTTCCCTAAATCTTCACAGGGGGTGTTACAAACGGTGCCTGCTGCCTGGCTGCCAAGTGAGCAGGAGCAGGTGCAACGCTGGCTGTTTGCTACCGGAGGAAATTCCCTTCGTCTCACTTTCTTTCTAACCTCACACTGGGAGTTTCCAGAAGAGCCTGTATTTCAGTATTTTACTAGTAGGCAGTTTGCTTATTATCATAATTAATTTTAAGCGTATGGAGCAGCAACAACTATTAATTTTTAGTTTTAATGGAATTCTTATTATTGTCAAATTCAAGACAGCAGCCCATTTTTAATATTAATCAACTCAGCAGCCTTTCATAAGTAAGAAAATCCACTTCAACTTATTTTTTACAATAAAAACCAAGTTTAAAATATCCATACCGCTTTAAAAAAAAAAATTGCAGCTACTGGAATTAAACAAAAAAAAGATTTTCCACCTCTAAGATTTACTGTTTGAACACTGGCACTTGTTTGTTAACACTTCCCAGCCCTCAAAGAGAAGATGCCTGTAACTGCTAAGCACCGTTACTGCAAAACAAACCTAGACAGGATGCATAAGAGATTTTACTGCCTGACCAATAAAGCATTTAGACTGTAAGTTTGTTGTTCACGCTGATTAAAGGGTGAGCACTTAGTCGTGGCCTACCACAGACCGCCTGCCCGCTCAGGGCACTGCACAACCCACCACCCATTCCCCGCCTGCTCTGCTCACCCACAGGCGTGACGGACAGGGTTTGAGCCGCTTCTGGTCCCGCCAGCCCTCACAATACGGGTATGCCAGGGTACGGATCTCCTCTTCTGCACTGGAAAATCAGCATCCTGTACAACCATGGAAGACTGCACCTTGTAGGCCCATCAGGCTACAGTGTTGCCCACGACTATCTGATCATGGTTATTGTTGACTTCTTAGGCTGTCCTGCCAAAAAGAGCTTCCCGCCACAACCCCAGAAGGTTTCTTCAGCTACAATTCAACCGCATCTCACTCTCAAATACATGACAGCAGCAACATTACAACAGGGCAAAGGAGAGGGTCAGAAACTAGAGCCCCAACAAAACACACCGGTGCTTAGTCCATGCCATTTTCCTGAGGGCACGCTGACCCTCACCCCCAGCCTGTCAGCTCGCTCCCGCTGGGAAGGATCCTGCGCATCCCATCACCACATATTGTCCAAAAAGCAAACTCTTTACCCAGCATGCAGTAAGCCAATCCTCACACACTCAGGAGAGACACTGTTTTATTTAGGCCTGGGTGCTCGGTTTTTCCACAAATCAAGCACGCCCAAGGCCGGCTTCTTCGTTACACTTATCTATTAAATTCATGTATATTCTACCTATTTAATACCCATTCATTCTGATCTACATTGAGTTGTGCAACTGTGTGGCGTCATTCTTCTTGGCTCCTTTTCAGACCGTTCTGCACATGTCTTCCTCCTTTTCCGGGCTTCTGGTGGCCCTCGGTGGTCTTCCCAGATGAAGTACCCTAACTCCTTCTACACATATATGGTTACATGTCACCTAAGGACAACTTAGGGCTACTTTCTTTTGCCAACTTTCCTTTGTTCCTTCAAGAAGGAGCATTTGTCTTTGATTAAATGGATAGTGTAGACGGCAAGATACTCTGCCTTCAAGCTTAGGTTAAACATTAACATAATTCTGGTCATGCACTACTTAATCAAAGAGATGCTCTGAAACACAAACCATACCCCTTCTTTCTAAGGGAAGAACTCACTGTATTATAGTCAGACTTCGGATTTCTCTGCCCAAGCAGCAGCAGGTGGCTGGGCAGGGCCGCCCCGGCCCCTCTGTGCCCCCCCCAGCAACGCTTCCCTGGGCTTCCCAATGCTGAGCCCAGCCACACAAACCCCAGTCTGGCTGCAAAGACAAAACTGCATAGCAGTGCATCCATGAGGAAGACAACTTCAACATAGAGATGAAAAAACAATAAGCAAGCAGTAATGATTTCCTTTCAGGTGAAAATTATGCGCCTGTTTGACAATATTTCTAATTCCCCAAACACCTTCCCAATAGCCACAACTAGAGACAAACAGTCAGAGGCTGCTGCTGCTGTGAAGGGTCAGAAAGCCTCCAGAATGCAGATGCAACTGTTTGGACACAGGATTATAGAAGTCAGGAAATCTGCAATTGCAAATCCTTCCACAAAAAGTGCAAATTAAGAACCACAATAAGGGAATGTGGATGAGGAATGTGAAATTGTGGAAAAAATACACCAAAAAACCCAGTTACTTATCAAAAAACTTTTTTATTTCCAAAAATTGCCTCTGCTGTAAAGCTGGGTATCAGAGTAAAAAAAAAAAAAGGCAATTTTTTAAAATCAAAAAACCCTTCCTTCTATTTTTTTAAATACTGAACCTTCTGTATAAGCGTACAAAAAAAAATTATTACAGTAGTTGCAAATACATACACTAACATTTTCAGTTATGATTTACTGCCATTTCCAGTACCAGAACTAGGGATCATCAATTATAAGTCACACACAGCAGCTTCAAAACAACCAGAAGGTGACACTTCCCCATGCACCATCCACTGCAGCTGCGGAACTGAATTTGCTACTGAATCCAATGTCACCAGGCCTGAGTCTTCTAATTCCCCCAAGTCACAAATGGCTACAGGCTGACAGCACACAGCAGAAACAAAGTATTTTCTTGTCCTCTTCCCTCCCTGTTACTGACTACTACTGGAGATACAATACTGAGCTAAATGGACCCCCTTGGTCTTCAGTTATTCCTTCAGTTATTTTTATGTTCTTATGTAATCTATAGTAAATAAATAAATACAACACATAAAAGCATTGCAATTAAGGATGAAAGCAGTCTAGCTTACTTCACTGAGAGTACTGATGCAGAATACAGTGGAAGATACACAGGTTTTTAAACCACATCACATTAGCAAGAGTTGAAGTCTTAGCACAGCCTTTATTTTGAGATAGCAAGTACTACTTTAGCCTGGAATTTTCATTTTCTGAGTAAGGTAAACCTCTGACATTAAATCATTCAAAGTGCAGTCTCACATAATTTCTTGTAACTACTCCTTTTAAGTCATTATTTGCATATTTTAAGACCGGGGGGGTGGAGTATATATCGACGAATGTAATACGGGACCTGACAAAAAAAAGAAAGAAAGAAAAAACCCACCAACTATAAACTAGTAAGAGCAACTGGATACAGATTTTATTACTATTTTTACAGTGTCTTTCCATCACCCGAAGTGAACCAAATACTTGGGCAATCTTATGTAAGGCATTATAACTGTGAGTCATCTGTAAGTATGCTCCTACATACTAAATCAGCTGAAAACAGTTGGTACTTCATGCTGAGTGACATCCCTGTTTTGCTTAAATCTTCAGATTCCATCTTCGCATGGTATTTCTGCTCCTTTCAGAAACAGCGTATTACGGGTTGCATATCTTTGCTTCTGTTTGTCTTTTTTATTCACCAGTACAGATCTGCGTTCAAATTTCAGGCAAGTCATTAAATTCAGGGAAAATGCCAGTCTTGTTTCTCACTGGGACTTAACCACAACCATAAAATAATCTTTCATTCTTCTTCCAACCTAGTAACACCTGACAAGACATCTGTGTACTAACTTGACTAGGAAAAGAAAGACAGAAAATACAGCTAGAAAAACATTCTTTCACTGTATTGAAAGAAAACCAGAATATCTTGACCTCTGCAAAGCTGGTTTCCACAAAGAAAAAAATCTATTGCATTAAACCATCAAATGTTTTTCTTATTCAAGTTTCCATCTACAAATTCACTGCTTTACCAGAACACAAAACAAAACAAAAAAAACCCACTGTAAAGTCTTATCAATTCATTTTTCTTTCATTAGTTTCACCTGTACAAACAAATCATGATATGTAACAAACAAAAACAAACAAACAAAAAACCAAACTCAGTTCTCACTGTTTCCACAGAATACACATCTCTAACAGAATAAACAGACTCTAAGAACAAATTATCCTCATTCAAAATATTTAATCCAAAATTTCCTACTGTAATATACTGAAGTTCAGGGAGGAAATCTAATAGCTAACTACAATTTAGGATTTTAGTGTGCAATTAAGAGTTTAAGTTATGCTAGCACTAAGGACTCTCCTTTCTCATTGCATACATCTTCATGACTAAGGGTGGCCATACTCTGTCACAGCAAATTTCAGTTTGCTATGACTCCTCACCCAGAAGGTATCTTGTATTTACATAACACAGCTGCAAAGAAGTAAGTGTTAAAAGCCCACTTTTAAGCACAAATAAAAGCCCCACTGACCATTTGTAATATTAGTACATATGCAATACAGAATGACAAAATAAATCAATGTACATGAAACAAAATACATTTTGTAGGTGCACAGAACAAACAAACGTAAGAGTTAAAAAATACCTCCAAAGTCAACTTGCATCTCCTTGGAAACATTCTCTGAGAATTCCTTTATTTATCCCATTGTAATTCCAACTTCTTTTCAGGCACTTCAGGGAATTCTAACTTAGGCCAAGCACTACTTTAATCACAGCAGACCAGTGAAAACAAACAAACAACAAACCTCACACACCTTGTTAGCCTTGTGTCCTTCTTCTAACTGACATTGGGAACCATTTGGAATCAAAACAAATAATGTATGGCACGTATATCCATAAAGATTATACAGATGCCAAACTTCCCTTCAGGGTTTGCAATACATGGCTGGAGCAGACTTATAGCTTCTCCATTAACATCTGAACCTTGGGACTGCTCCACGGACAAACTAGTTGCTGTTTCTGCTCACTTTTAATGAAACATCCTACTCAAATACTATTTTCTGTGAGGATGTGTATGCTCCCACCCCACTCAGTAAAAGATTACTCCACACCTTCTTCAAGTCTCCAGTATGTATGCCTTGTAGTTATTACTTGGCTGTACAGTTACTCAGAATAATTGTTGTGTCCCCCCAGCATTTCCTCCTTTAAGAAAGGCTTCTCAGACAGAACTTCTTCCCAGTTGTTTTATTCTGATATGCCATGAACACAGGAACCATAACGCATACTACTTCAAATTAAATATTACCAGTCCAGACCACGCACCATTTCAAATCAACCAGGCAACCACAACTTACAACTTCCAATGCAATAACTGCAATGGTTTTTTTCCAACTATGCCATTATTAGCAGTATCACACATTTTGTACAGAGATTTTTCACATATTTCTGATAACGACCATCAAGTAAGTTGAAAATAAAGTCACCTTTTTTTGTCCAGTCTTCTGTTCATCAGGCCTTGAATCTATGCACTTACTTCCAGTATCTGCCCACGTAGTGTCCATATTATATGCCCTCATCTTCACTGGCATAGCTCTCCAAGTCTCTGTATCCTAAGTGATCCTGAGCCCAGAGGAGCCCAGAACGGACCCCAAGGCATCTTCTGTGTCCCTGAGCACACCACTTCCCTGTCCCTTCATCTCATCTCAGCACTTCTCCGTCTTGCCTACGTGGAGCCTACACTCTCAGGCAGGAGCTGCGACTCACTGTGCTTTTGGATGGAAGCACAGAGGCACCCTCGCCCCAGCTGAGCCCTCTGGGCACTACGTAATGCAATCGATAATGATAATTAATTTTGTCCCTTGTTTCCTCTTGTATCTAACAGCAGTGATCTTTCCTCTGATAACTGAATAGACATTGTAGCTCCTCAGGTTTTGTCTCACTAGCTGAGATATCCATTCTTCCCCTCTCCCCAGACCTACCTAGAATATCTCACCCAGTTCTTCAAGAAAGACATAGCAATTGGTTCTCTTTCCTCAAATTCCATCCCAAAATCCATTTACTTCAAGTATACTTTCATTACTAATCTAAGGCACCTTACGCTATTTCAAACCCACAGGTTAAGGAAGCAAGAGGTAAATACAAGTGTTTCAGAATTAAAATACAATGTTTGTTACATGGAAAATTCTATTTTCCATATGTATGTATTATCTCTTATCAAACTAAAGGGTGACAAGAAGTACTAGTTTGTACACAGGGCAGAACCTTCACTACAGATTGGGACCTCTGAGAATGGTATAAATTATTTCAGTAGATTCCTATTGACATTAAACACAGGAAAATGCTCAGAAAAAACATTCATGTACTTTCATCCATACACAGACACCCACAGAAGCAGTCAAGAGTCCAACAAAGCCAGAGCTCTTTTGGCAAGACAGATCTCAAATCAAAATTAGTGTTTTCTGCCAGCACCAGTCATGAACAGTTCCCTTGTGTCAGTCACTTAAACAGTGCAGCACCTACTGCTAGACAGAAAACACAAGTCTTTACCGTCCCTTAACCATCCCTAATGTGACTTTTTAAGAGCTCCCATTATGGATGCCTCTCACAGAGCCGAGATGTGAAGAAATCACAGGCAACTTGTGCCATTTTAAGTGAGTACAGACATTACACTTTGACCAAAACTAAGTAAAACTTGGGTTAAACCACAGGCAGGTTATCTATACTAGCATGTCTCATCGCTACCACTTGGTTGCTGTCACCAAGGCAGCACCACATAAGAAACATTCAAACATCTTATCGAGATGTTAATGTCTTAGTATCACATCTAGTGCTGAAACAGTGCCAAATACAGCCGGATTTGTTATAACTTGTCTGACAGTTTAGGGACCCCAGCCTCAAACAGGAAATACTGACAAAATGATTGAGTGGGACATTTGCTTTGGTTTAGAGAACAAACTGTAAAACTTTCCTGTCTGCAGGTTAAAAGTCAGATTGTGACAGCTCATGAGCTGAACTGACACTATTTACATAGTGGAAGAAAATTCAGCTTTGCAAATGAAAAGTGATGCAATATTTCCGTGCAACTACCTAAACACTCCCAATCTTTCTTTGCAAAAAGCTCTTCAACATTTCTTTCTCTCAAATCAAAGCTCACTTTAACATCTCAAGTTTTATATCTTTTTTACAGAAATTCTCCTTGTCGTTCATTGTGGCCATCAAATTAATTGTGCTTTTTAATCACTCTAATAGTGATAAAAGATTTTACATACAACACAATCTAAATGATCTTTCATACAAGGTTTTTTTCCCTTGCACTGAACTCCCCTCTGAACTGATTTATACAGCAGTTATGGACTGTTCTTAAAAAATTATTTTCTTTAAATTTAAAAGAGCATAATGCAGCTTTACATTCTCTATGAAGAATGGGCACAACCAGACTAGAAGAGGGGAAAAAAAAAAAAAATCTCATTAAAAAAAAAAGTATCCTTTAACATTAGAATTCCCAAAGAGGTCTGAAGGTAGCTTCCTACTGAGAAGTAACTTTTTGTATTTCTTTTTCATGTTGTTTCTGGCACACAAAAAAAGCATGTGTCAAAAGGTCTTGTAATTCACTGCCCAATGTCCAGAGTTGGAATATGGGAGACTTTGACTTTGACTGAATTTGAATTCAGATCCTGCAAGAGTACTTTAATCACTGACTATTTAAATCTGAATGTGAACAACTTTATGTAGTTCTTGTAAAAGGGTACTCATACTCATTACAAAAAAATCCTGCGGTCATGGTATACAGTTCAGTTCATGCTGTCTTGGCTGGACCAATATAGGTTCCAAAACTACTGACAAGCCCTGAGGCGAGACAGGCCGAACTCAAGTAATCACTTCTTTTTCCTCTCTAGGTGGTCAAACACTGCACTAAATTGCCCCAAGATGCTGTGGACCCTGCACCCATGAAGGGAGATGTTCAAAAGCTAGATGGACTAGACGATCTCCAGAGGTCCCTTCCAACCTCAGTGATTCTGTGAGAAATCCAAATAAGTGCCAAGTGTTACATTAATAATAATTTTAACTATCCAGACTGCATTAATCACCAAGAAAACCCTGGTTCAACTAAAACACCTGCTCAGTGCCCAGAAGCAGCCAAAATCAGCAGGAAAACAATGATGGTTATAATTAATTTGGACTTTACATTTTTGATCAGTCAGTCTCCAGGCAATTTACAATGAGAGGAATGCAACTTCATCTTCAAATTATAGATGGAAATCTGGGTATGAATACACACACTGATTCACACTTTAAGAAATCCAGTTTTAGCAGCAGAACTAGAAGATACAGTGATTATGTGCGTTCAGTTCAGCTGAGGGTTTTTTATACCTAAATAGGGATCAGAGGGTTGTTCTGTTTTCCAACAACATTGTGCTTAAGCTTCTTCTTCAGAGGATGAACTTCTAGAAACCAGAAGTCATATCTCTTTAGCCAATGTGCTATCAACAAGACAACACTCTCTCCCTAATAATAAAAATAACATTTTTTTTTATACAGCCCTCGTTACCTTCACTCTTAATCATTGATACTCATGGAGGTGCTTTCTACAGAGATTCTTCACTGAATATGAGGACAGAGGGGTAAGAGTTAATAAAAGACTAACTGCTTAAATATTTCAAAGATCCCAAATTCCTTAAGCAACAAGTAGCGTGAATCCATAATACCTGTTCCACAGTTATCTTTACAACCTCTCTGTAGCTAAACAAAGTGGCACTTAATTTTTCGCAATTGCCTGGACTCCATTATCTTGCAAGCCCTCCCATCAGACTTCCCTCTACCTGATCCAAAGGAAAAGCTAAACCAGAGAGAAAAATGAATACTATAATATTTATTCTTTAAAAATGAATCCATATTCAAGTGAAATAGTTGGGAGCAGTCATAAATTATTACATTTCTCACATCTTACAATTCTCTTCCAGGAAAAGAAACCAACCAACCAAACCTTTTTGTTCTTCATCTTGTAAGCTCCAAGGCTGAAAAACTGCATCATTCCCCTCCTCTGTTTAGCCTCATTTGCCAACAAAACTACGCCAGCTGAGCTGCGCAGCTAATGCACTGAAATGTACCAGAACAATGTAAAAGAATTTCCACTGCCTGAAGTCTGAAGAATGAAAAAACAAGAAAAGGAAACAAAAAAGAAAAAAGAAAAATAAAGAATTTAAAAATAGTTCATTAAACTTTTCAAGGGGCTCAGTGGTTGGATAGTTCCCTTAAGCAACCTTAGGAACTCAACATGCTGTCAAAAAAACAAACAGACAAAAAGCACCCCAAACCCCCTAAAGAAAAAACCCACACACAATCTAAAAACAATCCTTCTCCATAAGATAAGTCTTCAATTTAAAACGACACTGGAAATGAGGGTTCCACATTGCGAGCTGTACCACAGTTTCACAGACGTCATGTTGATTTATTAGGTGGGAATGATACTTCTATCAGCTAATCTTTAATAATACTCCATTTGTGCCCTGGATCATCTCCAGATCTCATAACGGCAGCTTCTCTCAATCTCCAGAGTCAGTTCATGAGCATCACATTGTGATGCATCAATCACAAGGATACTTTCAATTGACACATCCCTGAATTTCAAAAGATCATGATGGACTTTGCGCACCTTTCAGCTACAAAGACTTTCTCTCTGCAATTATTAGTGTTCTGCAGCATTGGGCTAATCACGATGCACTGGTTTTTGTTTGCCTCTACTACTTGTTCAATACTGTCTGAACATGCAGCACATAAAAATCCAATCCCTGGCACAAATGACTGAATCTGAAAATACAACATGCAAACAACAGCTAAGAGAGCTAGCTATCATCTCTAGATAGGATACTAAAAGACCACTATTTATGGCTGACCACACTTTTGAATTTTCTTACACATCCAGAGAAAGAAATAGTCCTCAGCCACCAGGAGGTATGAACTCCGAGTCTTCTGGTAGCACTGAAGTATAAGATTCACATCTCCAGCTTGAACCTGCCAAAAAATTGTCAGGTACGATGAGAGAACTGCCTTCCATCGACCATAGGGTGTGATGGGAGAAACATAAACCATTCCAGAACAGCTTTCTCTTGCTGCCAAGAAATCTGAAGCTAATACAATGAAAAGCCAATGGGGAAGACGTTTCTCCTGGAAGTCAGCACCAAACCTGGGTAGTCCAATTCCAACCTGTTTTCTATCTTGCAAGATTGAGTGGAGTGATTGAAATCTCTTCTGCAGCATGGTTTTCCTCGCCTCGTAAGGAATGAAAGAAATAGATGTTCTGGGCTACCTTCCAGATCAGAAGTCTCCACATCCAACCAAATTTTTTTCTGTTCTCTGACCCCCAAATATTACTACAGCTTTCAGCAACACACGTCCAGTCTTAAAGGATGTACATATTTATGCTTTTACTACACTGTACCTCCCTTACTGAGGGACACAAATACAGACTAGAGCTTGCTTTCTGCCATGAGCATAAAAAAGAAAACCAAACAGAATTTCACAGGACAAAGAGAAGGTATGGCTCCTGCTTGCCTGAATAAAAAAAGCAAGGGTTGACTGCAAAAAAACAAAAAAAAGAAAAAAACTTCAACAAATAAAACAACCATCCAACAAACCAAAAAGTGGCAAGAATCTTAGAAAACTGAAAGTATTAAGTAATCCATACAAGTAGTTTCCATAATAATATTACAATACTAAGTTATTTCAAAATAATTCTTTATCTGTAGCCAAAGAAAGGGCAATAAACTGTATTTTTTTAAATCATAAAAATACAATGAGTTTAAGATTTTTACAATGTTCTTCTCTTTAGGGTACGAAATATTTAATATCAAAATATATTCCACTTTAAAAGAATACTGAATCCAAATTGAGAATTACATTAACCTTCACCAGTAAGAGCTGGATCAAGAGAACTAAACAAACCAGTAGGTCAGTTTTAAAAGTGAGCAAGAGTTTTTTTATATATTCTAACATTTTTCTCAACATCATCTTCTTCAAAACAAAAGACTACTTAGGGCTCACCGCTCCAGCTCTTCATAAAGAGAGAGAGATGTGTTTCTGAAAGAATTTAAAGTTTGAAAATTTGTTTCAATTCCAGATATGGGTTAGTTTAGACACAAAAAAAAAAAATAAATGCATAAAACTCTGCAAAGTCAAGGACAACCATGAATCAGCAACAAGAAAAACAAAGGGAAAAGCAAATAATGTATATTTTCAAGCAGGTATTCCTAATTTAATCCTGTGTTTAAGGAAGAAAAGCAAGTGCTATACAACATTTTAAGTAAACATGGTCATGAGACCATGCCATCATTTGAAATAATTCATTTCTGATAATAAGAGAAGTCTCTGGGCAAGACAACTGGAAAACAATAACTACTGTAGAATAAAACATACGCAAGGGTGCACAGAAGGTTTGGTTCCGTGTATGGAAAATTCATTAAGTATGGAGAGAAATGTAGAGATTATTTCAGCAGAAAATCAGCTAGAAAAGGACTGTTACCAGATACTGCCATGCACATCACGTGTAACCAAAAACTGATTGAAGATCTTTCTATTTAAGCCTTTCAGTTTTGCTGTAAGCCAGAAGCTGAAGTGCTAGACTAGGCAGAGTAGAAAAATGAGAGTAGAAGGTAAAGACCTGAATATTCCTATGCCTATATATTTTCTCATTATATATTCCCTGCTCTCTAAAGTGAGCCTGAAAGTGTGTGGTATTTTCACTCACCGTCACCATAGTTAACACAGGAGTCTGCAAGAGCAACACTGCACAGCGAGAGCTCAGTTCCACGAAGCACTGATATTGCTAGAATAGGCTTTACTTAGGCTTGCAGACACCAAACAAAGTCACAGGAGACCTCAAGATGTTTCAGAAACTGTGAGACAAGAGTTTCTTTCTTACCTTGAAGTATAATCGAAGCTTTCTCTAATAACTAACAAAAGCAATTGTACTCACCTAATAGTATTTTACTTCAAGACAAGACAGATCTCCAATCTTGTAATGCAAACCAGGAAAAAAGATTAAAAAAAAAAAAAAAGACAAAGAAAAATATGACACTAAAAGAGTAAAAGAAATAAATAGGGGAAATAAGTGTTTCGTATATATCAAGCACCTAAAAAGCAGTACTCCTCCACAGCATATATGACTTCCTGAGTAAATTAAACCATATACAAAATCTCAAATCCAAATTAGATCTGACTTTGGGTTCCACGGTTGACATAAAATGTATGCTGGACACAGCAAACAAATTACAAATGCTACTCTACAAGAATGACATTAAGCTTTTAAGAAAGACTTCAGGCCGATTTGCAGAAAAAGAAAAATCTAGCTTCCTTCTCAGAAGACAGGACCTATGACAGATTATTACCTTTGACGAATTGGACATGATGGTACATCTCTGTGGTAAAGTTGGAACAGTTTACCAACAATTAGATGTAAATATTTTGAAGGACAGTTAGAAATGCATACAAATGTTTAAACTAATTGTGTAAAAGCCAGGTCACGCACTTTTGGTGCATAAGCAAGCTACTTATCAACCGGGCTTAAAACGGCAGACAAAGAGCACAGAAAAGGATACACATTCAATACATTTAGGCCTTTGTATACAACAGTGCACGATGCTATCGGTGTACAATTCAGCTCTGGTTAAAATCTAGAGGAGGTTTGACATCAACGTCAGTGAGACCAGAACCAGACTTATAAAAAACATACACAGCTATAGAGACCCTTGCAGTCATGGACCAGCAAATCAATTCCTAAAATATTTAACGGGTGTAGAGTAGATTATTCTGCTACATATTATACTAAAATAAATAAATTTACATTCAGATTGCAATGTAATTTAAGCAGTAGGTAGGGGAGCCAGGTTTTTACTTGAAGCTGCCTTTGTAATACAGGATTTGGTTTTAGGCTTCTGGCCAAAAAAAAAATAAAAAAAAAATTGTACCATACGTATTTTCTTCTAGCCTTTTGCTAATAAAATAACCCTTAACAACCTGTTATACCAACCTGCCTGTTTTATGTATTTCTTTTATTTAAACAATTTCATCAGGCAGGGAAAATTACATCCAGATAGAAATTTTAAAAGAAACACAAGGATTTTCATCAGCTGATTACCCTGTTTAAAGATACACAATAAGGTTACAAACTCTTTATCACTCACAGAACTCCTCATTTCTCTGCCCCCCCCCATAAAACAAATTACTAGGGTACAACTACTAATATCAAACCATAACTTTTGAATAAGAACTTACTACAACAAAGTGTGCTTCCCAAGCTCTAGATATGGTTCCAATTGTCAAACTGTAATTCTGTAACAGACATAAATCATCATAAAAAACCTCACTCATCAACAGGAAGACACAGGTAAATAAAGAAGTAATTTTGTTAGCATTCACACTCCCACGCCGTTCACTACCCAATTAAACCCATTACTTCATTGAAGGTGTGCTGCGACCCATGTTAGTTTATTCTGTTAGTAAATCAAGTGCAGCAAGGCCTTCCTACGTAAACAGAAATGCAAGTGCCATGCATGGAAACAAATCTCCCCCACCAAGTTCTGAAGGCTGAGCATTTCTCACACACTATATTAATTGGATTACTTCACAGGATTACAGCTTCAGAAAACTGATACACTAACTCTCACCTAGAAGTTTTCTCAGCCAGCAGAACGAACCCCTGTGCAAAGGGGCCTGAGCAAACAGTTCCTCAAGCCAGTCACAGGACTTCTGCAGAGAGGTGATTTACCCAGCCTGAGGGGCAACCCCCAAAACAAGTTGGTTTGGAAGGGAAAAATATTGTCACTGGTGCACTTCTAACTTTGCAGCTGGCAAGTAAAAAATAAACTGTAGAATAGAAAGCAGAATGAAAAATGGGGATGTAAGAGAAAGTGTCTAATTCTGCTTCACTAACAGATTTATACTATAAGGAAAGGAGAAATTCAGATACTTCAGCTGCAACTGCAGCTGATGTACAAATTATAAGCCAGAATTCAACTAGAAATCTCAAAATAAAAAAGAGCAATACATTACTTGCAACATAATCAGAATAAAGTGATTCCTGTAACATTACCAATAAAATATATCAACATTGCAGCTTGATATACCTTTAAACCACATTCATTTAATTTTCTGTAGATTAAAACAGGTATGAAAATTCCTAAATCAGGAAAAACAAAACAAAAAATCACAACCCTACATTCTCAGATGGCTGTAGTCAATGAATAGGTGTAAATATTTCAGTATTTAAAAATGCAGGTATACAGTTTTTATTAAATTGAGCCACTCCTTTCACCTAGAGAAAGATACTTCCACTCAGCTTTAGCAACATGAAAATCTAATTCTCACTACCTAATTATTCATTTTTCTCCTCCCACTCCATGGAAAACAGAAGTGTTTCTTTTTGTGTCTAAACTCAGAGTTATATTACACTTTCTAAGGAAACGGATTTATTTTATTTTGGAGAACAGCCAGGCAACAAGCTATGCCTCTCAAGAGGATGATAAAGCTCACCTATGAGATTTCACATCTCTCCCTCCTACATTCCATCCCTCTCCCTTTCTACACAAATTCTGTTCATCTGAAATTCAGAATTTTGGAGTCCTTCAGCTCAATGAGCAACAGAAGCTTTCCAGAGGTCAAGCATGCAAAGGAAAGAAAGAAAATGCAGACTCATCACATATCTGTAGAAACACTGTGGAGAAATACGTATTACTGCAGTTCTCACGATAACCTCTCTCCTACTTAGTAAACTTGGTATGACATTTTTAATACACTTCTTTTCTTATTCTGGGAAAGGAAAAAAAAAGAGAAAAAAAAAACAAAACACACTTTGACCTTGCCCTTTGTCAGATCAACAGAGCAATTAAAAAGAAAACAGAAAGAATTCAATTCCAACTTTAAGAGCCCCTTTCAGGAAAATATCCTCCTACCAATTTGAATGAATGCTTAAATTCATAACTAAAGACAACACCAAATTCTGCCACAGGCTTAGGCTGAAGCTGTGTCAAACTTTGAATCAGGAAGAGCAATCAAATCCAATACCAAAAGACAGGGATCTTAGTGGCTGTGACAAGAAAAAGGAAGAATGAGAGGGATTAAACAAAAAGTTTTGCACTCAGAGTCTGAAAGTCCAAAGAAAAGCAACTCCAAATGAACCAGCAGATAGCGTACAGAACAAATACAGTACACGTCTTGTATGAGATACTGCTAACAGATTTCAGAAATGGACTTGGAGGCATAACATTGCAAGTAACATTCTGAAACTATCCAAAATGCAACAGCATTTCTTCTACAGGACTTCATGAACCTTCTCATATCGAAACAAAATGATGGGTGTTTCTACAAGAACCCTGGCCAGCTCAAAACAGAGATCAGGCCTTCACCGACGACTTGTTTTGCAGTCCTCTCTTTTTGCAAGCTTTAAGATTCTCCTTCCATCAAAATATCAGTAGCAAAAGTAATATTTTTTAAAATGCATATTCACTACATTAGACATATTACAAGTAATTAAAGAGTAAATAATGGCTGACATACCTGACCAAGCAGTCAGGCTATCTACTCAAAAACATCTGAGTGTGTGAATCATTAATTCGCAAGCTCACCCTACAGAAATTCAATCAACAGTGACAGAACACGTATGGCATTTTAGAAGTTTCCTGGGTTTATCTATGTAGCTATCACCCTCCTGCAGTTACTAAATACTAGGCCAGTGCTTTTTTGCTCACAGGCTTTTCTGAAGGACTTGCTACGTAATTTTAAGACTACAAGAAATTAGGCAGACTTCCTATGTATGCACCAACAAACACAGCTCTTCTCCATGTTAGCCAAACTACTCCAGCATCGTGTTTAGATCTCTGATGGTACTGCTTCATGGATTCTTTGCCTCACCAATCACACTTCAGCAATGTTCTCCAAGATTTTTGGCACTGAAAATTCATATGCTGTTATTTGCACAGACTTTGATCTCTATCTATTCCTTTATTAGGAGAGTTAAAACTCTTCAGCCACATTTGCTATGATAGTTGTCATGAATGAATCGTTTCACATCTGCTTGAATGCAATACTGCAGATCCTTCAGCTGTCTGCTGGTACATGTCAAATCATGAGACAAGTCTTTGTTTTCTGTAAGCATCAACTGGGGCATAAAAAACCCACATTTATATAATACAAGTTTTTAAAAAAAGATTAATCCAACTCTTTAGCAACGAAGGGCTATTAAATTACCAGTGACACCAGAAGAAAGGTTCTCTCCATTCCCATTTCATTCTTACTATTTCCCTGCACCACATATTGTGAATTTTTTGTTACTTTTCTATTGCATGGAAAAGGGGATATGTGTTCCATCTCCCTGCTACTCTCAACAAGACCGCGTAAATGAACATGACTGTCTATACATTAGCATTGCAAAATCTACTTCATAAACATGCAGAAAATAGTCAAAAATATGAAGTCACATAATCGATGCTTATTTTCAGTCTAACCCTCAGTGTTAGAACCACACAGCATTCTCATGACTGTTGTAGGGCTAAAGGGCTCTTATCGATCTGTGCAGGTATTTAGGTGGCTGCTGTGACCACTGAAACCAAATGATTTATCAAAGACTGCTTCATGACGAAGGTAATGTGTCCGTACAGACAGGTTTAATCATCTAGCTTGTGCTTTGCATGCCTCTGCTAGTTCTAATGAAATGATTCCACTTTGCTACTAGAACATAAACACACGATAGGTGATTTTAAAATGTTTATCAGCATGGCTACATTCCTGATGTACAATGAGGATGAGCTATCAGTGAATGAATCCATCTATCCAGTAGTTTACTGAGTCTTAAGCAGATCTATCCAATTACCTAGGCTTACTTTGAATATTCTTCAAATTCCATTCCCTCCTCCACCTAAATTCCTATATAGGGAATTAACCATTACAGGAATGAAAGACACTCATGCACCAAGGGAAATTAGCTGGCATATTCACCAAAGGAAGATACCTTCCTCCCTCCTCTTTTTCCTTTTATGAAACTAAAGAATGCATCCCACACAAAGCCCAGGCAGTTGTTTTTTCCAGATTTGTCTGCTTTGGAAGCAAGACATATAGCTGTAAGAGACAGCCGTTTCTGGCTTCATTCCACTAATACAGCTCCACTTTCTGGCAATCCCCCGGAAAATTCACAGTCAGACAATGCAAATTTTGTGTTGCTTCCTTCCATCATTCCTTTGAAATAAGAATTTAAGCAGGGACATTCTATAAATTCAGTGCACTGTTTTCATAGTAGGATTCCAGAAAATTTTCAGAGGTAGAGAGACAGGACGTGCCAGTGTTCGGCATTTGGTTCTGCCAGTTCATATCCATCAGATATGAATTATATCACAGATCTCACAGTCAAGTAAAAAACAATCAGATAACAGAAATATGTTGTTATACAGAACTAATTATTCTGAAATTCTCTGGGAAGCTGCCTCACAAAACATAATGATCTTGCTATTCCTTTTCTGTGGTCCTACAGTGTTCAGAATATGAACAAACCCAAACCAAACAAAAAACCTGTCCTGCACTAAAACGTGTTGCATCTTAAAAATTAACTGATCCATGCATCTTATGGAATGATACCTTGTCAACTCTTGCCAAAGTCCCTCTAGGAAGTTTACTGCATTACTAGGTAACATATTATCCTTCCAGCTTTCTTCAAGTACATAGTAATTGTAAGGAAATCATTCCTACTATGATAAACATTAAAAGTATGCCACAACACTGAAAGAGTGAACTCATATTTTTATTTAAAATTTAATTTAGCTGCTAGTGTGAGTGCTCCTATAAACACATTAATATTACTGTAAAATTGACCATTATAGCATTACATTTAAACAGAAATTGCAGCCGAAAAATCAGTTAATACAGCTCACATTGATACCTTACCTGTCAGATCTTTCACTTTCCAAACAGCAGGCACATAGATACTAGTTTGTTTTCATTAAGCAATTCTGAGAAGCTAAGTAAAGCTTCTCCTAAATTACAGTACATGCCTCAAACATACATCTGTTCAAATCTATAGCTGAGTAACATATCATAGGGCTCTAGAAGTAGCAATATATTTGAAAAGTTTAAAACCTTCACCTGACAAGTTACACCACATTATGTAAAAAACAACAGGAGTTCTTTCATGAGTGAATACACAATTAGTTAATGAATCTCACTCTTATTAACAAGTGAGCACAGCATAAAACTACACTGCAGTAAAAGCACGTGGGAGCCCTTGCTAGTTTTTGTCAGGGAACTGGGGAGAACTTTTCCATGGTGATGTTGTAGGCAGTGGCTGCCCTTAAGATGCTTTATTTGTTACTATGAGAACAAAGGAACACCATTGCTGTGCCCCTGATGGGCACAGAATATTGCAGGAAGCTCCACATTTCGGTGGTTGCCTTTCAAAGGCTTAAACTGTTATATAAACTAGTTCCTTTATGCCTTTTCTCACTTACGAGAGGCCTTCCATTCCCAGAGTGGCACAGTCAAAACAGCCAGACATGGCTTAAGTGCCACACACTTGCAGAACACAGTATAGGTCTTCAGCAGAATACAGACTAGAGACAGGAAATCATGCCAGGCTATTCTTACTGTGCTCTTGGGAGAAATTCCAGGGTATAACTGTATCAATAATTAAAACGCTCTGCTCTGACTTCCAGCTGACCACAGTTAAGGTATAAAACAGGTTTCAAGCTGTCTGAAGGACAAAGTAACAGGATCCACATTTCAGCTTTCATTGAAAGAAAATGCATTCCTCTTAAGTTTTTATCATTTTATTTCCACATTTTATAAAGTGTCTATTAAAGCTTTTTAATCTAAATAAGAAAAAGCACTGACAAGATACTAGGACTAAAAGTCTGCCCTGGCTTTTACTTTTCCAGTCATTTTAATAATTTGTTTGGGTTTTGTTGGTTTTTTTTTTTTTTTACTTCTTGTTCTTCAGGAAATTCATACGCTATTCCTCCTACTTTAGAATAACTTTAATATTACTTTGATAATTAACGTTATGAATGCAAGTACGTACCAACAAGGGAGAAGTCAGACCAAATGAAATAGCTATCTCTATAATGCATATGCATGAATTTGGACAAAGTGTAAGAAAACCAGGGTGCTCAGATTCTGTACTTCATTAGGTACTGCCTCTATTCCCCTATGCACAATGCTCTAGCAGAAAATTCAAACCAAGTACCTCAATCAAGGCAGAATTCGGCTTCTGGTAGTTTTATCTGTCAGTAACAGGTTCCCACATAAGAGATAACAGAACTTTCCTCACAAAAAAGGAGACCATTTTTGTTCAGAGATGAAGTCTAGAATGGTATTAACAGGAAAACATCACCCATTCAACCTTAGAAACTACTTGTCTTTAGAATTCATTCTTTCGAGGAACTGTCCATCTGCAATCAATAGCAAAATTCTTGTTGATGACGGACAAAAGAGCGAGCCCCTCACTAGTATAAAATACATAAAGAAAATTGCTGTAATTTTATTTGTATATTAGTACCATGAAAGGGACAGCCATCTCCAGAAATTCATAGAGTTTAATTTCCCAAAAGTGATGCACTAAGGGATTCATCACATAAGCCATAAAGAAAATCTCCTAACAGTGTAATAGTTAGGAGCAATTCCAACAAGAAGACTGAATCATCCCACAGAGTTTTGTAGTATTTTTCAGAAATAAACCTGCATTTACACAGGAACATCTACAATGCGCACATTTCTGGCCATTCTGCCTGCAAAGAAAGTGTGGATATGAAATCCTGGCTACGTTGAAACCAATAGTTCTGCCTTCAGTTGGATTAGAGTTTCACTCTTGAGACCTTGAACAGCACTTCACAGCAGTGACTGTGAGACCCATTAAAATTGACTTATGCAAAAACCAAATATTTTTTTAAAGTGGTGCTATAACAAGTATTTTGTTCATTTGACAAATGTATTTATTTTAGCTATTCTTATCAACACTTTATACATAGCAGTAAATGTGTGGTACATATTTATAACAATTAAGCAGAGCTCCACTCTATGAGACTTCTGTGTAGCATTTGCAAGTAAGTATTTGCTAATGAGTCAAGAGATATTACTACTTCTGTGCACAAATTAAGAAAAAAAGATTTAGATAGCCACAATGTAGAAAATACATTGCTGACTTCTTCCATTAATCACAATCGCAACAACCACAGTGAGAGAAAGTTAATATTCTTTCATTCACCCTGATAAAATATGTTCATTTCACCATTCAACAAAGGTTATTTATGTACTTGTGCCATGACATCAAACAAAACAAATTTATGTCACCATAAGTTTTATTAGGTGACATACGCAGTTTCTGACTTTTCTTCCGTTATCTACATAAAGCCAAGTCTGCTTTTTCAGTCAATTCAGGAATTTTAAACAAAAGCCTGGGTGTATTTCAGAAAACAAAACAAATATTAACTCAGGGTTTTAATATGAAGCATCCATAAGCATAAAAACCAGAAGAAAAAGATCTCTGTATTTTCCACTTAATTCAAGCACTTCCTGGATGCAGCCCGCTGGCAGTATTTCCCCACAGTCAGCTTCCACTCTTCTACCCCGATTCAGAGAAATACTTCAACACGTCCCTAGCCCTGCACAAGAAAGACTGGTGTACTTCTCTGAATCAGAATCATCCCTTGCACTTTCCACATAGCTACATAAGAGGAAAACCAGCTTTATAATATGCCTGTAATAACACAGCGTTCAAACAGAGAAGTCTGACAGACACTGAAAGGAGGAGCAGCGCTTTGTCTCACAGAACATTAGTCAATCAACTCGTAGGGCTAGGCAGAAACTTCCCCAGTGGCCCGGCTATTTGCTACAGAGCTTCCTCAGCCTCCTTCTCACACATCCGATGATGACAATTTCCAGATGCAGAACACTGGACAAGATAGTATACAGACTAGACAACTGATTTTATCCAGTAATATCATTTTAATGGTGGTATAAAATGTTTGCCACACAATTTTGGAATCAAAAATAATCATATACAAAACATTCACGCATAATTCCCAAATAAGAAATGGACTACATGTCCTAGCTAAAACCCATTCACTACAAACAGTCTGTCCAGCCCAATTCCAAAATAGAATTTGAGATCATATTCACTATCTGTACTGCAGTGCAGTGCCTTAGAGAGGAAGGTACAAATGCTGCAATCTCAACCACGCCACCCCTCACATGAGCTGTTAAACAGTGGTCTCTTGTGCCAGTCCCTGCTGAATCTTCCAAAGTCATATACTGACAGGTACCAGAAACACTTCTTAAAATAAACAAGTGTTAGCCAAAGTGTTTTTCAGTGTTCTTTTCTTCTAAAATTGCTCCTAACATCCAAGATTGCTTTTGAGCATTTTATTCAGTGCATTCTGGCAGCCGTGTTTGTATGCTTGATGACTGCAGCTCCCAGAATCTAACATATTTTGATAAATTCCTTTAAAGATAAGTAGCATATGAAAACCATAAAGGGATTTAAGGAAAAAAAAAAAAAGCACACCAGACCTTTTTTCCTATTCTGTGTCACTGAGATTCACATAACAAGTCTTTTTATGTTTAGTTACTTATTTTACATTAATCTTCAGATCTTGTTTTTCCAAGTTCCTTTTTTGTGCTCTACTTCCACAGAATCTTCATTTTGGATGGCATCTAAGCATATGATTATGTCAGATTTAAAGTGACATTAATTGTTTAAATGCTGCCATAAAGAGGAATATCTGGAACAGATGTGACTCTGGAATCACAGAATTCCTGTCCTTGAAATGTGACCACATTACATTCTTCATTTCAGAATGAAGAAAAATTCTGTGCCATAAACTCCATTCTTTTATTACCTGAAGCATTAAATCCCAGCACTAAGCGAATAAAATCTTTTGCCTGTCAAACATGAATCCTAAATAATGTCTAACTGAATTTAAAAAGTACTTTTCCAGTGTTGGAAAGTACCCTTACACTTTTCTCTGGCAGTCACACTCAGAACAATTAAGTCGCTCTAGAAAACAAGGCAGCACAGAATATGTTCACACAAGCAAAAGATCCTATTTTACTGTAAGTTGCTAATGAACAAATGAAAAAAGCATTAGAAGACAGCACACTATGGAACATCAGCATTCCAATCTTTAAAATAAAAAAAGAGAGATGAAAAGGAGACGACGAGTCCAACGGACCTGAGGAAAATGTGCTGCTTACACTGATTATGCTTCTGATGTCTGACAGGCATGGTAGTCTTCACTGTCTCACAGGACAGTGAGAAAGACCATAACCCTGTCGACCTTACTTTAGTATGCCCTGGTGGCGTCTCCTACCAGAAACATCTAAAAGACAACCTGCCTCTAATTTAGGAAACTCCACAAGTCCAGAAAACCATATGTACTGGCATCAGGAACAGCCCAAGATCAAACAGCTAAATTATGCATTTCTCATCGCTCCTAGGTACCTACCAAAATTCAGGACACCTTTAACCAACGTAAGGGATACTCACAGGCAGTATTTTGCTGAGATGCTGCAATCATTTTAATCCTATCATTAGCTTACCTCCCCATTCCACATGAAGGCCTTCCCTTATGGGGGTTCTGCACCACAAAAAACAGTCCTTGCATGTGTGCATTATTGAAGGAGCCTATGCATTTAGGCAAAAACATTTTCTGTCCTCTCCTGGAACTCTGAATTTCACTCTGGTCAAATTACACACCCTAAAAAAACCAAACAAACCTACAAATGACAACAAAAAAAAAACCCCACAAAATTGAGGTCATTTCTCTGTTAACTATAAATGTTTTAGATTCCTGAATGTAAAGACTAAACAATGAAAGTTTATTTTGTACAGATCATTGTCCTCTCTAATATTTAAAAAAAAAGTAGTCTTCCCTAGACACACATCTAATAAAAGCAAGAGCAGGATACTTGCTCCTCTTCACTCCTCTTGCACAGCACGTGTTCATGCAGTGGGAGAAGTCAGGGGAATGTATGGCCAAGCCGAAGAAAGGCCGCACTTAACGCAAGGTCATCTCCACCCCGAGTATTCAGCAAAGTAACAAGGGAGACCCCTGTCTGTGGAGAAGCATGGAATTCACAGTACAGAAGATTTCCTTCAGCAGAAATGAACACCACAGCATTCAATCCCAGTCTGTCCGAAGTTATCTCAAACAACGTCAGGACTGATGCTTCCAGAAATCCAGGGCATTAACAGGTTACGCTCAGTTTTCAGAAGTGACGTATCAAACTCAAACTGCTCCCAAAAGAAACAGAAATCCACCCCAGCAGCAAATCTGTAGGAGGAAATACATGACGCCACCTTATCAAAAAACAAGATTAAAACAAAAGCAGCAAACAAAGAAGAGGAATCATTGGGCAAACAGGAATATGTGAAGAGGAGAAGAAAATGAAATTACCAATCAACACATAGATGGTACGTACAAATTCAGTTTAGTAGCTTAATGCAAAGAAAGGAATTCTCTTATTGAATAAAGTTTCATGTTTCTCTTTAAACGTTAAAAATAATATGTTGTGTTTACATTCCAGGGTAAACTCTAAAGATGCTATAGTAATTCTGAAACATCAGAAAGAGAACCCACAATTCTAGAAAGTTTAACAGGTTCTATCAAAAGAACAAAATATGAAGAGCACTGTTTACATGTAGCAGGCCTACAGATGTCATCATTAAGGTATTCAAAGCACAGAAAGCTTTTTTGCTTGCATAAGGTGTTCTTTAAAAAGTTCTATCTTATCTACCAAACCATTTGGGAATCCATCTGTCCCCAATTACTGTTTTAAAAATAAATAACTAAAAAGAGAAACTGCAGCAATTACCAGGTAATATCCAATTTCCAGTGCTTTCTATCAATGCCATTCAGAAAGTTACGCACATCTAATAGCTTTAGAGAATACTAATCCAGGCTTTCTAAGACTAGATAGAAAGAAGACTACATCAAGAGTATGTCTTAAAGCAGCTGACTTTTCCAAGTAATGTTCATAACTTTGACAAAGTAGAAGGAAAAGAGGAGTAAAAAAAAAAAAAAAAAAAAAAAAAAAAAAAAA
>Ga0065711_1004046_pt1 | contig 25224 bp, 13 predicted proteins | sample Hoacrofraction12_FD_59098 | JGI IMG/M metagenome (GOLD analysis project Ga0065711, IMG submission 59098) | Hoatzin crop microbial communities from Cojedes, Venezuela - Epithelial fraction 12 v2 (version 2) | ecosystem: Host-associated > Birds > Digestive system > Esophagus > Crop | place...
CCCGCCTGGACAAGATCCTGTGCAGCCTACTGTAGGTGACCCTGCTTCGGCAGGGGTGTTGGACTAGATGACCCACAGAGGTCCCTTCCAACCCCTACTATTCTGTGATTCTGTGATTCTGTGATACACACGAGGCAAACGCACATGAGCAAGTGAGATGAACATTACATGAAGGCTGCTTACTGGTTTGTATGTGATGAGTTAATGTTTTCCTGACATCTTTGAATGAGCGGTTCCACTAATGGCAAAAAATGTCCCACCTTTTGGTTTTAGATGGTTGTCTTGTTGTCAGTCTCGTCATACACCGTACCAGATGACTTGGCAAAGGTGCTGGACTGCTGAGCTTGTGATAAAGATTTATTGACATTCAGTTTAAGACAACAGCTTGAGATCTAAGCTAACTTTGAAACAGGCATGGTGTAGTTGAGCCCAATTTCAAGGTGTGCAATAAAATTAATGTGAGACAAGCCTTGGAGAACAAGAAAGCTTTTGATAATGCCTGCTCAGCTTTTGACTAGAACTTAATATCAAAGTTATCCTTTCCTAAAGAAGGTTTTACTTCACCAAAAAGAGGGAAAAGAAATAATGTTGATATGTGTGCCCTGTACATGAACCTGTTTGCAAAATCGTTTTGTCCGCTTAGATACATTACTGTGAGGATGCTGCAATTGAGGACTTATGCAGAGACTACCCTTTGAGCAACTGACGTTAAATGGTTGGTTAGTCGGTTTAGTGAGGGATATATCAGTCTTGTTGTACACATCAGGCAAATACATCCACATATAATTTGATATATTCATTTCTTTTGTGAAGTTAATTATGAGAATGTTAATTATATTGTTTCATTCTCTTGAACTGATTCTTTCCACTGGGGAAAAGTCTAAAAAGTTAATATGAGCATGCAAAGAAGTTTCTGTTGTCATTAAAATATAGGATTGCACTAGATAACACGAGCAACTTTTTGCATTCTAATAATAAGGTAATTCAACCCCCTCAAGAGAATTTTATTTCTGGTCTTTTTTTGTGTTAGCTAGGTTAGTCATCCTGTGATTGTTAATTGATGTACTTAATCTTACTACTACATGGGAACCACTGCAACACCCTCAGGAATGGCACAAATGTGATGATGATCTTTTTGCTTTTTATTTTCTGGAAGCAACCTGAAATACAGACAAAAAAATAGGATTTTGGAAAGGTGCATATCTGTAACAAAAATTGTAGCTGTTGTCTTCAGTTTAGGAAGAAGTAGATATTGAACTACCACTCTCTTCTGTGATATGGCAAACATATCTAAGATTTTAGCAATATATTATGCTCCAGACTCTCTTTGACCATTCCTAAACTGCACCTAATAAGTTATCCATTCTGAAGCACTCCATCCAGCAGGAACTGATTTGCTGCCTTAGACAGAAGTCAGTCAATCTTGTTATAAAAAGAGATGATTTCAGTTTGCCTACCAGAGCATTCGTAACCCAAACCCTTTACAAAGAGTCCAAGACTTTTTAGCAATGCGCAGTTTTAAGTCAAGATACTTAACTTCCCCCCCCCCCTTGAAGTTGAAGGCACAGTGAACACTTTGTTTTTCATATAATATTCCTGCGACATTATGCTTTTCAGGCTTATTTCTTTGTACATGCAGCCCATATATGCAGCTCAGTAAAATGGGATGCTTCCTTTGCTACATGAACAGATGCTTTCGGAATCAAAATTTTAGCTTCAGAAGGGTGACAGAACTGTTAAAACTCATGGCTGAGTGATGTACAAGAACCCTTACAAATATTTTTAAATGGCAGTATGAAGGCAGCAAATTTCAAACCCCTATCTGTTATAGTAGGGGCATCAGAGAGGTCTAAGAATAAATGTAAACACATTCTCTAGGTGCTAAGTGGTACAAAAGGCTTTAACAATTACAACAGCTTCTAGCGTTTTGCAACTTTTTAAAGTCAGTTGTCAACGGGAAATTTCTATACAGCTTTTTAATAGGTTTTATGTATCTGTGTTTTGTTTTGCTTCTCACCTAACTCATGTGAAGTTACTAATTTGATTAAACCAGTATCACATGTGGCTGCAGTTTCAGCTGCAGTCTATGAGGAGGGTGCTGGCTAGTCAGACAAGCAGTGAAGAATGTGATCACCTCTGAAATCCCAAACTCTCATCAGATGCTTTTACTAAGCCACACAATTGCAGGAAAGCTGTGACGTCCCCCAGGTACACCTGAGCACACAGATGCTGTGTGTGCTGAAGCACTGCGTGCAGCTCTTCAGGGCTGGGCACCTGCAGAAGCTTGTTTTCTTTCTAAATTTCATTGTATCACGTAGCTCATTCTGACTCTGAAACAAGAAAAGTTTGGCACAAGGCACTCTTATAAGGTCAGGTAACTAACGCTTGTCCCTCATCTCACACATATGAGTGGGCGTTTATCTCTGATAATTTTTTAGGCAAGAGTATTTGAAACAGCTACAGAAATTTTTTTCTCCCTGATCTCTTTGATCTGTTGTTCATTGCAGAAGTGCCAACCACATGCCAGCAGCAGGTTTTCAGCTGAGGTTACCAAACCTTCAGTGCCATTAAACCTGTTTTGGAAAAAGAAGGATGTGACTCCAGGATCTTAGGACTCTTTCTGTTTTCCCTTAAAGACCAATGTTGTCAGTCTGCTAAGAAGCAAGATTTATAGCCAAGTACTGTCTTTTGGGGGGAGCGTCACCCAAGGAGGTGCTGGGCGCTGTAGCCAGCCGCTTGTATCCCCTGGACCACACTGCACAACCCATCCCCAGGAGGTGGATGAAAACAGAGCTCGGGCAGCATCCCTTTTTCTAGGAAACCTCAGTACTCTTCAGAGCTAAGATCTGTGAGGTGGATTGATTTTTCTTACTATTAATCAATAATACAGACTGGGTACAGGTGACTTTGTGTTTGTGATGGGGTAGGGCTGAGGCAAAATGCACTGTGTCAATGTTTTTTGATTAGAAGCTTCCATATTTTTTTCTGAAGTTTTAATTTCAACCTTTAAGGGGGAGAAAAAAAAGTGGTCATTTTTCTATGTAATGTTACTTTTCCTTAAGTTTTCTTTTAACCAAAATTCTCAAAGTCTGTATGAATCCTTTTTTTCCAAGGACGAATGAGATACTTTGTTTGACCCAAAAGCAAATGCTTTTGACTTCCAGCACAACCCAAGAGATCAGAACTGTGATTTTGAATGACACATGATTTGTCACTTCGGGGCTGTTTATTTAAAGGGATAGATGTATTTCCATGCAGAAACTGGCCTTTGAGTGGCTGATGCAAGCATGGCTCCAGTGAGTTTCTGCTGACCGGGAACCACAGCTCTCGCCGTGTGTGCTGGCTGGTGGAGCTGCTGCATGGCTGTCCCTGGTCCTCCCTCCTTGCATCCCTCCCTCCATCCCACTTCCAGAGAGTGGGAAAGGCAGAGCTGATCCCCCTGGCAGGGATTTAATTTAGCCCTTGAACATAAACCAAAAAGAATAAACACTGTTCCTTGTTAAGAGGGAAGATGTTACACTGCTCAGTGATGCTGGTTTGAAATTAAAACAGGTGTCAGAACTCCATGGTATTGACTGGATATGATCCTTTTATGAACAATGGAGCAAAAAGTATCTGGGTAATCTCATCATTTCATGTCTCATAAATAAAAACTGTGTGCGTATGCGTCTTTACTGGGGGACTGAAGCAGGGACTGGGCAGGAAGGCTGTTTATTAAAGGAAACTGTTCTGAAAAATATTCGCCAAGTGCAGTTACTGGAATGAGTCTTGTCTTACTGAAAATTATGATGTGGTTTTCCTGGCAAATAGCTTGATTTAACCACTTCTGTTTTTGCTTAGGGAGCCAATGCCCTCGTCACATACACTATTATCAGCGGTGCGGATGATAGCTTCCACATTGACCCCGAGTCAGGAGACCTGATAGCCACCAAGCGCCTGGACCGGGAACGCCGCTCCAAGTACTCCTTGCTGGTTCGTGCTGATGATGGCCTGCAGTCCTCGGACATGAGAATAAACATCACTGTTAGCGATGTTAATGACCATATCCCCAAATTCTCCAAGCCAGTATATTCCTTTGACGTCCCAGAAGATGCCGCTCCAGGTAAATAGGAAATGGCCCTAAAATTGACTGAATTTTTTTTCTTTTTGTCAATCCACAGGGACTTGAGGGGGAGGGGGTGGCAGACCTGTCTGACTTAGACAGGAGACAGAAGATGCTCGAGGCGTCTGTCGGATGGGACAGAGAAACAGAGGGAATCACATCATGCTAAAAGTCTGCTTGCTAGGAAATCTGTGTCACTAGTGGGGCCCAATTCACTTTCAACGGGAAATAGAGAAATGGTTGCCACTCAAAGAAGTCCTAGATGCAGAATAGGAATTATGCCTGTATTCCAATGGAAGCCTCTGAGTGCGGGTACTTAAAAAAAAAAAGCAAACAGAAAAATAGGAGGAGGAACACCTTACAGGATACAAACAGTATAACCTATCATGAAGATGTCATGGTGATGCTGGTATTGATTGTGAGCCGTCTGCTGTGAATATGACTTATAGTACTTAGTTCATCAAGTGTAGGATCACAAAATGGGTGACCATTGAGCCACCTATAATACATTGATTCTTTAATAATAATCCCTACGTGCGGTCAGTTAATAACCCTAGCATCATATTTCCTTGATTTTATATTTAACTACTGTTTTTGACTAGGTTTTAGTAGAAAATCTAACCTTTAGATAATTACTTCTGGTTCTCATATATGATCACTGACCTCTTAAGTTGCTGTTTTCTTCTTTTAAAGCTTGTTTTATGTGCCAGAGTGTTCTGATGTTTAAAAGTTGGGTCATAAGCTAGAAAATATTTAGACCAAGAAAAAGTTTTCAAAAACTGTGCTATATTATATGTCTCCAGATGAGAAATTAATAACACTTGCAATAAAAAGTTTCCATTATTTTATATGGACTGCTAGTATAAAAGCAGTATCTACTGGTATTAGTAACTGAAGCATCTTAGAAGCTTGTTCTAAAACCTGAACAAACAAAGGAGATGCAAATGACATGGTGATAGCTTTCAAGCTTTTATTAGGGCTTTCACTTATAAGCTTGGGAGGCTCAGCTTGGGAAAACCAAGATTACCCCCATGCCTCCAACTTTTGCACTCTGTCTCACGGTCACAGTCCCAAAATTCAGTGGTGTTTTGCATTAAAGGATTACAGTGCAATCAGCTTCATCTCAGGAATCTGATCTGGAAGTAATCGAGACGTCTGTGTAGCACGGGGTGGTTTGGTTGCTGATTCCCAGCTATGCTCTTCTCTCTGGACACTCGGAGTCCTGAGGCTCGGTCTGTTTTAGCAGGAATAACCCTGAAAATGGTGAGCAGAATTTCCTCCCCGTTAAGATGAGGCTTCTCTCTTTCACCGTTTGTGGGATGTACATTTGTGCCTTATACCCATCTCAGCAGTGGTGGATGCCGAAGGGAGAAAGAGGCTGGTTTTGTAGGTGAAGTGCTGCAGCTTCTCCTGTTCCGCGCTCTATCCCAGGGGATAATCCCCGTTCCCCTTGCAGCCTGGCAGCTGCCATCGGGGGCTGGACCTTTCCTGGGCCCCAGTGAGGCTCTCCGCTGAGCTTCCCTGACCCCGCTGTGCTGCGAGCTCTCTGGAGGGCTGGTGATCCCGTCTAGCGTCGGGACAGCCCTCTTCACCAATGAACATGCAGTCACCATTCTGAAAGCGTGAGGTAACCAAATGGCTGTGAAAGATACCAGCACATTCAGCGGGATGAAAGGAAGTTGTAGCACCGTTCGTCATTCTGATGCTAAGTGGTTTTTGTTGTCACATTGCTCAAAAATAGTTAACTGTGCTGGAATGCATCTAGTTCCATGGAAAAGAAATGAAATTATTTACTGTCTTGGAAATGAGCTGATCTTAATCATAATTAGTGTTCAAAATACTAAAATGTGCCACTTAATTTCCAAAATTCAATAAGATAGATCTGTTGTGCAAACACAGCCATGCAGAAATGAAAACAATGGCACAAATTCACAAGGAGTTGAATTTCAGAAAACAGTGAAGAATGGACCCGTATAAGGTTTCTAGTTTTCTAACCGCAGTTACCCTGCGAAGGCACTGTTTCAAAAAGTAGAACTGAGATATTTGGTATGCGCTGACACTTTGGTTTCTGCATTTAGAAAGAAATATCTAGAAGGTTTCAGAACTTGCATTTGTCTGTGGGGAGGATAGGGTCCTTTGAGTTGTAGAAAGAAAATACCTATCAAGAGAAAGGTATTTTTGCCCCAGTTGATGTCTAAGCTGGACATGTTCCCATTTAAAGATTGAAACAAATATTCCTGGCTATTTCTTGGGGTATTTTTAGCAGCCATTTGAAATAAACATCGTACTGAATACTGTTGCTTTCAGCTTTGAAAGACTTTTCATAGTAGTTAGTCATATAGTATTGAGGCTCTAATTTCTGCTGGAGGATACCTCCTATTCTATAGAGCTGCTTGATGATGAGCTGGCTCTGACTGTGCCAGTGAGCTGCCTTTTGCGAGTGACTGATTTTGCTTTCCTGTTGTGCTGTGCAGGTTCCTTAGTGGCAGCCATTCTAGCCACTGATGATGACTCTGGTATCAACGGGGAAATCACGTACACTGTAAGTGAAGATGATGAAGAAGGTATCTTCTTCCTGAACCCTGTTACCGGAGTCTTCAACCTGACTCGCGCGCTAGACTACGAAGCACAGCAATATTACATTCTCACCGTTATCGCGGAAGATGGGGGAGGCCAATTTACTACTATCAGAGTGTACTTCAATATATTGGACATCAATGATAACCTGCCAGTGTTCAGCATGACCTCTTACAGCACGTCTCTGATGGAGAACCTGTCTCCAGGATCCGCTATTCTCAACTTCAGCGTCACTGATGCGGATGATGGTAGGTACTTCCTCATATTCTGTATCTCTGATGATAAATACATATTTCACCTTGGCACATATTAGAAGACCTAGTAGAAAGGGCAAATTAGGGCTGTCCTTGGGATGCCATCATATGCTTAAATTCACTGCATGCTGTGTAAATAGAAGTTATTTTTCTCATATTTCACATTAGGTTTAAGTGGGTGGTTTCTTCCTTAATTTTATTTGTGGTAAATTAAAAATACAGTCAAATACTGCTTTCAACCGCTGTTGCAGATCTGTGTTTTACCTAAAGCATGTTATGGCAGTTGATCACTGTGATTTCTCACCTGGTGCTTAGGTTGCACATTTAAATTAGACCTAAGTGTTCTTTCAGATTGTTTTTTTCTTAAAGTTTATAATATATTCTATTTAACATTCTGGCACTATGAGACATCATCTACAATCATCATAAAAGTACTTAACTTTTAAGTGTATCATGAAGAGAATTGTGGTCTACAGGGTATTGATAGTGAAGGTTAAAAAGCTGATTAAAAAAGATCATGGGATAATTTCTCATTAAAATAAGCTTTAATCTTGGATTTATTTATGGCATCTAGAAGGTGCTAATGTGTAAAAGATACAATCTTTATAGCTTGCTTAACCATTTTGCCGCACAGTTTATGTCCAAGCAAGAACAATTATAGAATATGGCCATAAAATACATAAAACTCATTCCATAGCATACTGCATTTTCTTAAATGTCCACAGACATTAGTCAGCATGACTTAATACAAAATTATTACTAACACTCATAGTGACTTTACAGGTGAAGGTTATTTTTGTGACATGTTAAGCAACCTTGTCGCCTCTCAACTTGACACTGGCTTAGCAAAGCCCATAGAAATGTCTTACACTGAAACGTGTGCTTCAAGCGCAGAGCACCTACATGCTTCAAGGAATCCCAGTTTATGCAAGTAAAATGACTGAGATGATCAAGATTATTCAGTAAAACAGTTTTTCCTCAGGAAATGCTGAGTTGATGAACTCAAACATTTTTGTGGGAACATAAATTTTGTGCTGATGGATAGAACTTTCCATGGTAAAAATTGTGCAACTGGTTTTGAGATCAAACTGAGAAAGTGAGTGGAAAGAGATTCCAGAAGATAAGCCAGCAAGTCAGAAATTATAACTTGGTGATATTGGCTATTCTTGCATGGATCTCTCTTTCACCACTCTTGGTAAAGCTTTTATGTAAACTAACTATAAATTGGAGGAGGAACTTGTGCTTGCAACATGCATATCCAGGGAAGGGATTGTTCTTTCAGACCTGTAGATAAATAAGTTTGCGTCTAATCTGTCTCCTCTTTTATTTCTTATTTTCCCATTAGGAGTATAATGCTTGGTTTCAAATCTTTTTGGAAGTTAATTTCACTTAACCATTGTGGGTCTGTTTTCCTTTTCTCTTGCACCTCATACATTAATTTCCGTCTGCGCGCAGTGGACATGAACTGTATCATAGCACTGACATATTGTTTTACATCATGCACTCAATTATCAAGGAAGCAAATTAGTATTTCAGGAGCAATGCAATGAAAAGTCAGATATCTTGCCTTTTACATTTTCTGGCACACTTACTTTTCTAACAGGCTGTATTTAAAATTAACAGGGCAGAAATTTTGTTCCAAAAGCGTGCCAGGTTGAGTTCCCCCATAGGACTGTAACTTCAGAAAATGTTATGATCTATTGGTGTTTCTGTTTCAAGCCCAAACTTGTTGTCATGTGTCATCTTATATTTATCTAGAGCACAGAAATAGCTAGTACTATACTCGTCTGCATGTGGCTCGCAGATAATGCATTCAGTGCACACAAATACAATTTCGTTGATTATGTTATATGATCCCGTAGTTTGAAGGAACTCTGAAAAGACATTGTTTTGTAATGAGATATGCCTGTTGTTTTAGGATAAACGCTGACAAAAAACAAAAACATTGATGATAGTGAAACTGCTCCTATTTTCATTTTCATGTTTGACATACCCCTTAGGAAACAGTAGATGTTCATCTCAGCTCGCACAGTTTCATATACAGATGCCTGGTAAATATCGGCTACAGCTCTTGGTTATTTACAGAGCAATAAAGAACTCGGTTTCCTTAAACACATTCATTTTGAGATTCAGATTTTAATTTTTCCCATATCAAAATAACAGGAAAAAATCTCAGGGCAAAACACATGCTTGTCTATTTGTTTAAAAGTACATCTAGATATTCCCTCAGGTAAAAACCAGTGGGATTTCCCAGTTAGACTCTACAGGTATTTACAGGATGACGAAGGGAAGTAGGATGGGTTTTTTTGTCTCATTAGTAAATAAATAAAAATAAGACCCTTAAAAGAGCATCGTCGTGAAATTGGTGACTCCATGTCTGAGCTCTCACTCAGAGTTTTATCAGATTAACCCTCAGATTGAAGAAACCCAAAGAGGGTTTCTTCCCCAAACCCAAACCGGCAAAGAGGATGCCCCTACGCTCTCCTTAAGAAAAGCCCAGCTACAGACCTGAGGAGAGGGGATGGATGAGGTGCACAATGCCAGTTTGGCATGCTGCATTTAAAAAAGAAAAGTTCCTTAAGTGAAAATCCTGGCTCCACTGATATTTAGGCAACTCTCCCTCTGCTTCACAGTTTTAATCTATACAAGCGTTAGCAGCATTCAAACCTATGAGAGTACAGGACAAGGAATGGAAAGGTACGTGGAGGTGAGATAAAGAACGAGCAGTAAGTTTTATAGGAACAAACACCACCATAAAAAATACTGGAAAAAAAGAGTATTATTAAAAAATAATTTTATTCTATAAGATCTAATTCCTACCCACCTCCAAAGTCAATTGACAAAATCTTGAATTACGAGAAATTACTGAAATCAGAAGACTTTCATCCACATAATTAGTCATTTGAAAATACGTCTGAACAAAAAATAGACTAGCATTAGATTTTCACAGTCCTTCACATGATCAAAGTAACATAGAAGCACTAATATCTGGCATCTAAATGTATTAATTTCTTTAAGTACATTAAAATATTTTGTATTTCATGTTTGGTTTATTTATTTTATAATTAAGTTCCTACAAGAGAAGAAGAGAGAGGGAAAGACGCCAATTAGAGTAGCCGCTGGGGGAAAGACAAGTAAAACTAGAGTTCCCAAGTATGAGCATAATCAACAGCAGAGATTAATAAATCTAATTCAGGAATAATTTTGTTATCAGAGCAATTCAGTCAAGGGAAAAGAGCTTCTGAGTAAAAATGACAAAATGCACAGCAAAGTAATCAGCTTCTTAAGCAGACAGCTTGGTTTCTTTGTTTGAAAAGGTGAGTTTGAGGAGTAAATTAGTAGCCAACGGTCTGTTAATCGACTAATCCTAAATCACAGTCTTTATGACCCAAAACATAAACCCAAAGTTTTCAAAATTATTTAAAATAGGAGTAACACATATCTAGGTATATATTAAAAAAAAAAAAATGAGAGGGGACTCATTTCAGTTAGGTGTTCCCAAAAATTAGCTGTTTAGACCGAACTCTGGAGTTGAAGTGGTAACACTCATTTTTTTTCCTGTATGGCATATTTAAGGTCATTTCACAGCCTTGTCAAGATTCAGAATGCGTTTCCCTTACTGGAATTATAAATCTCTCCCTTGACCATAATTGCTAGTTATGTTTCGATCATAAGATGAGGGGTGTTCATCTGATATTTTGGAATACCATGCCGTATATGGGAAGCATACCTCTCCCCTATATTCACTCTTGGCTTGCTCCAGCTGGGCTTGGGAGTTTCTGGTTGTGGCTTTTTTTAATTGGGTGGAAGAATTCATTGAATAACTACATTAATAATAATGTTGCTTAGTTGAACTGGGGAGAATAGAGGAAAACAGCTGTTCAGTGAACAGCAGAACTATTGAGTCTTGGTTTCAGAAGGACAGCAGCCCTTCAAAACCTTTATGCCTAACTGTGGTAGGTGGGTAAAAATTACTAATGTTGCCACTGTGCAGCTCCTGCTGAATGAAAAGCAGAGATGAGCTCTGCTGGCCGTTCCCTCTGTGGCCAGTCCAGTTAACATCCTTCCCCCTCTCTCTCTTCAACTCTTGTCAAAAAATAATTATTTCAAAGGCTTCTGCTCCACTGTGAAACTTTACTGAAATTAGCTGGTGGCTTCAAAAATGGTGGTGAGGAGGCTAAACAGGCAGCACGATTGTACAGTCCTCATTTCCTATGGAAATGAGGCCAGAAACATTTATGTCTAGGTCGGTGGGATGAAGTCATGTTCTCTGCCTTTCTTCTGCCCACCCCATCAGGCTTCAACTCGCAGCTGTCCTTCAGCATCGCGTCTGGGGACAGTGCGGGGCAGTTCGGCATCGACAACAGCGGGGTGCTGAGCATCAGGCAGCCTTTGGACCGGGAAAGCCAGTCTTTCTACAGCCTCATCGTGCAAGTCCATGACATGGCCCCTCTCACGTCCTCCAGATACACAAGCACAGCCCAGGTTTCAATTATTCTGCTGGATGTGAACGACAGCCCTCCAAGCTTTATCTCCCCGAAACTGACCTACGTCCCAGAAAACACGCCGATAGATACGGTTGTGTTCAAAGCACAGGCCACCGATCCTGACAGCGGTCCGAACAGCTACATCGAATACAGTCTGCTCCGACCATTGGGAAACAAATTCACCATCGGCACTATTGATGGTGAAGTGAGGCTTACAGGGGAGCTCGACAGAGAAGCCGTGTCCAACTACACCTTGACTGTGGTAGCCACAGACAAGGGCCAGCCGTCCCTTTCTTCATCTATGGATGTGGTGGTTATAGTCCTGGACATCAATGACAATAACCCGATTTTTGCCCAAAAGCTTTACAAAGTAGAGGTGGGGGAAAATACTTTGACAGGAACGGATTTAGTCCAGGTGTTTGCTACGGATGGAGATGAAGGTACAAATGGGCAGGTACGCTATGCCATCGTGAGTGGAGATGCCAGTAATGAGTTTCGGATCGATTCTGTGACGGGGGTGATAACAGTTGCCAAGCCTTTGGACAGAGAGAAAAAGCCATCCTATACACTGACTGTTCAGTCAGCTGACCGTGGGAGCAGCCCAAGGACTGATACCACGACAGTCAATATTGTTCTGAAGGATGTCAATGATTATATTCCCACATTTGAACTTTCTCCCTACTCTGTGAACGTCCCTGAGAATTTAGAGACGCTCCCAAAAGTTATTCTTCAGGTGAGTACCTTCAGCGAATAAATATGTATCTCCAGCAATTATTAGCATGCCTCAGTATATGGTAGTAATATATAGTGTCTTTCCTCCAAAATTAAAAATGTGCAAGACAATTGAAAAATTGTCTCTTGGCTGTAATCTAGCATGCAGTGGTTGTTGGCTTGTTCTCCTTTTTGTTTCTTTGGGTGTTTGGTGTTTTTTTTGCTTGTTTTTTTATCAAAAGTTTATATTGTGCTTTGGAGGTTTGTTTGTGTTTTCCCTACTTATCTTCCTGCCTATACTGGGACTTTAAGAGTTTGCTCTATCTCTCATATCAGTCTCAATTTTCATGACAACAAATCTCTCAATCTGATCATTGCCTACATGGGATGAGGCTCTGTGCCAAGCGCTGAAAGAGCACTTAATGGATTCAGGACGTGCAATGATTGCTTTGGTACAGAGCTTAGCCTATACCAGATCATCTGTGGTTTTCACTGAGTCCCAACCCAGTCTTTACTGTACTTCTGCTAGAGAAAAATAAGTAATCAACTATTTAATATTTTCAAACTATGCTTTTTAAGTCCGTCACCACTGTGTTAAGTCATTTTTTCAATTACAGCTAATTTATACTATCCATTAAAGCACTCNCATTAATTCAATCCATTAATTTGGATTATTGTCATAGAGAATATTTCGTCTGTCCCAAAAAAATTTTATAGACCCTGCACTCATTGGTTCTTGATATTTCTTCCCACGTGTTTGTCATTGCTTTTGTAGGTTGTAGCAAGGGACGATGATCAAGGCCTAAACAGCAAGCTTACTTATGTTCTGGTGGCTGGAAATGAAGAAGGAGCCTTTACTCTCTCGGGCAGCGGAGAGCTGCGCTTGGTGCGGAGCCTGGACCGGGAGGCGATGGAGCAGTATGTGCTACTGATCACAGCCGCTGATGCAGGTAAAGCAAATGGGCAGTCTCTTCTGGTGAAAAGTTGTTGTCACTTGAAAACATTGCATTCTGGGTAGAAGTGTTTTCATGATGGTCTGAAGCTTTAGTGGATGGAGATTGGTACCCAAGCTTCGATTTAGATCTCTGTGGGGACAGCTGGGCCTACCTGATGTTGAAGGGAGTTCGATTTCTGGAAACCAGGATTTTGTCTGTATGTTTAGTCATCTGATATTAGTAGGACTTGCTACAGATTTAGGTAGGTTGATCTTTCCCTGCAGTAGTAAGTGGTCCTACCTAAGTCATAATTGTTTCATGCATGGCAATAAAAAAACAATATAAATGGCAATAAAACCCAATATAATGTTGTCATCAGTAATGTGCAGGCAGATCAATTCAATGGCCAGAAAACAGCTATAGACTACTCAGTTAATCTTACTGAAATCTTTCCCCTGAAATGTAATGGCAATTTACATTTCAACATTTTAATTTTCTGCTTTGCTCAGCATCCAGTATACGTTTGCTCCACAATCCCAAATGTATTCCAAGTTCCTTCAGTTTAAAACAGGATGTGAATTCTTGGTTTGAAGATTAATTACGCTTTTCAGTTGAGGTGTCCAAGCGCAAACTTTTGGTTTCAGATTTTGCTCTATTAGTAACAAAGACATCCTGCATCATATTCTGGACTGACCTGCAGTTCCCCCACAGTCTGGATTTAATTTATTGCAGAATTGTTCTTACTTTCTAATAATAGTAGCAAATCCAACTTGTTGACGAGTGGATACAATTTTGTTTTCTGACATATTATGTGCAGTGTCTTGTGTCAGTGACAGTATCTATGGCTTATATTTTCTGTTGCAGCAGTGCTCAGGTATGTCACAGTCTGAGCACAGCTGAAGCTGTGAAACACAGTTTTAGGACTTAACATATCATTTGTCTTGTATTTTGTCTAGCGATACTGGATACCGTATGCTTTGTATTTTTTACACTGGCTTTCCATTACTCTGTAGCCACTAACTGCTCCCTTGTGGCTTGGACTTGCTTGGGCTTGAACGTCTTTATGTTCCTTCAGAAGCTGAGGCTGGATATGTAAGGGAAAGCAGATCCTTGATGTCTGTCGCAGTCCAAGTTGACAGGAGTCAGTTAGGGCTGTACAAAACTTACGAGCTCTACATACAAAATACCCAAAGTCTGAACTGATAAGGGATGTCACACAGCCATCAGTTACTGTCCTTCTTGGAAAAAGCACAGGAGCAAGGAGTCGGTTGTACTCCACACCTAGCATGCTGTGTAAGCCAAAAGTTTGACAGGAGCACAATATTTTCCTAGAGTCTGATTCCTAAAAATTATGAAATCCAGGAGATTTACCCAATCATTCCAAATGAAAATGTTTATTTGTCTTGGGAGGTGTCTGAGTTTCAGATAATCCAGGGCAGACTTAAATACATGAAGTGTGCAGGGGGCCTTTGTCATAAGTGACTGACAAGAACAGCAGCATGTATTATTTGTTCCTGTGTTTAAACATGTAGATATTATGATGATTAAAGACTGCTTGAAACTATTTTTTTTTTTTAATTTGCTATGTTCTCGTAAAGGTAACTCACGAGTTATTACTCCCTCCTATCAGTGTTAAAAGGTACCAGCAAAAGGATTCAGAAGCAGATGTTCAGTAGTAACTTTAAGCTAAATTTAACTGTTCTACTGTGTTTACATTTACAGTCTGACTAATCTGCAGTTAGTGTGATTTGGTACAGTTTTCAGCCAGCCTTGTGAATAACATTAGATAATATCTTCTGATTAGACTGGAGACTTGCTCTAAATTCATGCCATCAAATACATTTAAAACTATGTTAGTCATGATTTATCTAAACTAAAACATCACAGGAAAAAGTCCAGCTTCCGTAGAAGTCGATGCCAAAACTTTATTTCATGGAAGCAGGATAATGGGCCATAGTCATAATAGATACTTAAGTATGTTACATATTTAAAGTACTTTAAGAAATTCATGGGGATCCCTGTTATATTTGAATTAGTCATACTGAGTTCAAGCACTCTGGATGGTAAAGAACACTCTGGCATATAATTCATTGGAGCCCTCTTAGAAAGCCATGTTTGTCACAATAATGTGCAACTAACAGACCAAGTTACAGACTCTGGGATTTCTTTTGAGCTGCGTCTCAAATTTTGTATTACTATAAATTACATTATCATTCACAGAATGCACATGGACTTCTGTAGACATTTGGCAGCTGAGTTAGAAAAACATTATGTGGGAGGAAGCCTGTCTAAAAGAGTTGCAGCTTATCAGAAGAAGAATGTTATTACTTTAAAATATACAGAACAGTACAAAAGCTACCAGTATGGGTATGTGATGGATATCCAGGTGGTAACACACTGACCTTTGGTATTCAGTGCCTGCTTCATTAAACCAGGCAGTTCTGGCTGTACAAGCAGAAAGATGACAGTGACAGAATATTGAAGTGGGTAAGAAAAGTGTTTTGAGTATTATGTTCTTGAGCAGCTGCTAAAGGTTTATAGAAGAAAGTCTCACAGGCATGTCCAGCTCTTTGCCTAATTATTTCTTTGGATTGTCTTAGTTTGTATTTGTTTGATAATGCTTAGAAAGAAGGATTTTGCATAGAGACAAGTTCAAACAGAAACACATGCAAAACAGGTAGTGCTCCTCAGTAGGAAAGCAGTGCTTGCCAAAATGTGGAAGAAATCAGACTTGTCTGAAATTGTCCACATCCGTATTATCTTTGAAAATAAACCAAGGGAAAGGTATTATACTTTGCACTTTGAGTTTGGCTTTTATTAGCTGTAATAAATAGTCTTTCAGGCTGTCTTTAGCAGCCCAAGCAACAGTCTTCCCATATATGGTACATCTTATTTAGGGTTTTTTTCATTTGTTTTTACTGATAAAAATCATAGTAGACGTTCAGATGCAGTGAACTCTGGAAATGTCTAGTTAGCACATGAAGGGCAAAATTCTGTTTGTCCAACCTGCTTTCCGTTTTTCTTAGGATCTGCATCTCAATTTTTATAGGCTACACTGACTGGTTTAAAACATTAAAGGACCTTATCCTGCTCCTATAGAAGTCGATGCCAACTTTTCCCTTGCTGTCAAAGAACCAGACACAATACATATTTAGAAGCACTTTTAGACACAAGAACTGATGGATTCGTAACTTGGTTTTGGCTGTCTTCCTGATCTCCCTATACACAATCAAGGATTCCTTACTTTTGTTATGTTTATTGCCACTTCAACAACTTGTAACTGTGGTTCTTATAGTGTTACCGTAGCCTGTGCGTGTGGAAGCTGATGGAAGAAGAAGGATTTTTAATTTTTCATTATTTTTATCTAGAGCTGTCAGTCCTCTGTACTGCAAACAGTCCGTGGCCTCAGAAGGGGCAGCTGCTTTGGTAGTGGCTGTTGTTTTGTCCTCAGTACCTTATGGGTTTTATAGCATGCATTGGCAGCACGTACACGGAGTCTACTTCTAGTCCTTCACCTGCTACAACATCGCGAAGCAGCAGCCCGCATGGCGTTGAGCCAGCAGGGTTGCACGGGATGCAGTGCCTGTGCTGGCTCAAAAATCTCTGTACTTCACCACAACTCTCAGGCGTGCTCTTCTGGAGCCCAATTTCAGACCTGGGCACACAAGAAGGGTTGTTGAGTTATTAAGAATTGAGCTGCTCGTACACATGCCGGGCAGGTCAGATGGGGACTGCTGGCAGGACCATGTGCACCAGCAGTAGAAATTCAGGCAGTTGTTGAAAAAATGCTTTCCCAAGCAAGGACTCCCCTCAGATGCAGAGAAGTTGGTCATGATGTATTCATTGTCCTGGCTCTGGCCCAGGTATTCCTTGGCCTTGCCTGCTAATCCTCCAGCCGGTCCTCAGGGTAGATCTTGGGTCGGCAGAGAGTCTTCCCTCTGCTCTGGGGGAGGGAAAAGATTGATAAAACATTTTCTGGCGCTTGGCTCGATGATTTGTGGCCATGCAGCCTGCTTCATGCCCAGTTTCCACAAGACAGCCTACACAAAGGTTCTTGATTTCAACCTTGTTTTATTATCACTCTTCCCTCAGTCCTGCACTTCCACCCTCCTCTAACTTCTGCTGGGTCCCAGATACCAGACTGCCGCACTAGGCACTGGGGATTTACAAAGACATGTAAAGCATCCATCGCTAGGAACATTCAGCATCTTCCAAAGCTGTACACCTGTGGCTTTGGTTGAGAAATAAAACATAATTGAACCCCAAAGTTTAGCCATCCCAATTTAGAGTCCCTCTTGCAGCACAAGCTGTAAGAGCGGAGTGCATGAATTATAAATATAACCACAAGTAAAATGATGGACTGTGGAATAACATGATAGTGTTTAGATTGCATATGCTCCCCCAAAATGTCTGCTAACATAAATGCCAAGAAACCTACATGCAACTATTTGAATGTGTCTTTATGGGTCTGCTTCTACCACACAAATCATTTGTTTTGCTTCACTATACCCTTCTTCATGGCAAAATGGTTGGGAAAAGTGACTTTCTAAATCTTTTTTTTCACCTCATCTGGTGGGGACGCAGTACTGGGTAAACATTCAGTTCTGGCACCATGACAAGAACTGGGGCAGCCACTCCTATCAACCCTGTCTTTAACTCTTTGAGCAATTTTCTGGAGCAAATGTTAGCATTCCAGCAGTCCTCCTCCTTTTATTTATTGGTTGCAGGGATGTTGAGTAGCACATCTGGAAACCTGCTAGCTGCCCGGCACTACTGTTTAAATAAACTGTAACAATCATCTCTTGCTTTGGTTGGTCAGAATGGCACGTTGCCACAATAAAACCAAAATCAAAATGCAATGTTTCTAATTAGAAACTGTGTTCCTGTGAGTTTTTTTTTTTTTTTCAATAAACTATTTACTGATTTAGATAAATAGTCTCAAAGAACGGAATCAGTGGACTGATTATTATATTTAGTTAGCTGTTCTTTGTATACATGTCTGGCCTGTATGAAAAACAACCATATGTTTTTTCTTTAGAAAATGTTGGCCCCCAACTTATGCATTCTTTCCTTCAAGAATGCAGGAGGGCAACAAAGCAGAGAGGTTATATCCTCAGGAATTCTCTTCTGAGGTAGGCTTTTGTTTCCCTTCAATCCTAAAATCAAATGAAATCTGACAATGTAGTTGTATTGTTTTTTAACACACTTTAAGATATTTCCCAGTTTGGGGTGACAAGTAGAGGACAGCTGTATTTTTCTAGTAGTGGTAAGAAAGAGTCTTGAGGCTTAACATTTTGTGAGATTTATGTGACTGGACTTAGTCATTTATACTCATCCTGTTTTCTTAGCATACATTGTATTTCTACTTAACAGGGGATCTACAGTGTGAAAAGATGTTGCCTGAAAAGAGTGAGTTTTATTTTAAAAACAAATTCAGCTAGTTTTAAATCTTGGTGCTGTAAAAACAAACAAGTAACTCACAAGTTTCAGTTACAAATGTCCTTGTTTCCATACGTTCTGTGCTAAGTCTAAATATACACAGCGCTTCAGGCTTCGGTGAGCTAAGTGAAGCTGACGTATGCTTACCTTGGTGCTTAGCAGTCTGCATAATGATTACTCTCTTCTATGGTTTTGTTTTATACCACAGCTGTTTCAAAATGAGTATTGGTTTCTCTCTCAGCTCCATTTATTTCCTTGCCGTTATGGAAGCTCTTCCTCGTGTCAGTGCTGTCTACTTAAGTCTAGTTTTACTGATTGACTATTTACTAGTTTTATTATTTTTGCCTTATTAATACTGGTACTAAAACTATCGTTTTAGTAGTTTTGCATGATTTTTTAATTTATTTCTAAATGACACAGTGGGAGAACTGAAATGGCGACAGACTCATCAGTGAGCTCAGAGTGTTGATTTTGTCCTATCACCATCTAAAGTCAGCAGAGAAGAGAACTGAGAGTGGCTTTTTGTAGCTGTGGGAAGCTAGTAGCAGGAGCTTACCCTTTCACGGAGCCTAGAAACTGTTAGCACTTTAAAATTTTTCTCTAGAAGACAAAAGCTCAAAAAACTTTTCAGGAAGCAGCTTTATGGCAGTCAGTCAGATGTCCCCTAGAGAGTAACTGTCAAGCAAGACAGCGTATCGATGTCTATATGATGTGACACGTTTCCTCCCCAAAGGAGATGAGGGCTTTTGCCCATCCCTGAAGAGGACTGCCCCATGATATGTGCAGTACAGCCCCAGAATACCATTTGAGGGATTTAGTCCTCTATTTGGAGTTAAACCTTCATTATTAGATCACTATTTTCAAAATAGTTCAGTGAGAGCCTCTGGGCTAAATCCAAGTGTATGTGTTCTCTGGGGTGTGGTGCGGGAAAGATGTATTTCCAGGTTGGCAAAGGGCTCAGGCTGGCCAGCATGAGCTGAAATATCTGTGAAAGCAATCAAAGTATTTCACTCAGGTTAAAATCATGGACAGAACTTCAGTTTGGAAACCAGCTCAACCTGGTGGTGGATTTTATTTGCACAAGGCAAGTAGAGTTAGAAATACATATTAAAGATGTTTATTCTCAATAGTTCAGATGTACTTGTAGAGTTTTCTAAAAGTCCTCCACTTAAGTGCACGCCTCTCCAAACATTCCTTGCATGTGTAATTCTATTTCTCCTATCTGTTGGGATCGTGGAGAATCCAGCAAGTAATTGATGGGCTTATTCAGGATGGGATAATCTGCTTCTAGCTGAGGTTTGTTGGGTGAGCTATTCTCCATTTCACTGCATTCAACCAAACAAAAACAAGGGAAATTATTTTAAATAATGTACGATCTTCTAAACTGCGACTATTCATGTATATAAAAAAATAGACCAATTACTAAACTGTAGCCTGTAGAAATACTACTCTTTAGAAACAGGTCTTCAGAGATTTTGCATTGAGAGAGGCAGAGGCAAGAAGGTTCAGAAACTGGGGTATTGGAAGAGAGCCGGCTGTGGCAGAACTGACATGGGAGGGGGGCATCAAGCACAGCGTGTGCGTGTTTGTGCTTTGCAACACAAAAACCTGCAGACTATCCGCACAAAAATATAGTAATGATATTCAGGTCCAAGTGGTGTGAGAACTCCATAGATTCTACCTCAGTATGGATGCAAATCGTATGTGTGTTTGTTGGCTGTTTTTTTTAATAGACAAGCAGAATCCTAAAGAGGTTAATGTCCTTTTTGTCTGGAGTCTAGGAAAGCATAAGATAAGATGTAGTAACACAGCCAAAACTTTTAATATCTCTACAGACATTCTTGGAATTATAGTTGAAAATAGCAAGTTTTATTAGGTAACTAAATCTTTTGCCTCTTTGCATCCCTTGTAAGTAAAAGAAATCCAGACTGTTGGTAGAAACATCATTATTTATTAATAATTTTTGGTTAGTTTTAAATGTTGGTGAGAATTGTTGTCTCTTTCAAGGAACATAATTTTATGCCACCTGAGAAGACTGAGTGTAGGTGATGGTCTTGCTTATTCTATCAAGTCACCTCATCACTAATGAGGTACGCAGGAATGTCCAGTAATTCAGTAATTCTTACAAGAACCTTGTAAAAATAACAAAGAGAAAAAGTAGAAATAAAGGGCTACAAATAGCAGCTTTGCCAGGGATGTGTGTGCCATGAGCTGTCAAAGCTGATTTCTGCTCCTTCTTTAAGGGTTAATCTAATAAAAAGCAATTAACATCAGCTTTAATGCTGGATTATGGATTTATCTGATTAAAGTTTGAAATATTTTCAGTCATGAATGATAAAAGTATTGATCTATGATAAGCTGAGATCAACTGTACTATGTGCTGTTCTGTATGGAAGACATAGTTCAAGGAAGTTCTTACCACTCTTTTTCTAGTAACTTATCTGCTTGGTAAGGATATTTTTTCTCCTTTGTTTCCATCCGTATTGGGATGGAAATTTTCATCACACAGTTAGGAAAAAGTCCTTTCTGGCTTTGGTTGAAATACTGTTGTTTTCTCAAGGTGTGTGGTTATATCTTGTGTTAATTTCTTGAATGCCCCCCACGCCGCCATGTTCACAGAAGACTTGTGGGCACTTATGTGGTGGAGTTCATTAAATGAGCCAGTAGTCATCCTGATCCTCAGTCTCATCTCACATGTATGGTCTTACGATCTACTTCTCTTGGCCCTACCACAGTTGCAGTACAGCTTTATTGAATGTATATTGGACAGTCAGTTAGGCACTGTTACTTGTAAACAGTTTACTGTGAACATATAGAGAGGGAGTGATGAAAAAGTGAGAGTTAGGCATATGAAATATGCTGGAGGAATTCAATTTTCATTGACTTTTTCCACAGTACAGAAAAATGTTGTGCTGTCTTGATCCAAATGAATGAAAATGTGACTGTCCGATCTTTAAGCTGTCTTCACTGTTGCCCTGGTGCTTTTTTGTGCCTTTTTTTTTTTTTTACTTTTATTTCTTACCTTCTTAGTACTATTTGAGGGCAAAAAAAGTGGATATGTCTCTCTGAAAAAAAAATTCAGATATATAAATAGATAAAATAAATCAGGTGGATTTATTTAAAACAAGCTAGAATATAATGCTTAATATGTAGGATTTATTACACGGTTGAAAATTTCAAGGAAGAAAGAATTGTTGGTTTGTACATTTTCAGGCTGTTACACTTGCTCTCTTATCTCTCTATTCATCCATCTTGCTATGATTATTTTGGAAGTTTTAAATGAAAGTTAAGTTAAAGTTGTTGTCCTGCTTATATCACTTTTATATGAAATTCTGCTTCAAATGTGCTAATGAGTTCACTGAATGTAATCTGTTTTGCAGAAGAATAAGATAACTAGAGTACTCATTATGCTATGCAATTTCTCATCCTTTGAGAAATACTAAGATTTTTCCAGCCTTGGTGATCTTAAACCATTTTTAAAATTAAATGTTACACCTTATAAATTGAAAGTCTTCTAGCTCATTCTTCAAATACAAAGCTACAATTTCAGGAAGCCTTAATTGCAAGGATAAAACAAGTAAAACATGCACATATGGCCTGAACACTCATCCTGCTGGTTAATCTTCACTATTTATACAGGGTGTTTTTAAAGCATAATTCAAAACCATGCATTACAGGAATTTCGCTGTGGGATATTCAGGAGTCACAAGCAGTCAAAAATTGCCGTAGTCAGCAGTCCCTGCGGGAGCCAGCTTCTCTGTTTTTTCTGTTTACAGCAATAACTTATGACAAGGAGAAGTAATTTGGTGGTTTTAAGAAAATATTTTTTTTCAATGCCTCTACCTTTCTTTTAAGTTGCAGTTCCACTTTCTTTAAATCTTACTTGGCCTTAGCGGTGCACATGGTCATGCCTGCCCTCCCGGCACCTCATGAAGTGCGGGCCCGGGGAGGTGAAACCTTACGACCAGTTAGTTGCCCAGTTCTGTTATCAGCATTATATTCAGCTGTGGAAAACTTCCCTTAAAGATTCATTTTCTGAGATGTATTTGGAAGAAGGCAACTTCTTGCTCTGCAATTATCGCAGTTTGGGCTAAGAACCCTGCGATACCTGCGTCTTTCCTGAGCACCACCTCCAGGGACCTGTACCTTCGAGAAGGTTAATAGATTGCAAGTGTATGTCAAGGGGGTTGTGGCACATCGGATTAATGCTTGTGCCTTTTGGGGAAGGAGAATGAAACCTGACAGTGACAAGTTGCTAATTGGCATCTGCTTATATCAGCGTACGCTGTGGGCGGTGGAGCAGGACTCTTAGAGCCTTTCCTTCGTACGCTTTGAAATTCGGTAAACAAAACCAGCAAAGAGGAAAAATGCTAAACTGGAGGAATACATTATCTACCGTTTTTGCAGAAGTGTGATAAGTTTATGATAACGTGTGTGTGTATGTGTAGAACGAGATTGTTACATGGAACAGCTTGAAGTTGTGCTAAATATACACTATACTTCTGCTTTATTGCAGGTGTTTTTTTTCTCTGTCTGTATCTGTGTTCCAGTAGGTCCAGCTCTGTAACAGTGCAACAGCTTTTATGTCCTCTCTGGGTAGACAGCCACAGGTAACTTGTTCTGATGAGCAGATGAGAGGAGAAGAACAGGGAGAGTGGAAATGTGTATATACCGGAGGACTTCAAACTATCTCTGTGTGTGAATGCAAGTCCCACTCTTTCAACAGTGTATTAGATGTATCGCAACGTTATGTTGCCCCTGTTGTGCAACTGCAAAGCTTAGTGAATTCATCAGATGCAGTCAGTCAGGAATTTTGATGGGAAGCTATCCAAATTTAAGAATCGTGGATGAAACCAGATGAGAGATACCATCTTGCATCACTATTTGGGACAAGGATTTCTCTTGCACTTGCATAACATGTGTGAGTGTGTATGTTCATGCACGTCCATCAGCCTAAGCGTGGCTGGACAAGTCATTGCTTGAACAAGGTTGGACTCTGCCTAGTGATTTTTTTTTTTTTTTAAACTTTTGATGGCTAATTTTCCCAAATTTAGATCTGTTTGCTCCCAGCTTCTTTAGGCTAGTAGATAAGGGAGAATTTTTGAGGTTTCTAATATCTCATGCAGTACGGAAAAATCTTTCTTTTCTTGTCAGATAGCCCTTGCACAAGTGTAGATCTATCCCAACAGTTCCCTTGTTTTTTCAAGTACAAGTTCTGTTAAACCAGCTTTGGGAACAAATACTACTTTGTACCTAACTATGAGAAAAACTCAGATTTGACACACTCAGAAATTTAGAAAATCTAGGTTTCTGCATGATCTCATTCACCAGTCACCTACTGAAGTGAATGAGATTAGGGCTAGTTTCTAAGCTTTTAATGGTGTTTGTTTATTAACTACTTATTTCAGCATTTGTATCAAAATATACTAGGTTCATCAGTTTTTTAAGACTTAGTATGGAAGCTTGTAGTGAAAAATGGACTAAGAGGAAAATAAAACACAATTAACATATCCAGCCAGAACAAGTATTTGTGGTGCAATCTTGTAAAAAGAACTACTTATATTTCTCATTTCACATACACGCTTTCTTTTGTGTTCCCAGTAAATAAGTTAATTTAAGGTCATCCACGCTTCAAAACAAGCTTTGTGTGCACTAGAAATCCAAAGCATAATGCAAGCTAGTTGCATTTTAACTTACTCTAGCTCCATATTTACCTTAAAACTCACCAGTTGTATGAGGCTCAGCACACCCTGTCTGCATTTAAATGCATTCAAAAAGACTGGCCACTTTATCGTGAGAAAGCCCTCGTTTACTTGAGTGAAAAAGTTAATGCTCTGTAATAACACATACAACTTCTAGTCCTGGGACTCATTCACTGAGTGTTTGACTGGAGAAGAGAAATCCGCTTTGTTGCAAAGCAACACATTTCAGTGAAGCAAAAATTCCATTTCTGTGAAACCGCTTTCCAATTTTCAGGATAATGATGTGTTTAATTTACCACAAAACATGGTAAACTGCCTGCAGTATGAGTTTTGATTAGTCATTTAGATTAATTTTATTTAATTTTAACCTCTTTTTTTCCATTTTAATGAAATGTATATGTAGCATTTTTGCTTTAGTTTATTGATAGTTTTCTAGCACTTAATTTTGATATTTTAATTCTGGCAAAAACTTTTGAGTTCCTGGTTTCTGAAAGGAATGATAGTTTTACTATCTGCTGTGCTAAACATGGCACAGACAGGACCCAGAAGCCATTAAAGCTTCAAACAATATGTGGATAACGTGCTGAACACATTCTCCTATTTCTAATTTTTACTGTGAGCAATCCAGTACCACACAGTCGAGATAATTTCCAATAGCATCATCTTTTCCTGAGCTTTCTTGAAGAACATAAATGGCTTTGCAAGTTTCCTTCAATTGTTTTCTTTTACTACTCCAGCCCACTAAGTACTGTGATCATTCCCCATTTGTCCTGGTGTACAGCTATGGTTTGGAGAGCTGAACATGCACTGGAACAGACAGTGCCATGATTTTGGGGGTTACAGGGAGCCAAGACAGCTTACCTTCCCCATTTCCCAGGACAAGGGTGGCTGGGTGGCGGTCCCTTCTCCTAAGGGTTCGTGAACCCACTTCAAGAAAGATGAGGAGCTACTGGAGAGAGTCCAGCGGAGGGCTACGAGGATGGTGAGGGGACTGGAGCATCTCTCCTATGAGGAGAG
>Ga0065711_1033580_pt1 | contig 25224 bp, 15 predicted proteins | sample Hoacrofraction12_FD_59098 | JGI IMG/M metagenome (GOLD analysis project Ga0065711, IMG submission 59098) | Hoatzin crop microbial communities from Cojedes, Venezuela - Epithelial fraction 12 v2 (version 2) | ecosystem: Host-associated > Birds > Digestive system > Esophagus > Crop | place...
GGTAACTAGTGGTGTCCCTCAGGGGTCAGTACTGGGCCCAGCCTTGTTTAACTTCTTCATCAACGACCTGGATGAAGAGTTAGAATGTACCCTCAGCAAGTTTGCTGATGACACCAAACTGGGAGGAGTGACAGATACACCGGAAGGCTGTGCTGCCATTCAGCGTGACCTGGATAGGCTGGAGACTTGGGCAGAGAGGAACCTGATGAGGTTCAACAAGGGCAAATGCAGGGTCCTTCCCCTGGGGAGGAACAACCCCATGCACCATTAGAGGCTTGGCGTGGACCTGCTGGAGTGCAGCTGTGCAGAGAGGGACCTGGGTGTCCTGGTGGACGACAGGTTAACCATGAGCCAGCGGTGTGCCTTGGCTGCCAAGATGGCCAATGGCATTCTGGGATGCATCAAGAGGAGTGCGGCCAGCAGGTCGAGGGAGGTTCTCCTTCCCCTCTACACTGCTCTAGTGAGGCCTCATCTGGAGTACTGTGTCCAGTTCTGGGCTCCCCAGTTCAAGAAAGATGAGGAGCTACTGGAGAGAGTCCAGCGGAAGGCTACGAGGATGGTGAGGGGACTGGAACATCTGCCCTACGAGGAGAAGCTGAGGGAGCTGGGCTTGTTCAGCCTGAAGAAGAGAAGGCTGCAAGGGGACCTAATAAATGCTTATAATTATCTGAAGGGTGGGTATCAGGAGGATGGTGCCAAACTCTTTTCAGTAGTGCCCAGCAACAGGACAAGGGGCAATGGGCACAAACAGAAGCACAGGAAGTTCCCTCTGAACATGAGGAAGAATTTCTTCCCTCTGAGGGTGATGGAGCACTGGAACAGGCTGCCCAGGGACGCTGTGGATTCTCCTTCTCTGGAGATATTCAAGACCCACCTGGACACGGTCCTGTGCAGCCTACTGTAGGTGACCCTGCTTCGGCAGAAGGGTTGGACTAGATGACCCACAGAGGTCCCTTCCAACCCCTACCATTCTGTGATTCTGTGATTCTGTGATTCTATGTCTCCTCTTGCAGCACTCCACTAACGCCAGCGGAGCATGCTGCTGGCTGCTCTAGTTTTCAGACAAGGTTTGGGGTCCCAGAGTATCGGTAGTGCTACGTTTCTATTTCAAGTCCCTTGATAGCTGATGCTTTTTTTAATATCCAGCCCGTGCCATTGTATAATTGTATGACAATCTGTACTTTCATTTTTGAAAAGGCAAGCTTTTAACCTTCCTGTGAGGAAAACTTGAACTCATATATCAAGTGCATCCTAATAGCTCGGAAGCAGGAAAGCTGCATTATACAATCAGTTAAAAAAGAGGCTCACAGCAGTTTTGGGGCCTTATGACAGATAGGGGTATACAGAAAATGGGGAAGATATAAAACCACCATTTCAAATGGACCGCCATGTGTTTATAAGAGAGCTAATACAGCCCCTGTCTTGTTGGCTCCTTACATAAGTCATTGTCACATCAGCTAAAAGCGATTTGCAATGACTTGCAGACTCCAAGTCCTCTAGCCACAGGTTTTGTCCCATTGCCTCTTTTACATACCTCATGACAATCACATTGGAAGATTTTTCCACAGAAGGTGGCCCAATAAGGCTAACACCTGTGCATGCCCTCTTTCCTCTGTGTTTCAGCATGTTCAGGGGGTCTTTTAGAGATGATTCTGCTAAAGAGCTGTTCTGCTTTATTTGATATTTTTTTAAATATAGCACGCATTACCACAACTAATAATTACTGATATTTTGTACTAGTCATGTGCAGTGCATAGGTAAAATTATGTAGTTATGCACAATAATTAAATTAAATGATCAATGGCAATTTCTTAATCTAAGCTAAGCCTATGAAATAATAATTACTATCTCCAGAATTTGTTTAAAAAACTAAAATTTTTTATGTAACAGATAAAGGAGACGAGAACATGTCCTTTCAATTAAAGGAATGTGACAGTATCTCCATCCCTAGCTCCTATTGTAATTAAAAGTTTGCAATTCCTGTTTTTAAGAAACACCAGTAGTTAAATGTATCCTGGGAAGAATGGGGAGTTTGTATTAATAAAGTTAATTATCTTCCTTCTGAAGTATGGAGTGTGTTTAATGCATATTGGAAAGTTTAAAGACTTTACTGAAAGTGCTCTTTTGCTCACATTACAAATCATGCAGACGAAGTTATTTTTTAAAACAGTGTGTTTGTGATCCAGTTCCTCAGGAGGACATAATGACATTGTTTCAGGGGAAACAGCTGAACTGTGTGTAGGTAGATTAGCTGCAGGACAAGGTCCACTGGTCTTGTCATAATTCATAGCTATCTCTTTGAAACAAAACCTGCTGTCAGAACTGAGACAGTTTAATACTGAGGAATAAAGAATTGGTCAGGAAAAAAGAGGACAGGAGAATGGCCTAAGATGTACTTGCATGAACCAGGGGGAGTAGCCCATGCCCAGCTACGTGGGGAGCAGTCTGCACCTCTGCCCAGCTTGCCCTTCCTCCCTGAGCATTTCAGGACACAGCAAAGGCATTTGAGAGGGGAGCAGCTGAGGTGCTGCAGGGCTTGTGGTTTGGCCTTGAGAAGGCGATTCTGTTCTGCTTGCTCCTGCCTCTCTGCCTCGAAAGCAAAAGAAAAATCAATGGCTACTTATCTCTTACAGCCAAGTGCTCTGGAGCTGACAAGGAAAAAGCTTTTTGAAAGAACAAGTTGTAAAGGTTGCATTCAAACCATGAGGGGTGTGTGCTTTTGTGCATGGATCAGGCCATCTGTAACATCTGATAAAAGAAGGATGCTGCAGAGCCACAGAGGGACTTACTTTTAGGTGCTTGATTCCATGTCTAGGCAAACAAATCATCACCTGGACCTGGAATATACACTGCCAAGTCCCAGCCTGAATCCAGCTTTGATCATCCCAATGGGCATAAACACACGGGATTTGTTCCTAAGGCCACAAGCAAGGTGTGGGTCAAGGAGGTGAATCGGCATATCCTTTGGGATAAAGTTGAAAAGCTTAACAAACTGAACACATTTCCACCCTGTCCACCAGACTGCAACAAGAGGAAAGCTGCTGGAATGACGACCCGGAGGTGTAAGGGAAGCTCCGTCAGTCGGCAAAAGCAGTATCTTGTGCTAGGGCAGATAGCTGGGGCTGCAACATACACCATAGATTATGTCTGCTTCCTCCTGCTGTGTCAGACAGGTTAATTCGGGGTGCTGCTCACTCCCTGAACTTTGCTCCTCTTGTTCTCTACATTATTCTTTCCTGCAACTTCTGTCACCATTACATGATCACGGGCAGCAGCAATGGCCCCACATACGAGGCGTCCCCTGATTTGAACTTTTTCCTCTGTGCAAGGGAGAGTGGCAGGCTTGGCAGCAACAGCAGTGACTTTGCCCCTTGCCTTCTGACAGCATCCCTGTGGAGAGAGAGGGAGGCAGGACATACTGAAGGGTCATTGCAATAGCCAAGCTCCAGATTTGATTGCTCATTTCCAAATGCAAGCCCGCCTCCACCTCTCTGCCTAAAAACTCAGTCCATCTGTCTGTCTTTCCTAATGATCACTCACATTTTTATTTGTTTTTACTACTAATGTAGCTGGTGGTACAGAAAACAAAATATGTAATGAAAGAGTTGGACTGGGGAATTTTTTGCTTATTTTTTTCTCTGTCTCCATTTCGTTCTAGCTGTGAACTTGCTCTAAGGCATTTGTTGAAATTGTTCCTTTTAAGTTTGCTTTGTGGAGAAGGATTTCATGACTCCTGGCCCCCAGAGGGTTGTTCTTTGCCCTACCACTTTTCTCTGCCATCTGGCATATTTACTTGAAGTAAACGTGTAGGGTCAGAGGCCAACAAGGACATGTGGAGGGACAGCTTTGTCGTAAAGCTGTCAGGAATGAGTGGGTGCTTCTGAATACAACACTGTGCATTTTGTTCAGCTGCTGAACACAAAGAGGTGAGGTTAGTCATATGGTTGAAAGAAAATAAAGAAAATCAAATAGACAAGCAGAACAGTAGATTGTACAACACAAGGCACTCAGTCCCTTTTATTTTATTTATCTCGTAAGCCTTTCTGGACATATTTCTAAATTAAATGTGTGGTAGAGACGACAACAAAATCTCCCTCCCCCATTCTTCGGGAGATCTGATTTATACAAGAAGTTCAGTAGTGGTTAGAGGCCTCAAATTGTTGCAGGTGCAGGCAGACAGGCTGCAACAATCACTGATATCTGTGCTCCAGATGTCAAGCCACCATTTGTTTAGGTGCAAAAATATGGTTTTGGCACTGAAGGACAGGAATTGGTTTGACAGGACTTGCAGGAAGGAAGGAACTAAGTGAGGTGGTCATATAAATGTACTGTGTTGAACGAGGGTGACCTTGCAGCATGTGAAGGTTTCTAGGTAGAAAGAAAACCTGGAGGTTTCTGGGGGTTGGGTAAGCCAGAGACTCTCCTGCTTTTTCACTGCCAGCTTTGCCCAGAGCTGATGAAGGATTTATTACACCTGTGTGACTAGTACCATGCTAGGTACCAGACAAGGGAATCAAAGACCCGCAAGATGGTTTATTCCATTCCATGAACGGGAGAGCAGAGACCCTCTGTGGTGTCTCCTCTGCACAGAGCCTGCCTACTACAGAGAGGAGACAACCTGTAACCATGCAAAGGATGGCACAAATTATTGCTGTCTCAGAGCGAAGGGAGCAGAAAAGGACACCCAGAAGCACAGACACGAGCGCTGCCCTTTATGGGGAGTACTGGGTGAAGAAAAATTCATGCTGCAGAATTCATTGCACAGCATAATGATACTGCATGCCATAAAGGGCCTTCAAAAGAGTAAAACCATCTGTCTGAAATAACTCCTACCAATTTCAGATGATATCTAAATCTGGTCACATAGCAAACAACACACAGGTTAATACTGACATCTTATTAATGGATCCCTTTTTGCAGCTATGAAATAATGTAATCACTGAACCAACTTTACTTCATGAAGTTCCTTTCATCCATATTTAATACATGAGCTCTATTAAAAGTTTTTATTAAGCCTAGACAATGAATAATGGAAAATTCCATCTTAGATTCTATCAAATTTTCCCTGGAAATAAATCAACCAAAGAAGCAAAAAATGCAAACAAATCCGAGCACTGTATGTTTCATCTTTATCAGCTTGAATTTTGATTTCACTGGTGAAGAAATAGCTTTTTCTTTTAGCTCTGAGTCAAAACCCTGTGCAGGTTTCAGACCACTTGTCTCCCTGTAATTCATTTTTTCTCTGTTTCTTAACATGGATTGGTAACCACAGAAAAACCAACAAGGACTGCTTTCTTTGAGGCATAATGGAATTAGAAGGACTAAGTGATTATTCTGATACAAAAAATAGGCTTGATGTTCAGACAAGCAAAAGCATGTATCTATAGAGACTACTCTACATCTTAGAAGATCTACCACAATGTCTCCAGAGACAGATATAAAATTATCACTATAGGGATATTTTAAAAAAAAAAAAGTAAAGGTCCTAATATAATTACATCAAATAGGTCTAAATATTATCAAACTTACACCAGTCCTTTCATGACAAATCATACATGAAAACCCAGGAATAAATATTAACAGAGTGACTGGGCATTTATAGTTGAGAAGAGAAACAGATACACCCCTACAATGAGAAATTAACATAGGACTGCTCTGTTTGTGACTAAAAATAAAAGACTGGTTTCAGAAAATTTGCTTCATATGACCTCATTTCCATCAATCTGGTCTCTGGGTTCTCTCGTGGTAGTAATCACCACAGAACCAAGATGAGCAGAAGAAAATGGAAATATCAGTATTCTTCGTAACCTAGCCTGAGATATTTTTCAGGGACCACGAGCTCCCTCAGGGACATCAGTTCACATGAAGCTCTGCCTACATAGGAATTGCATCATCCACATGCAATTGGATGTCCACACCTGCGAGTGTCATCACAATTATGATGCAAACAGACAATTAGGCATACCAGCACAAAGTGAGATCTGTCAGCCTAACATACCTGAATTTAGGAATTTGAGGGACAATCCTAAACCAGAGCAAGTGTTCAAGGCTTCTACAACAGGGACTTTGAGAGAATTTTTTCTTGATGTCGGAGCATTAAATCTTGCTTACTATTTCACATGTTTTCTTCTGACACTCCTTCTGCAAACCGTTTCAAAGACTATCAGTAAAAATCCTCTTTCTAAAGATGGATCTTCAGAAATCATCCACCAATTTCAAGTTGGGCTAGCTTTATCCTGACTTCCTGCTGCTGCTAATAGCAGTGTACAAGCATGAGACAGAAAAAACCTTATCAAGAAGGAGGCTTCTAAAGGAGCTTTGGGCACCTCTATCACTATGTCAGTGGCAGAATTGATTCAGCATCATTTGCAACTACTGATATGCACATAACTCTTGCAGTATTTATTCCATTTGAAAGTCTGCATTGAATGGAAGGCAGCTGCTTCCTGATTCTATTTAGAATTCTAATTGGATTGCACTGGCCAGGGATTCCAGTGATCAAACTTGCACATGTTGGGAAAGAAAGCAGATGGAATCAAGGTTACCAATCTGAAAGATTCTCAAGGATAAGACTGTTACAACATCACTCTATATTGACAATTACTATTTTCTCTCTTTGTGCAGACAAATCCAGATGGATTCTGCCAGCACAAATGCACAGCACATGCAAATATGAGAATGATTTGTTCAGATATCCACAGAAATCAAATGCACTTTGCATAAACATTCGTATCGATGATCAGATTTTAACAATTCAACCCTTCCAGTCAAAGGTTGAAAAAGTATCACAAAGTCAGTAATTACTGTTAGTGTTTTGAGTTTTCCATATCAATAGACAGTTAAAAATGTGTGCAATCTGTTCATAGACATGAACACAAAAAAAACACACTTCACTCTATAAAATAATTTATTATAAATTACTTATTTCTGTTCACATGCTCATATATACACTGAAACATATATTTTCTCACATACACTTACTGCTGCAGAAACAAGCAGGAGCTTGACGTAAGATTTACATCCATATCCTAGATAGTCATTCAAATATACAGCATAGCTACTTAGTTCTGTTTTTTAAATGTTCCTGTTATCATTTATAGACGTTAATAACCACTTAATGATAGCAATTTTTATGTCTTCATTTTATAACTTGCTTACTCTCCAGTGTCTATTATAATTTGTGGAGAAATGGGGCTGTCACAGTGCTGCCTGTGATATGAAAGAAAAGATAGATCTGGAAACCATGATAATTAAGCTTTTATCACTGTGATAGACAAAATGCTGAATCTGGACATAAGCAGATAGTTCATCCCATTATGCTGATAGCTTGAGATATGCACAAGAGTCAAGATCTTTATAACCTGATTTGGGTTAAGTACCACATCTCTGCAATTGCAAAATGAATATGTAACACCATCCTAAACCATGGCCTTGGTCCATTGTCGTGATTAATACACACAGAAAGTTATCTGTATTACCATCAGGTGAAAATCCAGGTGACAGGCTAAAGGTTCAGGACTATATTTCTGCTGACAATGGTGTTTGCTTATAGTCTTCATGTGTATGTATGCAAATCATACAATCATATCAAGCAAATCAAGCCTTACCCTGTAATGCTAATTTTCTTTGTGCCTATAATATAAAGTACACAAACTGTAAAAAATATCGACCTCTATAGGGCAGAGATTTTCCGTTAGAGACTCCATCTCTTTAATTTTAATTGAAGTAGTTGCACTACTCAGACCATTAATGCACCTCGAGCCTTGCCAACGCTCAGAAGATTGAACTAGTTTAATTTTAATTGGTTTTCTAGTGAAATTAAATAAATGGATACAAGATTCTTGGTAAACATCCCTTTTTTAAAAAAGATTGCTTCCTTTTAGCTTAACTTAATCACAAATTATTACTGTTAACAAAAATAAAAAGCTTAGTTACAAGCAGCAAATTCAGCTCTATTTGTTAATCAAGAACAGCATAAAATTATATATAATGATACACTAGAGGTTCATACCTTTTCTAAAAATAATAAAAGACCAGTTCAAGGAAAAATGCAGTGAAGTTGCTACAGTGCAGACCAAAGAAGTAGTTCATTTTCTTCTGAATCAACAAAAGTGTTTGACAAAGAAGAATACAGGTTAGCAAAGTAAGGGTTTTGGAACAAATATTAAAGGCAGGCTTCCATGGAACAGAAGGCATAAACCACTACAAAGATATGCTTGTAAATAATTATTAATGATCATCCCTTTCTTCACTGCAATTTTATGTCCACTAAGTGCATCACAAAATCACAGAATTTTGAAGCTAAAAGACAGAATTATACCCTTTATATCTGTTTGCCCATACCTTCAAATGTCAAATGCCACAAGGCAACATCTTCAACCTAGGGTCATTACAAGCACATTCATAACTAGTAACACATATGCATGAAGTTCAACATAACCACGTACGAGTGTTTTGGGGTTGATTTGGTCCTCTAAGTGGTTGATCATAAAAGTTCAGCACACGCTACTTTTGCATGAATACCGAGGCAGAGAATCACAGCTGTTAAACCAAAACATCACATTGCAAAGTTGATAAATGGCTTTTGTCAGTGCCTATTATTGACATGAATGCTAATGGTGTGACCACTAAAGTAACTCCCTGCAACTGTATTTACACAAGCAGAGTAGTTCTTAGCAAACACTCCTTGCTAAATACTTTCACAACTCTGAAACATCTTCATAAGGTTCTCTTTCATAGAAGGAAAGAAGGAGACAGATAGAGCAAAAAATTATGCCATTTAAAGAGTACAGTGAGCCTGTTAAAAGTGGCCTCAGTTAAAAGAATAAAAACCATTCTTTCGGAAATCATGCAACTCAAGGGCTCAGTTAATTTGTAAGAGAAGCACTAAAATTACAGGACTGGGCAAGCAATGTACTGTGTTATTCTCGAAAGATATTATCAATTTTCAAATACTGAAACCAGTGATAGTTGGGAAGCAAGAATATTCATCACCACTTTCTAATGAAAAATTATGACATGCTTATTTTTATTTCCTTACATTTCCAGTTATATTATGTGCCGATTAGCTGATTCCTGGGAACCTGAGTAACCGATACGCTATTGGTGGATTAGCCAAACACTCTGGTTTACACAATAAATATGAATAAAACCTCTCCTGTGTCAAAACCTGCACTTCAACATTTCACATATAATCACCCATCACAAGGCCTAGGCAAGTCTGCAGTGAGCGATCTGGAAGGGTTGCCCAAATATCATATTTCAACAGTCCTATCTCTAGGAATCAGAGACTTTCATCACTCTGCCAAGGATGCTGCCTGGTGAGACTTGTACACTTGTTTAATCAGAATAGAGAAAATTGTACCTTTTATGTTACCTTGCTCTGCAAGCAGCTCAAGATTAAACAGAATCCTTGGGCCTGGAAATGAACAAACAAAAGGGACGGAGACTCCTAAACCCAAGCAGCAACCATCAGGTCTACCACATCTTCCAACTCCATTCAACTAACTAGCATAATTTTAACTTCATCAGGATTTATTATTAGTTTTAATTATCTGGCTTCCACTGGAATGTAGGTTTGAGTGGCCTAGTGACTGGTGAAGTGAAACAAAATCATACATAAAAGTTTCCAAAGAATATAGACAGGAATATCATCTTGAATGTGAGTAACATTTTAAAGCAACTCACTTGCTTACTCTTCTAAATATATATGTTGAGTGAACACTTAATGCGACAGAGCCCTGACATATCTTAGCAGAGAGAATCCTTCAGGCAGATGGTCAGCTGTCTATCATTCTGTCTTGTGATCTTTCATTTTAAATAGTGTGGCATCAGAAAAATAATTCTGTCTACTTCTGTCACAATCTGCAAGCACGTTCTCAGTACTTTGTAGCGGAAAAGCCTAATGCACTATCCCTATAATAGGCATTAATGATCCAAAAGATATGCAAAGAATTGTGCCCTGAAGAATTAATCCCATGGTCAGATCCATCCAGATGGACCCTTGCTCTCACCAAGACTCAATAGCAAAGACTAAGGCTTAAAAGCTTAATTGCCATGATTTTATGCACAGTCACAACAAATTAAGGTTGTCACCTGTCATAGCCATTTCTGGCTAAAAATGGATAAATGTATTCATGGTGTTGTTTTATGAATCTGGCTTGTGAATGCTTCACAAAGATCATTTCTGATGTTAGAAGCAATAGACAGTATAAAGTATGCCTAACCTGAATTTTTTTCTTTCATTTTTAATGATACCTAGCTCCACCCTTTTTAGAAGTCCTACTGTCTAACAAAGTGAGAATCAGCTTCAGACTGATATAGTTCCTCCCTGAAACCAGGACTGGAATTTTTGGTGCTTTTAGATGATGTAATAGTAAGATTGTTGAGTATATCACTGTCTTCTTTAATCTCAGGAGTTTATTAAGAGCTATTAGAAGAGGAAGACGATACTTAAAAAGAGCCTCAGAAATCTTTTACAGAGGTTGGATCTTCATGCTGCTACAGCTTCAGATTTCAATAACCCCTTTTTTCTGACGTTACGATAAAACCATATAATTTCCTCTTCCTCCCACCCTCATATTTTACTTTACAACCTCAGGTTCTGCATCAGTGACCTATATTTCTGCTTTGATTCCCCCTGCCACACAGGTAAACATTGTACTTTTCATTCGATTTAAGTCATTAAAGTCAGTAAACAGCAAAAATGAATAAAACAGCAACTTATGTGTTTTTAACACCTCTGAGTTAAAACCACTTTGCAATATGGAAGAAGAACAGATGCTCATTTCTAAATGCTAAAGCCACCAACTGGGAATATGCCAGTTGTAACTGCTGCCATCTGTTTTCAACTGTTCTTTTACCTAGCTCTCTGAGATTCATATCTGAATTCACCGCCATACGTTTCCACTAGGAAAGGGGCAGTGGGAATAGCATAAGCAGGAATTTTCCCATGTGCTCTCACCTTCATTAAATAAGAACTTTTGGTAATTACTGGTCTGCAAGATCTCTATGAAAAGATAAATCAGAGGCAGTTTTTCAAGGACTATATGGTGGCAGCAGTTGTTTAATACCCACTTTTCATTACTGCTTTCCCACATTTCTTTTAACTTGTTCGCTTTCCTGCTGCTGCTGTTCATCTACCTATCCCCTCTCTAGTCAGGTAGAAGTCGAGTATATAGCTCCAAGCTTCTACAGAGATAACTCAGCTCTTGCTGGAAACAGAGCACCTTGTGCATACCAAAGTGTCTGCTGCTCAGGGTCAGTTGCAGTGTTGAGTTGCATAATCTAGTTAATGCCTATTTTTGCGTAAACACATTCGGATATCCCTTACGCACATGTACTCATAGTTTTTGCAGTGTCTGACACAGACTGTATAAAGTAGTAGTGCTGGACCGACATAAATACGATATGATATATACAATTTTAAAAAACCACATTAACATTAACACCAGCAAAAATCCTTTTAAACACCCAAAACCATAGAAAATAAAATCCATATTTAAATCTTCCGCTGACACACCCCCCCCCCATATACGGTAAAAAGCAAAAGAAAAGTTCTCCATCCCCTCCACCCTCAACACCATGGATTATCAGATGATTATTTGGAAGACTGTAGATTATTATCTGGCTTGTTTATTGCTGACCTTGAGTGTACCTCTGCTGGATATTTTATATATAAGCTTTTGCAACTAGTCTAAAAAAGAAGTGTGTCTGCAATAGCCCCAGTGAGGCTTTGCTTTTTTCATGGCAGTTGCCATCTTAGCCAACATGTGTACTGAATCAGGCTCCTCAGGAGCTAACCGCAGCAGACGCTAGTATTTGAGCTAAAAAGCCAAGACCTGTAGCTAGCCTCTGTTACAGACTGCATCTCCACACCTCCAGCACCTTTTCTGGGATGTTCTCACAGACAGGCTGTCACAGGATACTAGCAGCATCTTCACTTCTCAATAAAGAATGTTGTTCTAGGGCTTTCTATCAACATCTACTGACCTATGTATCTTTTAAAAGGTGGGGATCTCACTTTTCAAAGACATATGAGTAGCCTTCAGTAGCATTGGTGGCATGAGCAATACTGAACATTCAGTTGCAATCAATACCATTACTATCCTCCTTTTTCTCTCTCCATCATCAATTTATTGCAGTCTTACCAGTTGTTTTCTCGAGAAGACTTTGAGATATAACAGATGTAGCACACCATCTGAAGGTCTGCCGTCTCATCTCTCTCTCTCCATGAACGGATGGGAATAGAGAGGGCTAAAATGATGTAAGAACAATGGGTCAGAGTAAGGCATTACTCAAAATTGTCCGAATATAAAGGATGTCATCTCACTTAGTCTTCGCTTTCTCATCACTATTTTTTCCTGAACGTTAAAGACATGCAATTGAGAAAAATACTACCTAACTCTACTTTTACCGTCCAATATCAGGATTATGAGCTAAGAATAATAAAATTTAATATTATTTAATATTAAAGTTTTCTCTTGTCCTCAGTTGTTATACTTAGCACTTTTGACAACATTTTGTTCCTTGTCAGTCAGTGTCTCATATTGCTAAGTGGCCTTGAAGTGGCAACAAAAGAGAGCACAAAATTTTTCACTTTCCTTTTCCTATTTTTAACGTACCACAACGAGCCGCAAAAGGAGGGAAGCAGAAGTGTCACTTTTTCTGAGCTAAATCAGAACTGGTAGAAGTCTGTGAACCATAAGGCATTAAAAAAAAAGCAGCAGAAATCCTATAAACTGATAAAGTGAAATGAGGACGTACAAAAAGCATACTCTTACCATTTTTCCAAAACACATTCTCATGGTGATGTTTTGTGAATAACCATAGAATCATAGAATCATAGAATGCTTTGAGTTGGAAGGACCTATAGAGGTCATCTAAGTAATGCAGTATAACCTCTTAAACAGATATTCACACGGAATGCAACTGTGATGTGAACAATTCATGTGAGTCAAGTTACTGGATGCAGAGGTTTTGTGGTGTCTGGAAACTTCTGAAACAGTGAATTCAACAGAACAGCAGAAAGGGGGTGTTTTTACAATGCTTCTGTCCTTATATCCCTCACTGTAAAAAAGATGTACTCTGCCTCTTTTCCTATCACATTTAATTTCAAATTACACCTTTCAGAGCATAGACCGTAGGTACGCCCACCACAGCATCCTAAACTTGGCTGGAGCTTCCAAACAGCCTGTACAATATAAACAATTAATTCGTGCTCTTCTTTCTGATCAAGTCATCGCTTTGTTTCAAGGGTCTTTCAGGGGTCACACATGTTGTATCAAATAAGACGAAACATAGTGAAAACCAAAAAATATCTCTCCACAATGGGGAGAAAAGCAAAGCCCCATATTTTGCGAAAGTCTCACCAGCAATGTGGGACTGATCAGCATGAGGCCGTGCAGCAACAGTCTGCCATAGAGCCAGGCATCCTAAAGAAGTGGTCTTCTCAGGCTGTCATTGATGAACTACGTACCTTATGGCTTATTTATCCATCTGACTCTTCCAGGAGAAAGAGATGGGGGGTGAGGAAGCAGAGAGAGGGAAGAAAGAACTAAAGTAAGAAAGAGAAAGGAAGAAAGGTTATTATCATAATTTCATTACTAAATTGGGAGAGAGCTTAAATGTTGTTTTGTGCGGTTGCTTTTGGCCGCTGCTTGACTTTTCTGAAATTTTACATCATACTTAAAGGTTAAGGACCACAAACAAATTTGCCTTATCATGACAAAAATGTCAAGGAAAAGAATTAATTAAATGAGGAGAGAAGTCCCTCTGTAGCCAAAGTCCTACCTCACTCTACCAAACAAGATCTTAGAGTCCTTAAATGTCAAATTCTGTTTTGTTTTTTTTTTCTGCCTAAAAAAATTGGAACAAGACAAGTCATGAAAGGGGCAGAATACACCAAAACAAAAGCTAATAATAAGGAGAACTATATTGCTATGCAATTGTTATCTTGAAAAGAAGTCAGTGAATATCAAAAGCCAGGTACCAGAGAGCATATTTACAAATTACAAAAGCTTAATGTGAAAAATATGAGTGTTAAATGTCAATGGCATTTTGTCTCTGCAGTATCATACTTCGAAACTGTAGAATTTGAAAATGACAATAAAAAGGTAGGGAAGGAGGAGGAAATAATTGCAACTAAGAAAGATCTTCAAAACCTTTTTAACTTTAAGAGGGAGATCACAAAAGCTCCTTGGGAAACTAAGAAGACACTGGTTCACTAGAAAATACAACATTTAAGAACAAATAAACTCGACTGATTCAAATAAATCATGTTACATTTTCCCTGAAATATTTTAAAAGCTTGTCAGGAAGTGTAAAGTAGAAATTGCTTTCTTTTCTCTTCTAAAACTACATGAAATACTAGGAGAGATGTACAAGCATAATTGATTTCTTTGCTTCTGCAACCTGATTCATGTGTCTGGACATAATATGTATACTCCATGAGGACTTCAGTACACTGTTAAGAAGAAATGCTCAAAGGTACTAAGACTTTCTGTAAACATTCTATTGAAAATTAGTGTTGATTTAGTTTTAGTGTGAACCAGCTGAACCCCATGAACTGTGTCTCTCAAAGACACAGCCCATCGTTGCAGATCATTGCACAAACGCAAAAGTATCATGGCCTTAGGGTTAATTTTTGCAAAGTCTCGTCACTGAGCTTTAGGTGTAGTTAGCCTCAGAAGAAAAGAAATAGTTCTTCCACTCATCTATAATGGAGAGGATGTGTATTACAGTTCAGGGAAGTATTAAGCAAGACTGATATGCCACTAGTTTTTGAAAATTCACAGTGAGCATCAAGCAATACATTAAAAAGTGCCTATTACTGCTGCCAAAGGTAGTGCTTTTTTCTCTATTGATCTGAACAGATTATTCCTAAAAAGGTACACTCTTTAAGATGTATTTTAAATTCACTTTTATTTTTAAAGCAAAAAAACAGTCTGAAAAAGTTTGTGTATTACATTACCATGAGAAAATTACAGGTAGGTCTTCCTAAACGTGCTGTCCGGGACAGATACCATTCTATAGCTAGATGCCCAAAAATCCTGCCAGTTCCTCAGCTAAGAGGCAGAAGTTCTTTCTGTTTTTTTCCCATGAGAAAAAGTGTGAGGACAAGCAGTGTGCCTCCTGCAGAGAGTGGCTGGCAGCACGGTAGCAGCAACACTGTTCACTCCTGCTGCTGCCATTGACACCATGGCACAACACACATTCGCTCTGATGGTAACAATACCTGAGCAAACCAAGCTGCAGAAATATCTGTGGGAAAGGGGCTTAGAACAGGAATCCCTCTTAAAAACTGATTTCTTCTTTCTCTCACTTTTTTGCAGATGGTGATCCTGAGTAGGGTAAAGAAAAAAAAAATTAGTTACATTCTCCTTGATTATTCCAAACTGGACATTGGATAGAGAATGAGATCAGTAAACAGCAGAGAAAGAGGCAGGGTGATTAAAATCAAGAACAGAACCAGGAATTGCACAAACGGATCTAGCAGTGCAAACTGACTCAAGTAAACCTCAGTCTCAACCTTGAAGTTTGCTGAAATCACCTGGATTGTGAATGGTGTCTGAAAAATGATGTAAAATGCTTTCAATGGATGTGCTCACTGGGTAGGAACTACCTTCTCCTGAACAGTTGTTCCAGTTTCTTCCTTATCTGTTTTTGATTTAGAATTTCCATAAAATATTTTTTTGCTTCTCAGCATCTCTTTGTTTGATACATAAAGATAGCACTTTTTGTCTCTTCCTTGAGTCTGAGCATACATACCAGTTTTTATAAGCCAATCTCTTCAGGAAAATAAAATATCTAAAATTTTTCTTAAAGGGTTTGGGTGAGATTGAGGCACCATTTCTACAGACTTAACATGACAACTGTTTAACTAACTCCCTCTTTCAAAGAAATGTTTTGTTATTGTTTTCTCAAGCCCTTATGTGCCAAATGGTAGCAAGCTACCAGCCTGACCCTGGTCTAGAGCTGAATAATTCCACTAGCACTTCAAATTTTTATTACAGCTATAGAATCCATGGCTCAAGTTTGCAAAATTTGGTACTTACACTTAGCATCTTTCATCGGTATTTTATTTTTTTAATAAATGGTTAGTTATTGATTACTGTTAACCAGCCAGAATTTCTGCTTTATTCAAGATTCTAAGTAGTGAACATTACAAACCCACTCCAAGTATTAAAATGCATATGGTAATTTCAAGCTCACAGTGTTTCTTTTTCCTCCCTGTAAAAGAGAAAACAAATCCTGTTACAATTGCCTGAGATTGCAGCAGGACTCCTCTATCCTTACATTTCATGCTTGTGTATTTCACAAACTATTTACCCATATACAGTGCAAATGTGAATCATTCTCTCCTTAATCGCCAATATGTCACTGTTAAGCATACATATGCAGCTGACAGACTGGGCCACCATTTGCTGCAAGGGGAGAGTGTTGAGAAGGCAGCTGTCACAGCGATATCGCTGCTCTGGTCAGGAGGAGCAAGCAGACCAGGCATGCACAAATTCCATTATCTTAGCCTTATCCTTAATCCTGCTGCCCTACAGAGAAGGGTTGTTACAAGCTCAGCTCGTAAGGCCCCAGCTGCAGTCTCCTGTTATCTACCATCAGCTGCTGGCCTTAGTAGCCTCTCTGGGGAACAGCTAGTCCACCGCTTTCATCTACAGATGTTAAATCAAGTGTTTTCAAGTCTTTGGCGTGTATTGCCCAGAGACCCCCCAAGTTGGTTTTATCATGCTTTTAAAGATTTCTATTCAAAACATGGTTGACCGTATTTCTTTTCTACAGTTTGCTGAAATTCAGGGAAGTTCATAGGATCTATGTGGTCAGCATTGTAGGTATGGGTGGGGATATGGGTATTTAGTAGTATCTGTTGAATGTCTTTCATGAGGGAGCCTAGCAGCTTGAGGAACTGCAGGACAATTGGATCCACTAAACTACTGTGCTTTCTTGATTTGTTAAATAACCGTTTAGGCTCTAGAGTCAATGTATCTAAAGTACTGTTGCAGCCTTCTAGCAGGTATAGATGAAGGAGCTGTGTAGACTCATCTAATCTCATTACTTCTTCATACTTTTATCATCTCCATTACCTTAGGAGCTGTGATTGGATTTAACTTCCTGCACATTAAATTAGCGTCAGCTGTCATTCTTTGTATGTGTGTGTTAAATTTGATCTGGTCTATACAGGAATATGAGGCAGAGACACAGTTCAGTGTATTAAAATTTACCACAGAAAGACTGAAGGATTTCAGATCTCTAATTATTGTTCAGACAAAGACAACTAATTCCATGTTCTTACTACACTTCTTCTAGAGGCTGATATAACTGATGTCTATAGCCTGCCCCACTGTGCATTAGGAATAAAAAGCAATATAGGACTTCCTCATGCTGAACTGGTGTGGTTTGTTGTGTTTTATTCCCTCTCTGCTCACTCCCCCCAACATAACATCAGTGAGCTTGTGGGTAATGCTAGGTTAACATCTCTGGAAATTTATGTTCTTTATCTACAAAATAGACATAGCAAGGACAGACAGAGAAACTGCAGCTTAGACTCTGCCTTTTAGACCACCCTTTCCAGAGCAATTTTTTCTGCCAAAAGAAGCTGAGATCCATGTATCACTGGCTTCCCTGGTGGGATTTGGAATGCTAACAATGATTTCCACTCTGCTACTTGGCTCTTCAATGGATTTGTCTGCTAGTAGGTGACCAGAGCCCACAAACAATTTTTACTGTTTTACTTTTACTACATCTTCAATGACACAAAAACTGCTGTGCTCTTGAGGTAATAAATGAGTCAGATAAATCACTCATTCTGCACAGGTTTCCTGATATTTTTCTGATGCACACCCATCCTTCAACACAGTTTGTCACCCTTTTCTGCCATCTTACTAGTCTAACTTTCCTCCCCATCCTGTGCTTCTTGCTGAGCACCTACAAAGATCATCAGCCTAGTCACATCTGGTGGGCCTTGATGTGAGATAGGTGGTATGCAACACTTTCCAAGCAGAAATGTGGAAATCCCTTATCTGTTATATCAAATAAACAGAAATAGGACTTTGGTTAACTCTGTGCATGATTACTATTTAACACACTGATAATTAAAAAGCACACTTCCTAGCCTTTGGGAGCCATCTTAAGAGTGTAACAATCTAGAGCAACATTTTCACTATCAAGGTTTCTTAAGTTCTGAGATTCATGAACTACAATTCAGAGTTTATTGTAAAACTAAAGTCTGTCATTTGGATTCTCTGGCAAATCTGATTTGTTTTGATTTTAAAATGCAGATTTTTAAAGGACGAATTGTGGTTGAGAGAGGTTCCTGAAAAGTAAGATGGCAAAGTTTGCAGATGGCACAAAATTATGTAGGTCACAGGAAAACTTTACATGGCGTAACAAAGCCTGGCAGCCAGCTAGGACAATGGCAAATGAAGCACAATGCCAAGAAATATAGGGTAGTACATCTTAGAACGAGCAATTTATATCAGGCACACGGGACTGGCAGAACAAGGAAGCAGTGTTTGACCCCCCTTCTCTGCCTGCTCTGGTGTAACCCTTGTTGCAGGGAGTCTGCAGCGAGTCTGCAGAGACTACCATGATGTCTCTGCCCATCCAGCTCTCAAGTCCATGTCCAACAGTACAAGCACAGCAAACTATTGAAATATTGCTGTTTTAATTCAGGGTAGAAAGGAACAGTTTTCTAGTTATCTCCTTAGCTACTGCTATACCGATGAATAGGTTAGAGCTACTAATCTGAGAAAGGGACCCAGCAGAGACTGTGGTGAGATCCAAAGGGATCGTTTGTCAAGAAGAGTCATCGTTCCTGAACCTTGTTAAGAAGACTGAGTGAAGATGCAGAGGAAAAAAATCATTTTAGGTGGAAACCTGGAGCAAAGTCACTGTTTTCTAACACTGTTGGTGACATTTGCTATTGTTGCTGATTGCCAGATGTGGAATGCAACCTAAGACAGAGACAACAGTATGAGAAACGTACAAAAAATACCATACAAATAACTGAGGCAAGAGATAAAGAGGCTGAGAGGTCCAATGGAGATAACTCCTGCTCTTACCTCCATTCCTCTATTCGTCTTTTCTTACTACTGAGATTACTAGCTGTAAATAGTTCAGATTAGTCTTCCACTCCTCCCATCCTCACCCTGCAGGACACACTGTGAATTCTGTCTAGTAATACAGATATCTGCAGATGGAAGAGATATCTGCCAAAGGCTTTGCAATGTCCTGACCGCTGCCTGACTGCTACAAGACCTACAGAACATTAAAGGCCAGTTGATCTTGTGATAATCCTGAGCAGGCATAAGCAAAAGCAATAACACTCAGAGACTCTTCTGCCTGCCTTCCCATCTGTTTCTGCTGCAGGAAACGAGCAGCGGTGAATCCCACCCAAGCATTTCACTCAAGAGCAACACAATAGGTGTGCTGGCTGGAGAAAACAGTCATGCAGAAAAGGGTGGCATGTTCCCAGCTAAAAGCAAATGAAAAGTTGAACAAAAATGTGTCCGAGCAGCATTGATTAATTGCTTGCTGAACAGCATCTACAAAGACTGCTGCCCTGCATCTACAAAGACTCACTTTCTGACCTGTACTCCTTTTCTGGACCAGGATATCTTGTAGACTTTGAGCAGCTGTGTCTACACTGAAGGGCAGATGTGCTCCAACTGGAGAGCTTCCTGTAGTGGCTCTCTGTGTTACACCCTAGCTGCATCCCAAATCTCATCTGGTGAAGAAACCTAAGTACGCTCCTGAGGGGAAGCCAGGCTGTATAGGCTTTGCAAAGCCACCAGAGAGTTCCCTGGTCCTGAAGGTCTGGGAATTGGGCTGTGAGTTTTCTGCCACAGCACACATACTGCATAATGGCAATAGCAAAAGCTCTGGACAACAACATCTTTCACTTGAGTTGAACTAGAGGCAGGAAAAAATGCAAGGATTTAGGTGGTATGTAAGGTGTCTCTATTTAAGTTTCATTGCTTCTGTGTTTGACCCCAAAGTGACAACTTTTAAGGCTATAGAACATGTCCTACACACACAAACATGCAAAAAATATTCCCTTAAACAAAAAAAGTCACTTTTTCTGGGAATCTGGGAATATCAACAGTTCCATAAATTACTTGTTCTCCTCCCCATGATGTAACCTATGGTCCAGCTTTGAAAAAGCACAAGGGGTAGAAGGGCCACTTGCTCACACATTGCTTGTTGGTGTGAGGAGAGATATTCTATTGTTTGATTCTCTTTTGAACTTCACAGTCCTGTCCTCAGACAAAGTGGTGCCAAAATATATCATTTTTTAAATTTTTTTTTCAACCTACCACATTTTAACCTTTTGAAGATAAGGATTTTCTCATAAAGCGACCAGTGATATCTTTTCTAGAGAGAATGGAAGCTGGATCTCTCTAGTGTGTATTGTGAACCATTTTAGTTTAAACTGGTCTGTGGGCTTAAATAAATAGTTCTATTGATCCGCCTTCTTTCAAAACAAGTTGCAATGTTTCACAATGAGGCATGCCCCACTCTTGTTCTCTTATCTCCTGTCAAAGCTTAAAAATACAACTACTGAAAACAGAACACTCAAAATGAAGTAGAGAAAAAAATTGGTTATTGATGATATCCTAGGTTTGCTTTGTGGCATCAGATTAGAGAGGACCATGCTTGAAATTATAACCTTTTTGCAACTTTAGGTAGCATGAAAGAAATCTGTGCTTCAGGTACTTCAGAATAAGCATTAACCTTTGGACAGTCAGACAAGGTCAAACCAATCTGGAAGAAACAGCTAACAATAATAAGAAATATCTAAAGGTCAGCTACGTAACCTTTACTTTATTGGTTAAGGCTGTACAGATGTTGAAAGGATTTTATCTGTACCAGAATATAAAAGATTTCTCCTTTGGCTTACAGATGCCTGGGACGTTAAGGGCAAAAGGTATCACATAGATGAGATAGGTTAGGCTATAATTCTGAAAGCATTTCCCCAGGTATTGTCTATGAAAATATTTTAAAAAGATAAATTCAGTCACAAAAGACTGGCTTTATGAATCATACAGTTTTAGGAAAAACAAAAATGAAACAACATTTAAATTAGGCTCCTCACAGTCCTTTCACAGAGCTGTAAACTTTTCATCTTCTTATTTTCAAACATCTCAGATTTTCAAAAATCTTCACGTTTCATCTGTGCTATTTTCTTTAAATGATAATTGTGCATTTTGCTCCTTAGGAACTGTACAAAAATCAAGAAATAAGGAGAGTTTGCAACACAGTTGATTTCAGTTCCATTGCAGTTATTTGAAAGAAATTACCAAGTGGATCACATCACTCATGTAGTTTAAAGCAGCTGACAATGTGATCCAGGTGCAATTATTAGATGTAAAATATCAGCCATGTTTCTGAAGATTTACACTACTGGGACTTTGTCACTGTTGTTATTAAATCAGCTTCATGGTATTCAGATCAACATAAGAAGTTTTCTGGACAGTAAAGTATTTGCCTCTTTACGAGAAGAATGATATTGACAAGTCCACACTCAGTGTACGCGTTTATATGTTTGTACTATATTCTTTTCTATTGTTTCTCACTTAACCACAAGCGCAGCTGCATAGCAGAGGCGAGACACTATACAGCAGGTTATGGGCTAAGTATGGAATGGTGATAGAAGCCAGAGAAATAGGTCACTGGCTGGAGCGCTGTATGTTGGTCTTTATTTGGGAATTAGTAACTTGCTACTCAATGCCAAGCTGCTGCTTGTCAGAGATCCATGTGCTAAATATATGATACTGATTTCAATTTTTTTGCTAGCTAGCAATATTCTTCTTTCTGTATTTGTAACCTCAGGTAACCACGACCTTGGGAGAAGCAGCCTGTATGTAAATAGCTTAAAGGAGAAACAATAGCTTAGAGACAAAAAGAAAGGGAAAATACAATACTTCAAAATTCAATTACACTGTAACAAAATTATTTGCTTATGCAGGCTGGAGATGGGGAGGTAAATTGAAAGGCATGTTTTCTCATGGATTGTTCCTTGGCCATCCTCATGTGAAACAAGGCATGATGCTCCTGCTGTTTGTCCTAGATCTCTTTCAGCAGGCAATCCTGAAAGATGCAGGCACAGTGAGAGCCTGGGACTCAGTGCCTGGAAAGCTCCTGTGAACCTTGCCCTCAGGCTTCATGTTATCGGCAAGATTTCGTTCACCAGCAGGTTTGTCATTTTGTCGCAGCCATGGTAGTTTATGATTAGAGAGGTCAAGGAATATGCTCTAATAAATGTGTTGCACTGCTGGAGGTAGCAAGGCAATTTTTTCTCTTCCCCACAGGACTTCAAGTATTCCTGCTCTTTCGTGACACAGCATCGCAGGTCTTTCTACCTGCCTGGTGTCGCTCACCACTTGCCATTACAAAACAGCATCCAAATTTGCATGATTTTTTGACTTGTGATTGTAATAAAGTTAAAATAAACCCTCATGTCCAGTGCAATCCCAGTGATGTCTGAGCAGTGCAGACCACCCTGCAAGAGGTGATCAGCGTGAGTCCACATCTGATTGTTTCCAGAGCCTAACAGCAACAGCCCCGTGAGGATGAATACAGCTGCCTCACTGCAGCAGCAGGAGTTAGACTGAAGAATGAGAGGAACAAGGAAAAACATGTCTGGTGTCAGCAGCCAGGCTTCACTAGGACAAAAATAGGTTGCTTTAGTCTACTTTTATTTCTTCACAAACTCTTTAAGTCCACACTGCACTGTACCAGTTAGTCAAGTGTGAAAGCAAATGTAGAATTCAGTGGCTTTCTGAAGTTGGAGACAAGAAGGAAGAGATTTCTTCTGCACAGGCTTGATCTTGCACCAGTATCCTGTTAACCCCAGGTCAGCTCTGCCTCAGAAGATGAAGCAGAGGGGCATGCTGAAGCACAGAAATGTTAGAGGGCTGTCTACATTACGAGAAGGAATAGTTAGGGTCAAATCTGGCTGTCTGTACTAGCAGCCAAACTCAATCAGTCAGCAACGGCAAGAGATACGGATTTCATACCAGCCTTCAGTTAATGCAGATAGGAACCCAAAGCATTTGATATTGATTTGAATAGGAATAGGTCTATAGAAACAGCTACAAAATCATTTTAAGTCTTCCTGGGATGAAAAAATCTTAAATCTGACATTTCAGGAAGATGAAAGAAAGTCACAATCCTTTACTTGACTATAGAAGAATGACTCATTTCTACCTTAATTAAAATAATAAATAATGTTACTAGTTGGCCAAAATAAGAGGCCAGTGGGCTGGTGAGATACTTACGCCACTTTTTATGCACTCCATTGAGCTAGCAATGGACATTTCAGAAGCATCAACTCTATATAATGGCTGGTCGCAGAAGGTACCAAAGAATAAAATGAAATTCTAGTGTACTTGAGGAGAGGAAATCAGTAATATCTCAATGTCAAATAGGAAACCATTTATGAAATAAGTAAATGAAAAAGGACGGCTTAGACAGAAAAAGACAGACAGTTTGATGGGTTGGTGGCCGTACTGTGTTCTTACAGATGGAAGATGCTTCCTTGTCTAAACCAGCAGAGGATGCCAGCTTTCTGTAATTAGGGGGTCCAAGTTAAAATTAAAGTAGAAAGTATTGAATTGGCAGCAACACTGACTGTCAGAGAATGAAAGACTACAAACTAATCAAACAGACTAATTTACATAGTATTTTCTACATGCATGCCAAAGTACAAAGACTTTTTTTTCTCTTTTTTCTCTACTCCATAGTCAGGGAAACTGAGGCATAAAGGGATCAAGAGACTAGGCCAGGGAAATATTATACCAAAAGACTAAAAATCAAATGTCTCACAGAAGATATAGTCCTGGAAATGGAGGAGCAACGTGTGAAAACAATACTTAAAATCCAGGTAACTGATAAATTAAAGGTACAACTACTTTGTTCAGATCTTATGTATGCAGGTGTTAGATGGATAGGCTAAAGGAAACTATGCAAAACAACAGATACTCTAGAGCATTGACGCCTTCACATCTTTCCTATTATACCTGAATGACACATATAGTACCTGAAGGGGGCCTACAAGAAAGCTGGGAAGGGACTTTTTACAAGGGCATGTAGTGATAGGACAAGGGGTAGCAGCTTTAAACTGAAAGAGGGTAGATTTGGATTAGATATAAGGAAGAAATTCTTTACGCTGAGGGTCGTGAGACACTGGCACAGGTTGCCCAGAGAAGCTGTGGCTGCCCCCTCCCTGAAAGTGTTCAAGGCCAGGTTGGATGGGGCTCTGAGCAACCTGGTCTAGTGGAAGGTGTCTCTGCCCATGGCAGGGGGGTTGGAACTAGATGATCTTTACGGTCCCTTCCAACCCAAACCGTTCTATGCTTCTATGATTCTACTATTCTATGATTCTGTGATAATTGTGCTCAGCTGTGGAAATAATAGTGATGGATATTACTGATTCTTTTTGGAAGAGAGGAAGTGGTGAAGGTTTTCCCAAAGACTCCCTCCTTGGTAATAGCAGGCATGTTCACAAAACATAGCTAGAACCATCTTTCTGCACCAGAGAAGGGGTCTGCAGATAAATACACCAAAAGGGGTGTTTCTATATGTATACTGTGGAAATACTGACCGTGAGAAATGACAACTTTTCTCCAAGTTGAGCAAGAAAAGAGGCATGTTACTTCTCAACACTGTCATGGTGATAGCCATCTCTGTACAGGTTCTCAAGTAATTATAAGAACTAGTTATCTTTCTTCCTCTGGTTGAGTATAGTTATGAAAGCCTTGAGCTAGTGTCTTCCTTTGCTACGTTACAGCCCTCTTCCACCTATCTTAGCATTCAATTATACTGTGTGCAAACCTATCTTAGCATAGTAGGTTCCTATTTTTCACTTACAAAAACAGTAAATGATTGTACAAGTGATAATTCTGGTGGTGTCTAAAAATCTCAGCAATTATGCAAAAGCTGATGGCATCATTACATCAACCTCCTGACTGTAAGATCATGACTCTCCAAAGAGAATGAAGAGTCAAACCTCAGCAGACTTTGCAGCTTACAGAAAATGCTACATGAAAGTATTAGCCTGAAGTTACTTTTAGAGAGAAGTGCTTCCAGGTGTTTTCCACGACCCCATGTAGAGTCCAGCTAAAGGAGCCTTAGAACTTGCTCCATTTCGTGATTACTTTAGTTAGACTGGATTTCAGCAGGCTGAAGTACAAATGAAGGGGGGGGGGGGCG